>JAEEGL011984047.1_pt1 | contig 12525 bp, 4 predicted proteins | sample 9134231 | NCBI WGS metagenome assembly JAEEGL01 (sample SAMN16246548, study PRJNA631951) | gut metagenome | biome: gut microbiome; feature: rumen; material: fiber-attached | host: Bos | place: Iran: Karaj | collected 2018-10
CGTTTTTATAGACATGGGCACCTTTGAGGTGTTCTCTTTCTTTTTCCCATGCATCTATTAAACCTCCTCCAGATCTACCTCCAAATAGCACTATTACGATGAGCGAAATTATACATACGAGGATTTCCAAAAACGTCTTACCAACGAGTCTTTCCAGCGGTTGTCGGTATAGTAATTCTACTATTATTAAGAGGAGCGTAAGTATAAATCCGATGATGTATCCGCGGATTATGCGGTTTTTCAAAGTTTTCAAAGGTTTCATACCAACGAGTCTTTCAGACGGTTGGTGTAATCTTCAATCATGCGCATCTTTTCGGGAATGGCGATATGTTGGGGGCAGTGTTTGAGGCACTCGCCGCAGTTGATGCAGTGGTCGGCCTGACGCAGCCGCTCGATACTCTTGTCGTAGGTGGTGAGGAAAGCCTTGCGGGCGCGACGGTATTCCTTTTGTTCCACGGTGCCTTCGGAAGCGATGTTGCCTTCCGCAAGGCTCTTGTTGTAGAACGAGAAGATACCGGGAATGTCGAGGCCGTAAGGGCAGGGCATACAGTACTGGCAGGTGGTGCAGGGGATGACGGGGAAGTGGGCGTATTCGTCGGCCACTCGGTCGAGTAATGCCATCTGCTCATCGTTCAGGGGTAGGCAGGGACAATGGCTGCGCACGTTGTCTTCCACATGTTCCATGGCGCTCATGCCGCTCAGGGAGGTCATGATGCGAGGGAACATGCCGAGGTAGCGGAACGCCCACGATGCCAAGCTGCGCTCGGGTTCACGCGCCTTGAGCTGTGCCGCCAGCGCCTCGTTGAGGGTGGCCAGGCGTCCACCCAACACCGGCTCCATGATGACGATGGGGATCTCACGCTTGTCGAGCTCACCGTAGAGGTAGTTGGCATTGACGTTTTCCTCCTCAATCTCATGTGCATAGTGCCAGTCCACGTAGTTCATCTGAATCTGTGCGAAGTCCCAGTGGTACTTTTCATGCAGGGCCACCACCTTGTCGAACTCCGACTGCAGGCCGTGGAACGACCAGCCGAGGTTGCGGATACGACCCGCTTCACGTTCTTTCATCAGGAAGTCGAGCATCCCATTGTCGACAAAGCGCTTCTCGAAGTCGCTTGTACCGTCGGGATCCACACCGCCGAACGAGTGGAGCAGGTAGTAGTCGATATGATCCACCTGCAGCTTTTCGAACGACTCCCGGTACATCTTCATGCTGGCCTCGGGCGTCCAGTTGCGGAAGTTGCTCAGCTTGGTAGCGATGAGCCACTTTTCGCGGGGGTGGCGCTTGAGGGCGATGCCGGTAGCCTCCTCCGACATGCCACGTAGGTACACCGGGGCGGTGTCGAAGTAGTTGACGCCATGCTCGATGGCATAGTCGACCATACGGTTGATCAACTCTTGGTCCAACTTGGCGTCAGGATTGTCGCGCAGGCTTCCACCACCCTCGATGGGGAGTCGCATCATGCCGAATCCCAGCAGGCTGACCTTCTGCCCGTGCTTGTCTTCACGGTAGGTCATCTGCCCCAGGGGCACCTCGCCGACGCTGTAACCCTCGGCCTCCACGCTGTTGGGGTTCTTGCAGCCCACGGCCAGCGCAGCTCCCGCCACGCCGGCACCGGCCAACCCCTTTAGAAATGCTCTTCTGTCCATAATAATATTATCTCTTGGCTATTTGTTCCTGCAGCTCTTTGCGTTTCTTGCTGCTGAACCACAGGCCGTACACCTCGCTGATATTGCTGGCGGTGGTGAAGGCGTTGATCTTCTCGGTCTTCAGCCAGTTGAGCAGCGAGCTGAACTCGTCCTTGTTGAGCAGCACCTCGAGCTCGATGCTCTTCTCGCCACTGTAGCCACCCGTGACCTCGTAGAGGGTGCAGCCGCGACGCAGCGTGCCGATAATGTACTGGCGGATGCGCTCGTAGTCGTGCGACACGATGCAGACCCTCTTCCTGCGGTTGAGCGAGGCGGTGAAGTAGTCGACCACCAAGCCGTTGATCCAGGTGCCGATAAGGCCGATGATGACCATGCGGAAGGGGTTGATGGCGAAGGCAGTGCAGCAAATGACAGCTCCGGCCACCGACACCGATGCGCCGATATCGAAGTGCAGGTATTTGTTCACTATCTTGGCCAGGATGTCAAGGCCGCCCGTCGAAGCGTTGATACTGAACATCAATGCTTGGCTGGCCGACAGCAGCAGCACGAAGCAGCAGAGGTCGAGCCACGGGTCGCCCATCACCGAATAGTCGTTGATCACGCTGTTGTACGAGGCCAGAATGTACTCACCGGCGGCGTTCTTGGCGTCCCACGGAAACACCCATGCCCAGAAGTCGGTCAGCGGGCCGAGGATAAGGGCTGTGAAGACTGTCTTGAAACCGAACTCGCGGTCGATGAGGATGAAGGCGAGGATAAGAAGGATGATGTTGATGATCATGATCAGCGTACCGAGGCTGAGAATGTTGCCCATCAGCTGGTTCAACACGATTGACAGACCCGAGATGGTGCCGATGATCAGCTTGCTGGGCACCAGGAAGTAGTAGACGGCGGCGGCGCACACCATCATGCCCAAAATCATTATAACCAGCTCCTTCCAAAACTTGAAAGTGCCTACATACTTGATTGCTTCTGTAAATTTGTTGCTCATAGATAGTTGTTATTTTAGTTTGTTTTTCGTCATTCGGTTAGATTTCAGCATGCACCTCGCGTCCTTCGACGTAGATGGCCGTCACCGGGCGTGCGGGGCAGTAGTACTCGCAGGCGCCGCAACCCAGGCAGCGGGCCTCGTTGACCGAGGGGATGCCCTCGACCATCTGGATGGCCGCCGACGGACAGTGGCGTGCACAGGTGCCGCAACCGATGCAGTTGTCCTTCAGCACCACGGCCACACCGATCGAGATGGCCGTCTTCTCCTCCTGGGTGACGGGCTTGATGGCGCCGGCAGGGCACACCTCGCTGCAGCGGGTGCAGGCCATGCGGCAGTAGCCGTCGGTGTAGTTCATCTCGGGTTGCAGCAGGCTCTCCAGCTTTGCGCTGGGGCGCAGCACCTTCTCGGGACACTGGCTGACGCACAGCTGGCAGCTGGTGCAGTGCGAGGCGAAGTGCTTGAGGCTCTGGGCACCGAAGGGTTTGAGCGGCGTCTTGCGCTCGGGTACCTGCTTGCCCGTCAGGGCTGCCAGGCCTCCGTCGAGCTTCTGCTCCTGAGCCTGCGCTGCCATGGCGGCGCCGACGGCCACTGTGCCAGCTACGAATTTGCGGCGGCTGCTGTCTACGGTCTTTTTACTTTCCACTTTCCGCTTCATACTAAAGCTTATGGCCCCGGCCTTGCACTCGCTCAGGCAGTTGAAGCAGTTCACACAGCGGCTGCTGTCCACCTTTTTGTTATCTACGTCGATGCACATCGCCTTGCACCCCTTCTCGCATTTGCGGCAGCCGGCGCATTTGTCGGCGTCTATGTGGATGCCGATCAGACGGTAGCGGCTCACGAGGCTCAGCAGCGAGCCCACCGGGCAGATGGTGTTGCACCACAGTCGGCCCCATCCGAAGCTCAGCACGCCGATGACCACCAGGGTGATGATGGCCACCCACTGCACCACCCCGTGGGCGTGCAGCCCCGTCACCATGCGGGCGTAGGCGCTGTAGGGGGCTATCAGCACAGCGATGCTGTTGAGTCCCAGCACCATCAGCAGTACAAACACCGCCAGTATTGTGTAGCGCAGCCAGTTCTGCGGCTTGCGGTAACGGTAGGGGCGGCGTTTGCCGAAGATGAGTTTGTGCACCCAGATGAAGATGTCCTGGAACACACCCATCGGGCACACCACGGCGCAGTAGAAACGCCCTATCTGCAGCGTCACCACCAGCACGGCGCTCACCAGTAAGAAACCACCCGCCAGCAAAGCGGGTAGCAGCTGCACCTTGGGCATCCAGCCCAGCCAGTGCCGCAGCATTCCCGTGGCGTCGAGCAGCAACGCCGTCATACCCAGCAGCATCAACGCTGCCAAAACAATCCTGATAATTTTGAGAGATCTATTCATTTGTCTTGTCTTAACTTCTTAACTACTTTCGACTTAACTACTGTCTCTTCAGCATGGCGTACACCGCCAGGCCGGCCACGCTGCGGATGCCCGTCTTGCGGGTGATGCTCTTGCGGTGCGTGTTGACCGTGTTGACGGCAATCGAGAGGCGCTGGGCGATCTCCTTGCTCGAGAGGCCCTGGGCCACCAGCTCGAGCACCTCCTGCTCGCGGTCCGAGAGCTGGTAGTCCTCGGGCGGCATGAGCAGGGTCTCCTCGATGGTGGCGTGCTTCTCCAGGTCGCGGCTCAACTGCATGATGTCGAACACCAGCTCCATCATCTCCTCGTTCAGCCGTTCGCCGGGTATGTACTTGTAGATGATCTGCGTCAGGTCGGAGAGCTTGTCCTTGATGTTGTCGTGGCTCTTCGAGTAGCGGTCGCCGACGCGGCTGTTGCTGCCCTCGTCGCCGCTCCCGTCGAGCATGGCGGCCAGCGCCCGCTCCTCGTGCCGCACGTGGTCGCGCACCTCGCGGCAGTAGTCGGCGAAGTATTTGCGCAGCAGGGTGGCCGACTGTTCGCCGGTGCCCGCCGCGATGTGGTCCAGGTGGTGCTGCAGGTGCGGAAGGCGCTCCTCGATGTAGTAGCGGTGGCTGGCCCGCAGGTGCTCGGCCACCATCCGCCGGTCGATGCGCGACAGCTCCTCGTCGTCGGGCTGGAAGTCGTCGAAACTGTAGATGTTGCACACCGTCAGAAAGAAATTCTCGTCGACGCCGCTCTCGCGACAGACCTCGCGCACGCTCTTGTCGCCGAAGCCCAGCGGCACGCCAAACCGAGGCAGCATAAGGATCAAGTCGTAGTTCGACGCTATCATGTCGGCCATTTTCATCCGGCCGGTAAACATAGTCCGTTTCATGCGGCAAAAGTAGCAAAAAAAAACGACATACATGTAAAAAAAAGAGAACTGTCGTTATGGAGAAACCCTATGCCGTTGCAGGTCAGTCGGTTATGTGATTTTAACATTTGTATAGCCCTATACGTCAGGTCAATACGCTGATTTCTTGCTGGAACCTTGCTGAACCCTTGCTGAAAAACGGCTGTTTTCAGCAAGCTTTCAGGGAGTATTCAGGGAGTTGTCAGGGAGTTGTCAGCTAGAAGTCAGCCAGACTCCTTGAAAAAGAGCCGGTTACAGTGTATACAACCCTGCAAGTGGCTGGAAACAAGCCTCTTGTGTTTTTAGTGCAATGCCGGCCGCCGGCAGGGTGGGGGTGCTGGGCGTCGAAAATGCAAACAAAAGTTAAATATGCACCAAGCCGATTTTGATTTTCAACCAATTAACAGCGCGGTGAAAAAAATCATTTGCATTTTTCGAAGGAAATACAGACCTTTGCAGTTATTAACGTGAAAGACCATATTGACGAAAACGACTGAAAACGAAACGATAAAGCGAAAAAAGGCAGTCCGGCACCCGAAAAAAATGCCGTAGTTTGCCCTATAGAGTGGAAAAGATATAAACAACGAAATGTTCAATTAACCTTATTATTAACAAAAACTCATTACAATGAAACGGTTTTACAAGTTTCTGATGCCATTGGTTGCGATAGTGGCCATGGCATTGCCTATGAGCGTTTCGGCACAGGATTCCTGCACCATCCGTATTATCGGCGAAGACAGTTTTGGCGACGGATGGAACGGTGGAACACTGACCGTGGCGCAAGGCGGTACGACAGTGGCCACGTTCACGCTGACCAGCGGGTCGGACGACTCGACCACTGTCACTGTCGCCGATGCCCCCGTCACCTTCTCGTGGTCGACGGGCAGCTACGACAGCGAGGTCTCCTTCTGGATCTACCATTCCACAGGAGTGCTCCTCTACAGCGTCGAGGGTTCGCCCACTGCCGGCACCTTCCTCTCGCTGTCCAATCCCTGCTCGGCCTGTTTCGCCCCGAGCGGTGTGACTGTCGACAGTCTGGCTAGCGACGCCGCCCGCGTTGTGTGGAGCGGTGCTTCCGACACCTACGGCTACCTCTGGGGCACCACGGCCGACATGGCCGCAGGCAACGGCACCAGCGGCAGCACCAGCGACAGCTATCTTGAGCTCACCGGTCTCACCTCCGGCACGGGTTATGCCGTGAAGGTGTGGAGCGACTGCTCCGGCGAGACCAGCGACACGGTCACCATCACCTTCGCCACCATCGGCGATGCGGTGAGTGTCTTCCCCTACACCACCGGCTTCGAAGCCGATGACGATATTGCCTGGTCCTTTGTCAACGACGGTACCAACAAATGGTATGTCGGCGAAGCCGCCGCCAACACCGGCACCCACGGCCTCTACATCTCCAACGACAACGGCACCTCCAATAGCTACAACACCAGCGGCACTCAGTTCAGCTACGCCTACCGTGTGCTGAGCATCGACGATCCCGCCCAGTTTGCCGTCAGCTTCGACTGGAAGTGCCAAGGTGAATCCAACTACGACTATCTGCGTGCCTGGATTGCCCCGGCATCGGCTGTCAGCAGCCTCTCCGCCGGCCACGACCCCGAAGGCGGCACCTCGGCCTACAACTACACAGGTTCCACCCCCACAGGCTGGATCGACCTCGGTGGCAAGATGAACCTGCAGGCCACCTGGCAGACCGCCGTGGCGACCCCCTCGCTGACGGCTGGCACCCATATCATTGTCTTCATGTGGGCCAATGACGCTTCGGGCGGTACCAATCCTCCCGTGGCTATCGACAACGTTGTTGTCACCCCCCTCACTTGCTCGGCTCCTGCTGCGCTGAATGTCGACTCCCTGACCACCTCGGAAATCATGCTGAGCTGGGTCAGCGACCAGTCGTCCTGGCAGATCAGCATCAACGACAGCATCATCGATGTTGCCACCAACCCCTACACCATCGACAACCTTCCCGTCAACACTGCTTATACCATTAAGGTGCGTGCCATCTGCGGCGCCGGCGACACCAGCTTCTGGACCGAGCCCGTCGGCACCCGCACCCTGGCCGGCGAGCCTATCACCACTCCCTACATCTGCGGCTTCGAGATTACCGACGACGGTAACCAGGCCTCCGACTGGGTGATAGAGAACGGCAACAACGGTTGGTTTGTGGGCACCGCTACCAATAACGGCGGTGAAAGATCCCTCTATGTCAGCGATAACGACGGTGTGAGCAACAGCTACTCCGGCTCAGGCTGCGTGAGCTACGCCTACGCTTCGTTCCAGCTCGATGCCGGCGAGTACGCTTTCAGCTTCGATTGGAAGTGCCAAGGTGAGGGCAGCTACGACTACCTCCGTGTGGCCTACGCCCCCTACGGCACTGCCCTGCCCGCCAGCTACAGCGACTGGGTCACCGGCGCAACCGCTCCCACTGGCTTCACCGCCATCGACGGTGGCAAGCTGAACCTGCAGGGCAGCAGCTGGCAGACGGTGGCCGGCACCTTCACGGTGGCCACGGCCGGCGTCTACAACCTCTACTTTGTGTGGCGCAACGACCCCTCGGTCTACAATCAGCCTCCTGCAGCCATCGACAACGTGCAGCTTGTCCAGAACACCTGCCCGGCTCCTACCAACCTGACCGCCACCTATGTCAGCCCCGACTCCATCACCGTCAGCTGGACTGCCGGCGGTACCGAGGCCAACTGGCAGGTCGCTATCGGTAATGAGGATCCCGTGGAGACCACCGACCTGTTCTACACCTTCGACAACCTGAGCCCCAACACGCCTTACAACATCCGTGTTCGCGGCATCTGCGGTCCTGAGGACACCAGCATGTGGGCTTCCATCACGGTGCGCACCGCCTGCGGCTTACTCACTCCTGATGATCTGCCCATGGTCGAGAACTTCGAGGATCAGCCTACCACCAGCAGTACCAGTACCTCCTTCATCCCCTGCTGGCACCACCTGAACAACGGTTCCTATCCCGGCTATCCCTACATCAGCAGCAGCACGACCTACAACCACACCGATGGTGGTAGCAAGGGCCTCTACTGGTACTACTATACTACCGCCTCCTCCTACGGTGACTATCAGATTGTGGTACTGCCCGCCGTCGACACCACCGACGTGCCTGTCAACACCCTGCGTCTCAGCTTCTGGGCCAAGGCCAGCAGCACCAGCTCCTCGCCTGTGTTCTATGCCGGTGTGATGACCAATCCCGACTCGGTCAGCACCTTCCAGTACTACGACACCATCAACGTTGGTAACAACACGAACTGGCAGAAGTTCACCGTGATGTTCAACAACTTCACCGGCTACGGCCAGTATGTGGCCATCCGTGCCAACCTGCCCACCAGCTCGTGGACTGCCTATGTTGACGATATCACGCTCGACCTGATCCCCGCCTGCCCGGCAGTCGAGGATGTCGTCGCCACCGCTGGCCCCGTGTCGGCCATGGTGCAGTGGACGACTGTTGGCACCAACTACACCGGCGCCCAGGTGGAATATAAGGTCGACTCGACCGACACTTGGAACACCGTCAACGTGACGGGTGTCAACTATGCCGCCCTGACCAACCTTGAGCCCAACACCACCTACGACGTGCGTGTCTCGGCCGTCTGCGACGATGCTACCGGAATGCCCATCAGCGCCACCTTCGGAACCACCGACTTCGGCTGCCTGGTGACCGACCCGACCAGCACTCACTTCGACACTGTTACCGGTACTCCGACCACGTCGTACAACATCCCGGTCAACAATTTCTATCGTAACACCTTCTCTGAGCAGCTCTACGATGCCGCTGACCTCGGCCCTGCCGGTGCCATCACGGCCTTCAGCCTCCACTATGGCTACACCACGCCGATGGCCGACAAGACCAACTGCCAGGTGTACATGGGCAACACCACGCTCACGAGCATCAGCTCTAGCAACATTATCGATCCCAGCACCCTGACTCTCGTCTACAGCGGCTCGCTCAACTGCTCCAACGGTTGGAATGAGTTTGTCATGACCACTCCGTTCAACTATAATGGCGGCAACCTCGTTGTGGCTGTTATAGACAACTCGAACGAGTATGATGGCTCGGCCTACGTGTGGAATTGCCACAACGCTACCGGCAAAGCCTTCTCATGGTACAGCGACAGCTACACCTATCCCAACAGCAGCATGAGCAAGGTGGATCACGCCTTCCGTCCTGATATGGCCTTCTCGTTCATCAGCTGCGTGCAGCAGAGCACCTGCGCCGCTCCTGTGGCCATTGTCACCGATGTGACCACCAACACTGTCACCGCCACTTGGGTGGCCGGTAACACCGAGACCTCGTGGAACGTCTACTACCGTCTGCACAGTGCCGACAGCTGGACCAATGCTGCCAACAATGTGACTGCCACCAGCTACACCTTCACTGGCCTCAATGCCGGTATGCCCTATGATTTCATGATTGAGAACGTCTGTGGTACCGAGACCCTGGCCGCTACCGTCAGCGCCACTACGCTCTGCGCCACCATCACGCTGCCCTACACCGAGAGCTTCAACAGCTGGGGTACCGGTGTGCTGCCCAACTGCTGGTATAATACTGGCGCCTACAGCCCGGGAACCTACTCCATCATCTCCGGTACTCAGAACATGACCGGTGCCACCGGTGGTTCGATCTACATGTACAGCAGCAGCGGTGCCTCTTATATCAGCCGCATCATCCTGCCCGAGCTTGACACCAACACTGCCACGATGAACCAGGCCCAGTTGGTCTTCAATGTGATCTATACCACGGCAAGCTACGGTAATCCTACCTTCGAGGTGGGTGTGATGACCAATCCTCAGGATCTCTCCACCTTCGTTCCCGTTGACACCGTCTCTGTACAGGGTGGTATCAACCAGTGGGAGGTCTTCGAGGTGTCGCTGGCCGGCTACACCGGCAACGGTGCTTATGCCGCCATCCAGACCGTCTATCCCGGTACCTACTTCTACTGCTACCTTGACGATGTGACGCTTGAGATGATTCCCACCTGCCCGCGTCCCGACAGCCTGACGGCTACCAACGCCACCACCAACAGTGTTGACCTCAGTTGGAATGAGCGCGGCAGCGCCAGCAACTGGATCATCGAGTACGGTCCTCTGGGCTTCCAGCCCGGTACCGGTACCACCGTTGCAGCCAACAGCAACCCCTTCACGCTGACCGGTCTGCCCGCCAGCTACCAGGGTGAATACTATGTCAAGTCGATCTGCGGTGCCGGTGACACCGGCGAATACAGCCGTCGTCCCTGCGCTTTCGGTACCACTCAGATTCCCGCCACGCTGCCTTACAACTATGACTTCGAGAGCGTGACCGAGTGGAACAACTGGCAGACGAGCAGCAACCACGCCACCAACAACTGGTATCGTGGCACCTCGGTGGCCGACAGCGGCTCCTACGCCATGTATATCGCCGCTGGCGACACTGCTTCGTACTTCAACTATTCGTTCAATGCCGTTGTCAATGCCGCCGCCTATCGTGACATCGACTTCGGCCCGATCGACAGCAGCTACACTCTCAGCTTCCGCGCCCGCGTCGGTGGTACCACCACCAACTCCTACGACGGTCTGATGGTCTTCCTGGTCGATCCCGCCATCGCCACCGTTGCTTCCAACAACAACATCACTTCGCCGTGGGGCAATGTGAACGACCTCTACCGTATCGCCACCGTGCGTCTCGACACCGTCTGGAATACCTACGAGGCCAGCTTCGACACCATCAGCGGTATCCACCGTGTGGCCTTCTTCTGGTTCAACCAGAACACCGGTGCAAGCTACACCAACATCCCGCAGCCTGCTGCCGTGGATAACATCCACATCAAGTACAGCTCCTGCCCGCGTCCCGTCAGCCTGGAGGCTATAGTCTCCGAGGGTGGTGTGGCCAACCTTTCGTGGCAGGGCCCGGCCAATGCCAACTATGAGATCACCTACCGTGTCGTTGGTGGCGCCAACCAGACGGTTATGGCCACCACCAACAGCTACACCCTGACCGGTCTGGAGGCTCCCGCCAACTATGTCTTCTGGGTGCGCAAGGTCTGCGGTGTCGGTGACACCAGCTTCTACAGCGATGGTGAGTCCTTCACCACGCCGTGCGCCGATGTGGCCACCTTCCCGTGGACTGAATCCTTCGAGAGCGAAGCCACCTTCGGTTGCTGGAGTCAGCTTGGCGATTCTGAGTGGACCCTGGGTACTGGCGACTACAGCTCGACTACCGGTTCTCACTCGGGTTCCAGCAATGCTCTGATCACCCACTCCTCTACGGGTAACAGCACCATGCTCATCTCGCCCACGCTCCGCCTCGGCGGCGACAGCGCCATGCTCAAGTTCTGGCATGTCCAGCGCGTATGGGCTGGCGACCAGGATGAGCTCAGTGTGTACTACCGCACCTCTCAGGATGCCGACTGGGTGCTTCTTACCACCTACAGCAACGACATCCAGACCTGGACACTCGACTCGATCACTCTGCCCAGCGTCACCGCCACCTACCAGATTGCATTCGAAATGCTGGATGGTTACGGCTACGGCGTGGCTATCGATGATGTCACTGTCATCGGCCAGGCTGGCGCTGGCTGCACTGATCCGGTCATCAACCTGACGGCTACGGTTGTCGGTGAGAACGAGGTGACCATCAGCTTCACGGGCGATGCCACCCAGTACGAGGTTGGCTATGTGGTCGGCAACACTTGGATGGAGCCTTCCACCACGATGACCACCGCTGCCAACACCTACACCTTCACAGGTCTGACTGCCTCAACGCAGTACACCTTCGGTGTCCGCTCTGTCTGCACCTCCACCGTTGTCAGCAGCTGGGCTACTGTGACCGTCACCACCGCTGCTCATCCTTGCTTCGTCCCGTCCAACGTGACCGTCACCGATCGTACCTTCGACGGTGCCCACGTCAGCTGGATGCCCGGCGAGGACGAGACCGAGTGGGAACTCAACGTCAGCTGCGCATCGCCTGTCTACAATCAGACCTACAGCGTCAGCGGTACTCCTGAGTTTGATGTCACCGGCCTCGACGAGGGCGTGACCTACCAGGTCTCTGTCCGCGCCATGTGCGATACTGACTACTACAGCGACTGGAGCGCTCCTGTCGACCTTGCCACTCTCGCTTGCGATGTCGTCACCGGCCTGACCAAGACCAGTGTCACCGCTACCACAGCCACCATCACCTGGACCGCCACTGGTGCCGACAAGTATGAGGTCGACTACGGCGATCAGGGTCACACCGATGGTTATGGTACGATTGTCGAGGCAACGACTAACACCATCACTCTGAACAACCTCGAGAGCGAGAGCGTGTACGACATCTATGTCCGCCAGTTCTGCACCGAGACCCTCACTTCGCAGTGGAGCGCCATGCTGCGTATCACCACCAGCTCTGAGGGTATCGCCGATGTCGAGAGTGCCAACGTGACCCTCTTCCCGAACCCCGCTAGCCAGATGGTTACCATCGGCGGCATCGAGGGTGAGGCCACGATCAGCGTTGTCGACATGAACGGCCGCGAGGTGTTCAGCACCAATGCTAACGAGACTCTCACGATCGACCTGACGGGTTATGCCAAGGGTGCCTACTTC
>JAEEGL012216320.1_pt1 | contig 12525 bp, 14 predicted proteins | sample 9134231 | NCBI WGS metagenome assembly JAEEGL01 (sample SAMN16246548, study PRJNA631951) | gut metagenome | biome: gut microbiome; feature: rumen; material: fiber-attached | host: Bos | place: Iran: Karaj | collected 2018-10
CCAATGGGCTTTTCAAATTTCTTTGGAGATTTTTTTGGAGAAGACGAGTTTTTGCCTACTCTTAACTTACCTAAACCTCTTACGTGTGATAAATGTGGAATGAGCTTTGACGATTTCGTAGAAAGTGGTAAATTTGGATGCCCAAATTGCTATTCAACGTTTGAAGAGAAGATAGATCCCATGTTGAAACGCCTACATGGAAGCAATAGACATGTAGGAAGAAAACTAAAAGGAACAAAACCTGAAAACAAAATTGAAATAAATGAACCTCTAAAAGAAGAAAATGAGGTTGAAAAGTTAAAAGCAGAACTAAAACAGAAAATTAAAGAAGAAAAGTATGAAGAAGCTGCAAAAATTAGAGATGAAATAAAGAAACTTGAAAAATAATTTAAGGAGGAATAAAGATGTTAAATTGGTATCTTCAAAGTGGAAAAGAATCAGATGTGGTTATGAGTACAAGAATTAGACTAGCAAGAAATATAAAAGATATGCCTTTTAGTAAAAACATTACTAAAGAACAAGCAAATGGCATAATTTGTAAAATGGAAGAGATTACAAGAGACCTTGGATATGGGCTAAAGATAATAAGACTTAATGAAATGGATAATGTAACGAAATTAAGTCTTATAGAAAAACATTTAATTAGCCCAGATTTTGCAACAGATAAATCGGACACTCGAGCTATTATAATAAACGATGACGAAAACATTTGCATAATGGTAAATGAAGAAGATCATCTGAGAATGCAAGTTTTAGCATCTGGATTAGAATTAGAGAATTCACTTTCATTAATTACAGAGATAGATAAAAAATTGCAGGAAAAAATTAATTTTGCATATTCACAAAATTATGGGTTTTTAACTGCATGCCCAACAAATGTTGGAACTGGAATGAGAGCATCTGTTATGGTTCATCTTCCTGCATTAAGCTTGACGGGAAATACTAAGAAAGTATTAGACGCGGTAAATAGTTTTGGAATGAACATTCGAGGCATTTATGGTGAAGGAACAAAATCTCAGGGAGACATTTATCAAATTTCTAATAAACAATCTCTTGGTGTTACAGAAGAAGAAACTATTAAAAACCTAAAAGCAGTAGTAGATAAAATTATTGAACAAGAAAGATTTGCAAGAAAATACTTAGGCAAAGATCAAATAGAGCTAGAAGATAAAGTATACAGGGCTTATGGAATTCTTACAAATGCTAGAAAAATATCCTCAGAGGAAGCAAGAGAACTGTTATCATCTGTAAAACTTGGTTGCGATATGGGAATAATAAAAGAAATTACAGATTTAAAAGTAAACGAGCTTATTCTTTATACTAAACCACGGTAACTTACAAAAAAGAATTGGAAAAGAATTAAGGCAATATGAGCGAGATAAAGAAAGAGCAAAAGTTATTAAAGAAATAATAAAAGAAAGTTAGGTGATATTTATGATGTATAAATTTACAAAAAGTGCGGAAACAGCTATAGAAATGTCAAACGACCTTGCAATAGACATGGGACACAATTTTGTAGGAACAGAGCATATACTATATGGACTATGCAGAGAAGGAACAGGCGTTGCAAGCAAGGTACTAGAAAATCAAGGTGTTACTCCTGAAAAGATTATAGAAAAAATTGAAGAGCTAATTGGTAGAGGCGAAAATTCAGAAGCTGAGACTGTTGGATTTACTCCAAGAACTAAAAAAGTTGTTGAAAATGCATATATAGAAGCTAGAAAACTTGGCTCTAATTTTATTGGAACAGAGCACTTATTAATTGGCATAATGCGAGAAGGAGATAGTGTTGCTGTAAGAATTATGCAAGAGCTTGATGTTAATCCACAAAAGCTTTATAGCGAGATATTAAAAGTTATAAAAGAGTATTCTACAGAAGAAGAAGGAATAAAAGGCAAAAATGGAGTAGCCAGCGGAAGTTATAATAGTACGCCTACACTTAATCAATTTGGAAATGATTTAACAAAATCAGCTAGAGAAGGAAAACTAGACCCAGTGATAGGGAGAAATAGTGAAACAGAAAGGGTTATTCAAATTTTATCAAGAAGAACAAAAAATAATCCATGCTTAATTGGTGAACCAGGAGTTGGTAAAACAGCGGTTGTGGAAGGACTAGCAGAAAAAATAGTTTCTGGTGATGTGCCAGAGATATTAAAGGATAAAAGAGTTGTTTCTATTGATATATCTTCTATGGTTGCAGGTGCAAAATATAGAGGAGATTTTGAGGAAAGAATAAAAAAATGCTTAAATGAAGTAAAAAAAGCAGGGGATGTTATTTTATTTATTGATGAAATACATGTTATTGTAGGTGCAGGTTCAGCAGAAGGAGCAATCGATGCTGCAAACATATTAAAGCCACTTCTTGCAAGGGGAGAAATACAGGTAATAGGAGCAACTACATTAAATGAATATAGAAAATATATAGAAAAAGATAGTGCCTTAGAGAGGAGATTTCAGCCTATTACAGTTAATGAGCCAAGCATAGAAGATACTATTGAAATATTAAAAGGGCTTAGAGACAAATACGAGGCTCATCATAATGTAAAAATTACAGATGAAGCTATAAAGGCAGCTGCAGAGCTTTCAAATAGATATATAAATGACAGATTTTTACCAGATAAAGCAATAGATTTAATTGATGAAGCATCATCAAAAGTAAGACTTAAATCATATATTCAACCAGATGCTATAAAGAAACTAGAAGAAAAAGTAGAAAACATTGAAAAAGAAAAAGAAGACGCAATAAATGTTCAAGATTTTGAAAAAGCAGCAAGTTTAAGAGATGACGAACATAAGCTTAAAGAGAAGCTTGAACAAGAAAATAAAAAGTGGAAAGATAAAAATACAAAGCAAGTAAAGAATATTACTTCTGAGGATATAGCAGAAGTAATAGCAAATTGGACAGGTATTCCTGTTAAAAAAATTAGCGAAACAGAGAACGAAAAACTTAAAAATTTGGAAGAAACATTGCATGAAAGAGTTATAGGACAGGAGGAAGCTGTAAGTGCTGTGGCAAAAGCTATAAAAAGAGGTAGAGTTGGTCTAAAAGATCCAAAGCGTCCAATAGGTTCGTTCTTCTTCTTAGGACCTACAGGAGTTGGTAAAACGGAATTATCTAAAGCGCTTGCTGAAAGCTTATTTGGCGATGAAAATGCGTTAATTAGAGTAGATATGTCAGAGTATATGGAGTCACATTCTGTATCTAAGCTAATAGGTTCTCCTCCAGGATATGTAGGGTTTGATGAAGGTGGTCAGCTCACAGAAAAAATACGTAGAAGACCATATTCTGTAATCTTATTTGACGAAGTTGAGAAAGCACACCCTGATGTTATGAACATGTTACTTCAGATTCTAGAAGATGGAAGGCTTACAGATTCACAAGGTAGAACAGTGAGCTTTAAAAATACAGTAATTATAATGACATCTAATGTGGGTGCAAGGCTAATTACTGATAAAAAGACTTTAGGATTTAATACATCGAATGAAGAAAATCAAAGCGAAAAAGAATATGAAAGCATAAAAAAAGAAGTATTAGCAGAGTTAAAAAAGACATTTAGACCGGAATTTATTAACCGTATTGATGAAATAATTGTATTCCATAAGCTTACAAATGAAGAAATTGGCAAAATTGTTGACATTATGCTTAAAGAAGTAATTGAAAGATTGAAAGTTCAAAATATAACATTAAAAGTCGATGATAAAGCGAAGGATATTTTATTAAAGAATGGGGTAGATACAACTTTTGGAGCAAGACCGCTAAGACGTGCTATACAAAACTTACTTGAAGATACTTTAGCAGAGGAAATATTAAATGGAAATGTAAAGTCTGGAGACAAAATAAATGCTACAGAAGAAGATGGAAAAATAAAAATTTGCAATTTAGGGTAAATAGTAGTAAAATATAATAGATATTTCTCTAGGGGGAATTCAAAATGAAAATGCAAACAGAAAAAAACTTTGAACGGCCGGAGAGAAAGCACCATAAAGGTGCTAATTGTCCGACATTGTGTGTAGGAGCTGCATACATGGAGGAGGAGTGTGCACAATGCGCATGGCATGGAGATGCTGAGAAATGCACTCCAGATTGTCCGTATTTTTATTGTAGCCACAAATGTAACGGTCACTATGGTTTGATTCAGAATTTGCTAAAAAAACAGATCTAAAATAGGTCTGTTTTTTTATGGTATGAAAAAAATTGTGAGATTTGAAATTTATAATTTAATCTAGTATAATATGTACAATTAGAAAAAAGGAGGATGTTATTATGAACATAGAGATGAACTATTATTTTAACAATTATGATGAAAATGAGATTTTTAAGAAACTTTTAAGAAATGGAAGTGGACTATTACATTTGCATGATGAGGCTAAAAAGTTCTTAAAAGAAAATGTAACAGATAAAAATGAAAAAACAAACAAAGGAGAGTTACTTTCAGATAATGTAACATTTATAGGAAATTATTTTATTGATGAAGGTACAAAGATTTATCCAGGTGTTACTATAGAAGGACCAGTATATATTGGAAAAAATGTACAAATTATGCCAGGGGCATATGTAAGACCAGGAACTATAGTTGGAGATAAATGTGTTATTGGATTTAATTCTGAAGTAAAAAATAGTATTATTCAGAATGGAGCAAAAATAGCAAGTCTAGCATTTGTAGGGGACAGTATACTTGGAAAAAGTGCTAGAATTGGTTCTGGTGTAATAACAGCAAATCGTAGATTTGATCAACAAAATATTACACTTAAAGAAGAAAATGGAGAAAGAATCGATACAGGCAATGACTTTTTTGGATGTGTTTTGGGCGATTATTCAAGAATTGGAGCAAAAAGTGTTACATCACCTGGAACTCTTATAGGACCATATACCTGGATATATCCATCAACTGCAGTTCATGGCTTCATTCCAGCTGAAAAGAGAGTTTATGTAAAAAGTGATTTTGTAATGAAAGACAATAACAAAGTAGAATTAAAGTAAAAAAGAGAACAAAGAAAAATAAGAACGAAGTTGGAACGTATTCTGCTCTAACTTCATTCTTATTTTTTATGAAATATTTTTTGGGGAGTTCTTTTTGAGTTTTTCTTTAATTACCTTTTTATTTTCAAGAAAAACAGCATATTTGTCTGCAATAGTAATAATATAACTTTCTTTGTATCTAGGTAAAAAAACAGTAAGAGGCCACATATGTTTAAGAATAGCATCTTTTTCAATTTCATTCAAATCAAATATTTTTGTTGCATTGTTTAGTGCGGTTCTAGGGTGCCTGAAAGCATGGAGACCTTTACCATCTGGTCTAGGTTTTCTCCAATCATACAAAAATAAATCATGTAACATACCAGCTCTTGCAGCAGACCTGTAGTCCCAGCCAAGAGCTTTACACATTTTATAACTATAATATGAGACGGTTACACAATGCGTAAAGCAAGAAACATTATAATGCTGATTGTAATTCTTCATTTGCTGTACAGTTTCGTTTTCTATTAAATCTTTTATAATTGAATTAAATTCTTGTTCATTTAATAAGTCTTGCATAAAAAAACTCCTAACACAGAAAATTATAACATATTAAACACATAGACGCAATTAATTAAGCATAAAAATGATAAAATATATTGCGTTTTTAAAATTTGTGTAATATAATTGTAACAAAAATGTAACGATAATGAAATGAGAAACTTTTAGGGAAAGGACAGATGAATATGTTTAACTTCGGACAGGATATAGGAATAGATTTAGGTACTGCAACTGTAATTGCGTATGTTAAAGGTAAAGGAATAGTTTTAAGAGAACCATCAGTGGTTGCTGTAAATAATACAACAGGAGAAGTACTTGCTATTGGACAAGAAGCGCGCAGAATGCTTGGAAGAACTCCAGGAAACATTGTAGCAACGAGACCATTACGTGAAGGAGTTATTTCAGACTATACAGTAACTGAAAAAATGCTAAAATATTTTATAACAAAAGTTGGAGGCAGATTTATATTTGCACCACGAATTATGATATGTATTCCATCTCAGGTGACCGAAGTTGAAAAAAAAGCTGTTATTGATGCAGCACTTCAAGCAGGAGCTAGAAAAGTTTATTTGATAGAAGAACCAATAGCTGCAGCAATTGGAGCAGGAATTGACATATCAAAAGCTTGCGGAAATATGATTGTAGATATAGGTGGAGGCACAACAGATATTGCAGTTATTTCACTTGGAGGTTCTGTTGTAAGTACATCACTAAAAGTTGCAGGAGATAAATTTGACGAGTATATAGTAAAATATGTAAAGAAAAAACATAACATTATGATAGGAGAAAGAACGGCAGAGGAACTAAAAGTAAACATTGGCTGTGTTTTCCCAAAGATACAAGATGCAGAAATGGATATTAGAGGAAGAGACTTAATTACTGGATTACCTAAAACAATTACTATTTATTCAAGCGAAATTATGGAAGCATTGCAAGAACCAGCCGATATGATAGTTGAGGCTGTTCATTCAGTACTAGAAAAAACACCACCAGAACTTGCATCAGACATTAGTGACAAAGGAATCTACATGACAGGTGGGGGATGCTTAGTAGACGGACTTGATAAGCTTTTGTGCGATAGAACGGGCATAAATGTTATGATTGCAGAAGATGCAATTTCATGTGTTGCGCTTGGCACAGGAAAAGCGCTTGATAATTTAGACTCATTAGATGGAAAAACAAAAAAATAAATTTTAACGCAAATAGAGAACAAACTCTATTTGCGTTTTATATGAAAGTGGAGGAATAATGGAAAAGCAAGTAGCATTTTACACATTAGGCTGTAAAGTTAACCAGTATGAAACTAATGCAATGATACAGCAATTTAAGGAAAAAGGATATAATATAGTTCCTTTTGAAGAAAAGGCAGATATATATGTAATAAATACTTGTTCAGTAACGAACATTTCAGATAGAAAATCTAGGCAAATTATTAGAAGAGCAAAAGAAAACAATAAAAACGCATATATTGTTGCAACGCGGTTGCTATGCTCAAGTAGCTAAAGAAGAGTTAAAAAAGATAAATGAAATTGACTTGATACTTGGAATTAATGAAAAAAATAACATTGTAAACATTGTTGAAGAACACATAAAAAACAACCAAAAAGAAGAATGTGTTTCAGATGTAATGCATCAAAAGGAGTTCTTAGATTTTGGATGCATTACAGCAGCAAAAAGAAATAGAATAGAAGTAAAAATTCAAGATGGTTGCGACAGATTTTGCACATATTGTATAATTCCTTATGCAAGGGGAAGAGTAAGAAGTAGAAAAAAAGAATCAATAGTAGAAGAAGTAAAAGAACTCGCCAAAAAACAAGTTAAAGAAGTTATTATAACAGGAATACATATAGCCTCATACGGAAAAGACTTTGAAGAAGATGATTGCCTTTTAAGCCTTCTTCGTGAGTTAAATAAAATTGATGGAATAGAAAGAATACGCTTAAGTTCTATAGAACCTACTTTAATGACTATGGATTTTATTAATGGTATAAAAGAATTAACAAAAGTATGTCATCATTTCCATTTATCATTACAAAGCGGGTGCGATGAAACATTAAAAAGAATGAACAGAAGATATACCACGAATGATTTTAGAGAGGTTGTTAGCAACATAAGAAAAGCATTTGATGATAGTATACTTACAACAGATATTATAGTACGGCTTCCCAGGAGAAACTGAGGAAGAGTTTGAAGAAACATATGATTTCTTAAAAGAAATAAAGTTTTATAAAATGCATGTTTTCCCATATTCACCAAGGAAGGGAACAAAAGCTGCAGTAATGCCTAATCAAATTCAAAAAAAGGTAAAAGAAGAAAGAAGCAAAAAATTAATAAGTCTTTCTAATCAAAATGAAAAAGAATATTTAGAAGAGTTTATAGGAAAAAGAATTGAAGTATTGTTTGAACAAGAGGAAGAAGAGTACATAAAAGGACATACAGCAAATTATATAGAAGTAAAAATACCGAAAGATAAGGCAAAAGAGAATGATATAAAATGTGTAAAACTATTAAAGAGAGAAGGATTAAGCTTAATTGGAGATGTTACGTAATACATTTGTAACAATTTTGTAACCAATATTTAACATTAAAGTAAAACAAAAAGTATTGAAAAATTCAAAATAATATAGTATAAATGTGTTATCATGAATTTGGTTAATATAAAAAATACAAAGGAGGAAAAAAAGATGGGAGAAGACAACTTTACAAATGGTGGAGTTAATGTAGGAGGTACAGAAAATGTTGGAACAACCCCAGAAACATATGGAACAGGAATTGGTACAAGTGTAGGAGCTGGAACAACACAAGCTGGACTACCACAGGAAGTAAGTATTTGGTCAAAAGTTAAAGCTTTTCTTCTACAAGATGTAAATAGAGATGTTGTAATTACTATGACACCTTACCAAGAAAAAGTTTTAAGAGAAGTTCATGATTTCTGGTTCCAAGAAATTAATTTTGGAAAAGTTAAAGACTTTTTATTCCAAGATATAACATTTGGAGCAAAGAGATAAAAACTTTTAACCAAGGATTAATCCAATCAAAAATAGAAGTTCATTAAATTTATCTAATAATAAATTTAATGAACTTCTATTTTTGATTGGATATAAAAAACACAAGATATTTCCTATTTGTGCCATGGGTTGTCCTCATCTGGATCTGTTGGATCCCAATTTCGAAGTGCAACATTACCAGATATTTTTTGAGCGGTTGGTTTACCTAATGGACCTGGGTTATCTGCATCATCATAGAACTCTACACATGTGCCTAAAATACAATTATCATATATCCATTTAGCGTCTTCTACTGTTAACCTAACACATCCTGCAGAAGCTTTTGTACCTAATTTATCGTAATAACTGTATATGAGGCTATTTTTACTTTGCCTTCTATAAGGAACAGAATGAAACAAAATGTGCCCTACTATTTGGGTAGAATATTGACCATATACACTTCCTAATAGCTCAATCCACCTAAACTTATTTGGAGTTTTGTAAACTCCAGAATGAGGAGTAGCAGTGCCAGTTGAACATACAAATGCTTTAACGGGAATTGTGTATTCACCAAAAATATTTCTTTTATATACTGTTATTGTATTTGCAGCAACATTTACTTTAATATAATATTCAGGTGTTTCTTCTATTATTGGATCAAAATATACTTCAACGACTTGATTTTCAGGTTCTTTTTCTTCTATATCCGATATTTTTTCTATATTATTTTGATATGAATAATTATATACTTGTGCAGATGCGTATGACGTTTTGAAAGCAAAAAAACAGTATGTAATAAATGCTATTGCAAGAATAAAAACGCAAATTAGCAGGCATAAAGCCACAGTTTCAAGCTTTTTCAATATTAATCCTTCTTTCAAAATCAACTTAAAATAGTTTATCATAAAAAACAAAATAAAACAAGAAAAAACATAAAATTCCTTGACATAAAGCAAAAAAAACAGTAAACTTAAATATGTACTATAGGAGGGATTAGTATGAAAATTACGTTAAAAGATAATTCAGTTATGGAAGTTGAAAATGGAACTACGATATTAGAAGTTGCAAAGCAAATTAGCGAAGGACTTGCTAGAAATGCAACATGCGGTGAAGTAAATGGTGAAATTAAGGATTTACGTTTTGTTTTAGAGGAAGATTGTACATTAGTGATACATACATTTGCTGAAGATGACATAGAAGGCAAAAAAGCTTACTGGCATACAACATCTCATATAATGGCACAGGCAGTAAAACGAATATTCCCAGAAATGAAACTTGCGATAGGACCTGCAATTGAAAACGGCTTTTATTATGATTTTGACACAGATAAACCACTTAGTGAGGAAGACTTTACAAAAATAGAAGATGAAATGAGAAAAATAATAAAAGAAGACTTATGTATTGAAAGATTCACTTTGCCAAGGCAAGAAGCAATAAAATTAATGGATGAAAAAGGAGAAACATATAAGGTAGAATTAATTGAAGCATTACCTGATGATGCTGAGATTTCTTTTTACAAACAAGGCGAATTTACTGACTTATGTGCAGGACCTCACCTATATTCTACTGGTAAAATTAAAGCTGTAAAGCTATTATCCTCATCTGGTGCTTATTGGAGAGGAAACGAAAATAATAAGATGTTACAAAGAATTTATGGTATTTCTTTCCCAAAGGCAAGTGAACTAGAAGCTTACATAAACATGCTTGAAGAAGCAAAGCAGAGAGACCACAGAAAGCTAGGAAAAGAGCTTGGAATATTTATGATGAACGACCTAGTAGGAAAGGGACTACCAATTTATTTGCCGAATGGATATATAGTATGGGAACAGCTTGAAAACTACATAAAAAGAAAGGAAAGGAAACTTGGTTACAAACATGTTTTAACACCACCACTTGGAACTGTAGATTTATATAAAACTTCTGGACATTGGGATCATTACAAAGATAGCATGTTCCCTAAAATGGAAGTTGAGGGAGAAGAATTTGTATTAAGACCTATGAACTGCCCACACCATATGATGATTTATGCAAATGAAATTCATTCATACAGAGATTTACCAATAAGAATTGGAGAAATAGGAAGAGATTGCAGATTTGAAGCAAGTGGAACATTAAAAGGAATTGAAAGAGTAAGAACATTTTGCCAAAATGATGCGCACATATTTGTTACTCCAGAACAAATTGAAGACGAATTCAAAAACGTAGTTAACTTAATTTTAGATGCATATAATGAAATGGGAATAAAAGATTATCATTTTGAATTATCTTTAAGAGACCCTAACGATAAGGTAAAATATCATCCAGATGATGAAATGTGGGATAATGCTGAAAACAAATTAAGACAAGTATTAAACGATATAGGAATAGAATATATAGAAAAAATAGGAGAAGCGGCTTTTTACGGACCAAAACTTGATGTTCAAGTAAAGCCAGCTGTTGGAAATGAAATAACAATGTCAACATGCCAACTAGATTTTTGTCTTCCTTCCAAATTTAATTTATCATATATAGATAAAAATGGAGAAAAGAAAACACCAGTTGTATTACACAGAGCAGTATTTGGAACAATAGATAGATTTATGGCATATTACTTAGAAGAAACAAAAGGAGCATTTCCAACATGGCTAGCACCTGTTCAAACAGAAATAATTCCAATTTCAGACAAACAAATTGATTATGCAAAAGAAATTTATAGAAAGCTACTTAATGAGGATATAAGAGTAAAGCTAGATTCAAGGCAAGAAAAAGTTGGATACAAAATTCGTGAGGCACAGCTCCAAAAAATCCCATATATGCTTATATTAGGCGACAAAGAAGTTGAAGCTAATACAGTTGGGGTACGCTCAAGGAAAGATGGAGACATTGGACAAATGCCTGTTCAAGACTTTATAGAAAAAATTAGAAAAGAGATAGATAATTTCGAAAGATAAGAAAACGAGGCGTCTTTTATGGACACTTAAAAGACGCCTTACAAAAAATAAAAAAAGCAACTAGATTAATAAAATAGACTTATATTGGATAATATGTTAATATATATTTATGCGGGTATAATTTAGTGGTAGAATGTCATGCTTCCGACCTGATAGCGCGAGTTCGATTCTCGCTACCCGCTCCAAATTTGAAACGTTTGGGACGGTTCTAAATGTTTCTTTCTTGCAAAAGAGAAACGAAAAGAACCGTCCCAAACGTTTCAGAATTGCAATGAGTTCCAATTAATCATAACAGGAGAACGATGCTTCGTTCTCCTGTTTACTAAATTTTATATTATATTATTTTGACAAGCTCTAACTAATCTATTCATTATACTAAGTCCTAGATTTTTTTCTTCTAAACCTTCAATTATAGCAAGGTTACAATTTATTTTATCAACTTTCCTTAAACTGGAAAAAATATTACGAGATATTTCTTGAAGATTTAATCTACTACCCAAACAAATGAATTTACTTTCAGGGATATCAATATATTCTTTATCCTCTGAAAAGCCTACTACACAGCAATCTTTATTTTGAGAGATTAAATCATTTATTATATTTATTTGATTGTTTGACATTCCTACCAAAATGCATTTTGTATTTGGCGCGTAATGTTTATATTTCATTCCAGGGCTTTCTGGCTTTTCATCAGATTTTACTTTTCTAAATAAATTATCACTTAAGCTTACACATCCGAACAGCTTTCTGTATATCTTCTTCTGTAATAAAACCTGGCCTAAGAATAACTGGAATTCCATCTATAACTTTTACAACTGTAGATTCGATGCCAATGTTACATTTACCACCATCAACAATTATATCTACCTTTCCATTAAACTCTTCATAAATATCTTCTACACAAGTACCACTAGGTTTAGAAGATAAATTTGCACTGGGTGCTGCAAGAGGAATATTAGATTTTGTAATAACATTATTAATAATATTATTAATTGGCATTCTGATACCAACAGTTTCTCCGAAAACATGTTACTGTATCACAAATACATTTTTTCTTTGTTAGTATTAATGTAAATGGTCCTGGCATGAA
>JAEEGL015573495.1_pt1 | contig 12525 bp, 9 predicted proteins | sample 9134231 | NCBI WGS metagenome assembly JAEEGL01 (sample SAMN16246548, study PRJNA631951) | gut metagenome | biome: gut microbiome; feature: rumen; material: fiber-attached | host: Bos | place: Iran: Karaj | collected 2018-10
CTCGGCGAGCTGATCTATTTCTTCGAGATGGCCTGTGCCGTCAGCGGTTACATGCTGGATGTCAACCCCTTCGACCAACCTGGCGTGGAAGCCTATAAGAAGAACATGTTCGCGCTCTTGGGCAAAAAAGGCTTTGAGGAGCAGACGGCGGCGCTGAATAAACGCTTGGGACTTTAAACTATGGCCGATAGCCTATGGCTTATAGCTCGCTTCACCCAAAGGTCGAATTTCACACCTTGGGTGTAGCGAGCCATTGGCTATAGGCCATAAGCCATAGTTTTATTGTAGATTTGCTTCCAAGAACAAAAAATTCTTTAATTTTGCAGCCTCAAAACCATAGACAACATCTGAAATGGACGTACCCAAAGACGACGTAAACTCACAGTTTACCTTCACCTACGACGACATCAAAGGCACCGTGCATGTGATTGACAAACTCACGGGCGAAGAATACGACCTCTTAAAGGAAGACACCGGCTGGTTTGACGCCGAGTTTAAATTTGATGTTTAAAAATTGTTGGAACGCAACGCGTTCCAACAATTTTTTATTTCTTGCGTTTCCAGGTTTGTGAACGGCCAAGCAGTCCGGCCCTGTCCAACGAGCCGCGTACGACGAGTTCATCGGTCTTGGCCTTGTAGCTCACCTTGCCGTTATAGGTCTTGGTGCTTTCCGGGTCGTAGATCTTGCCTTTCAGCTGGTCGCCGTCGGCTTTCATCTCCTTGAAGAGGTGTGTGCCGACCACGCCTTCGAATTCTTTGGCGTAGGGAGCTTTCATCACCTGGTATTTACCATTGGCATCTTTCTCGTAGAGCGTGGTAATCACCGCTTCATAATAGCCTTTTTCTTCATAGATGTTAACGGTGGAGCGCAGGTCGCCCGTCTTGTCATCGTAGGTGTTCCACTGGCCGAGCATCTTGCTCACTTGGGCCTGGCCGAGGGTGGCCGTGGCAATGAAGAGGAACAGGAAAAGGAGTTTTTTCATAGTCATAGTGTTAAGTTAGCGGGGGCAAAAATACAAAAATCGTGCTAGATGGGAGGAAAACCTCTTACTCTGTGCCGAAGAGGAAGCGGCGGAACAAGGTCTCGGCTGCCTCGTCGCCGATCATGCCGCGGACAGCGTTGATGGCGGGACCGCCGTTGCTGATAAGCCCCTCGACGTAGGTGCGATTCCTCTCGGTCTTGACAGCACGGTCCACCTCGCGAGCGGTGGCAAAGAGGTCAAGATAGGTGGTCGTCATGGCCGTGGCCAACTGCGCTAGTTTCTCTTTTTTCCCTTCCTTGAAGGTGCTGGGAGAGAGCCTGAGGCTGTCGTACCAAGCAGGTTTCGGTTGCTTGTCCTTCAAGTCTTTGTAGGATTCCTTCACCGCATCCATTGATGACAGGTCAACGGGCTCCACCTGGGTGTCGTACACCTCAAGCAGCAAACTCTTTTTTCCGAAAGCTATGATTTTATCGTAGGAATAAATGGGAAGGTCCTTGGTATAAGGTGTGCAGATGAGGGTCTCCATCTTCATCAGGCCGAGGAAAGCCCGCATGGTGAGGTACGACACACACGCACAATCGTCCCAATCGTAGGACTGTAACTGGAATTTCATCCCCTTGCCGGAGAAGGTCTGCCAAGGACTCACCTCCTTCGCGACGAGATTGCCCCTTTGGGCAAAAAGATCAACCACGGAGCCATTCATGACGTGCTACAGAATAAATGGGTAATAACGGAATAAGGATAGGTGTCTTCTTGACGTAGGCCTGATATTCGGGGTCGGCCCCGTAATTGGCGTTCTGACGGAGTTCCAGCCGACGGGCGCCGCTGAACATAATGTACACGATGCAGACATAACCCAGCGCGCTGATGAGCCACTGCCACCAGGTGCAACTGGCGCCGATGCAGACCAGCAGGCAGCCCGTCCACATGATGACCTCGCCAAAGTAGTTGGGGCAACGGACAATACGGTAAAGTCCCGTGCTCACGAAGCGACGAGGATTCACCTTCTTTGCCGCGGATTTCTGTGCGTCGGCCACCGACTCCACGATGATGCCTAATATCATGACGCCGGCACCTATCCAAGCCCAAAGGTCGTTCACGGGCAGCTCCAAGGCTGTATTGTCGAGCCTTGCTGTAACGGGACAAACCTCTGCCATATAAAGGAAGGCACAGGCGAGCCAGATGATGAGCGTGACAAAGAAAGGATAGTTGCTGTCCTGGGTGCTTTCCGAGAGCACCTTACGGTAGGATGCGCTCTTCAGCTCCCTCAGCAAGAGATAGCCACCCAGCCTGCAACCGTAAAGGAAGAGGATGGCGCACAACAGAATGGTGGGCGCGGTGAGCACATCCCAATACTTAATGGCCATCGCCACGGCGCATCCGGCAATACTGAAGCCATAGCCGATGCTGATGAAATAGATGAACTTCTTCCAGCCAACAGAAGAGATCACCAGTGCGACGAGAAACAGAATCCAATAGATACTCATGGTTTGGGTTGGGTTTTGGGTGTGCAAAGGTACGGTTTTAGCTTATTCCTTCACCAACGACTTATACGTCACCAGATTAATCCGATACTCCACGCGGCTGTCGGTGAGTTCGTCGCGGCTCTGTTTTAGAAGTGTCTGGGCTTCAAGCACATCGGAGAGGGCCACCAGGCCAGCCTCGTAGTAGTCCTCCGTGATTTTTAAATTGGCCTCGGCATCATTCAGTGAGGTCTGCGCCATGCCGATGCGCAGCCAGCTCTGCTCCAAATTGAACCAGGCTTGGTTGGTCTGCATCTCCATCTTCTCGGTGAGGTCGCTACGGGTGTTCTCAGCCATTTCGGTATCGAGGTTGTGCTTCTTCAGCTTGATAGAGGTCTTGTGCCAGTCGGTGATTGGGATCTGCAGCACGGCGAAGACCATCGCGTTGGGCTTGCTGTTCTCGAAGATGGTGTGGTAGCTCGCGCTGCCACCCACCAACAAGGAAGGCAAAGCCTCGCCGAGGGTCATCTTCTTTTTGAGGTCTTCGGCCTGCAGCGAGAGGTCGAGGAGGTGGCTCTCGTGTCGCAGGAAGACGGCCTCGCCAGGCAAGTGATAATATGCCGTGGGCTCGGTCTCCATGCCCAAGGTGTCGGTGAGGGTCATCGTCTGCCAGTCGGCGCCGATGGTCTGCGCCAAGGCCATCTTGAGCAGGGTGATGCCGTCGGTGACCTTCTTACGGTTGAGCTGGCTCTCGTTTTGCTTCACCTTCAGCTTGTATTGGTCGGTAGGCATAGCCAGCCCTGCCTCGATGGCACCTGATAAGTCCTTGTCGAGCGTGTCCAAAAGTCTATCGAGTTGGTCCAAGGTGGCCAGTTTCTCTTGCAGGGCCACGATTTGCCAGTAGAGGGTCTCGGTCTGCAAGCACACGGCGTCTTCCTTCATTTTTGTCTGCGTCTCAGCGGCATCGATGCCTAATTTGGCGAGTTTGTTGCCGTTGCGGATGCGGCCTCCTGCATAGATAGGCTCAGTGGCCATCGCGTTGAGTATCACGCCGTTTTGAACGAAGGAATACGCTTTGTCTATGTCCATATTGGCGCCGTATTCGGCATAGAGGGTATAAAGGATCTGCCTCAGCTGTGCGTTGCCGATGTCCTCGATACCGAATGAAAACATCGGGTTAAGGGCGTCGAAGCCTACGGCCTGTGCCGACACGGTGGGGAAGTATTCGGCGCGTGCTTCGTTTTTGGTCAGCCTTGCTTTCTCTATCTCCAACTGGCTGTTCTTCAGCTCGATGTTGTTTTCCAAGGCCTTGTCGATGCAGTCCTGCACGGAGAGACGGAGCGAGTCGGGCTGTTGCGCAAACAAAGGAAACATCAACAAAATGAAACAAACAAAAGCTATCGTTCTTTTCATCGCAACATTTTTTATCACAAAACTCTCAAAACCCACAAAACAAAAATTAGATGTATGCGGCAAACCCAACCGGGTTGCCGCGGGAAAGCGCTGGTTGGCCGCTTTCCCCACTTCTATCTTGAAGTTTTGACAGTTTTGTAGGTTTTGTGACATAGCATTAACTCCTTTTAAAAATTTGCCAATACATCACGGGCATCACTGCCAGAATGATGACCATTGAAAGCACTACGCCGAAGCAGATGACTACGCCCATGGGCATCCAGAGCGGGTTGCGCGAGATGATCATGGGAATCACGCCCAAGGCGGTGGTGGCCGAGGTGAGGAAGATGGGCCTCATACGGCGGCTGCCGGCCTTCATGGCGGCTTCCTTGGTGGGTAGGCCCTCGTCGACACGTAGTGTCTCGGCATATTCGTACATGACGATGCCGTTGCGCATGATGATGCCGATGAGGCTGACGACACCTAACAGCGAGGTCATGCCGAAGTCGAGGCCGAATAGCCACTCACCGAAAAAGGCGCCGAACATACACAAGGTGCTGGAGCCCAAGGTGAGCACGGCCAGGTTGACTTTCTTGAAATAGGCCACGAGGAAGACCAACAGCACCACGATGGCGGCAATCAGGCTCCAGAGCAGTTGTGGGATGACGCTGGTGTTGAGCGACGACAGGCCGCCATATTCGACGCTGACACCCTCGGGCAGGTTGGGCGTGATTTCCGTGTTGATGTACTGCTGTATCTTCTTCATGCTCACCGTTTGCGGTCGCCAGAACTTCATGTCGGCAGCCACGGTGATGGCGTTCTTGCCGTTGCGGTGCACCAACTGTGCGGGATGCCACTCGGGGCTGATGTCGGCCACCTGACGGAGCGGCACGTTGGTGCCTGGCACCATGGTGGGGATGAGCTGGTTTTGGACGGACTCGTAGTCGTTGGGGTCGTAGTTCTGCTGCGAGTACAGCCTCACGGGGATGCCTCTGTCGCCTTCCCAGACGGTGGTCAGGGGCTGTCCGTTGAGGCTGCTGGCGAGGTCCAAGGAGAGGAAGCCTTTGGTGAGTCCTAAGCGGGCGCATTCCTCGGGTTTCATGGTCACCTTCACTGCTGGCAGCTGTTCGTCGTAGTCGGTATGTACCCAGCGCAGCTCATGGTCGAGGGTGAGCATGTAGTCTTTGATTTGCTGTGCCACAGGGGCGGTCTTGCTGTAGTCGTCGCCATAGACGAAGACCTCGACGGGGGTTGCAACGGCTTGGTAGTCAAGCTGTCGGAAGCGCACGTAGGCCTCGGGGAAGTAATAGGAGTATTTCTCGTCCCATTCTTTCAAGAGGTCTTCGGTGGTCTGTTTCGAGGTGGTGTTGACGACGAGTTGCGAGAGGTTGGAGGCGGGGATGCTGGGCGAGTAGGTCACGTGGAAACGCGGGGCGCTCTCGCCGATGAAGGCGGTCACGGAGGTGACGCGTTGGTCGGCGAGCATCATGCGTTGCAACGAGTCGCTGACGCGCGTGGTGGCTTCCATGCTGCTGCCTTCGGGCAGGCGGATCTCGACGGCGAAGCAGTCGCGCTCGGCCATGGGCATCATCTGCACGTGCAAAGCCAAGAACATCAACACGCCTAGGACGATGGAAACGACTCCCATACCAATGGTGAACATCGGGTGCTTGAAGCAGTGGCTCTGCATCTTGTCGTAGAGGCCTTGCAGGAAGCCGAAGAAGCGCGTCTGTGCTCTCACGAAGCCGTTGTGCCGTGGTTTGTCTTCTGGCTTGATGAACATGATCTCGAGTCCGGGGATGACGAGCATGGCATAGGTCAACGAGGCCATCAGCGAGAAGGCGACGGTCCAGGGGAAGAGCTGCACAAACTCGCCCAAAGGCCCAGTGATGATGCGCGTCATCGGGAAGAACATGCAGGCGATGGCAGCGGTGGCGATGAGCATGGGCATGAAGAGCTCCTTGGCGCTGCTCACGGCGGCGTCGAAGGGCTTGTAGCCCTGGCTGAGCTTGTCGATGTAGCCGTCGATGTTGATGATGGAGTCGTCCACGATCATGCCGAGGACAACAATGAGCGCAGCCAAGGTGACGGTATTCAACTCGATGCCAAACAGATACATCATCCCAATGCTAAATGCCGTACAAATAGGCAGACCCGAGCTGGCGATGAGGGCGGTGCGGAAGGGGAAGAGCAACAGCATGACCACGATGACGACAATCATGGAGATGAGCAGGTCGCGGAGGAACGAGCTCACTGACTTCTGCACCACTTTGGGCTGGTCGGTGATGCGGTACATCTTGACGCTGTCGGGAAGGGTCTGCTTGAAATCGTTGAGCACTTTGTCGACTTCTTTTCCAAAGGCCACGATATTATAGCCCTTACGCATCTCCACGCTGATGATCAAGGCGTTGTTACCGTTGAAGTTGACCACCTTGGTGGGCTCGGCCATGCGGCGTTCGACGGTGGCCACGTCGCGCAGGCGGACGGTGTTGCCTGCCGCGTCGGAGTAGATGATCTGTTCCTCGAGTTCCTGCTCGCTGACTATGGGGTTCTCGATGTGTAGCGGTTGGTCGAAGTCGTCGGTTTTCATGGTACCCGTGGTGGTCAGCAGGCCTTGTGTGGCATATTGCAGCATCAGTGTGTTGGGGCTGATGCCATAGAACGAGAGCTTCTCTTTGTCGACGGTGACGGCAATCTCCTCCTGTTGTTCGCCCATCACGCGGACGTTGCCCATCTCGGGGATGGCGCGCAGGCGATGAGTGAGGTCGTCGGTGTAGCCGTGCATCTCGCGGTAGGTCTTATCGGCCGACTCCATGGCGATGAGCAGCGACGAGGTGTTGCCGAAGTCGTCGATGACGGCGATGGCCAGCACGCCTGCTGGGAAACTCAATGCCTTGTTTTCGTTAATCTTATGCCGTATCTTCGACCAAGCGATGTCTTTGTCTTTCACCGATTCGTCGAGGCTGACGTAGACGTAACACATCCCCTCTTTAGTGACGGAATAGGTGTTCTTTCGGTCGACCTCGGGCATCTCAAACAGCATCTGTTCGAGAGGCTTGGTGAGTTGGGCCTCCACCTCTTCGGAGTTGGCGCCGGGGTAGACGCCCGCCACGATGCCCAAGCGGATGGTATAGGCAGGGAACTCGTCTTTCTTCATGTCGACGAGGGCATAGATGCCAAAGGCCACGATGACGGCCACGACGATCCAAACGATTCTCTGTCGACGTATGCTGCCACTGATGATACCCTTATTGCCTTTTAGTTTGTTCATTAGCCCTTCTTTTTAATGCTGAATTATGAATGCTGAATGCTGAATGGTGGGCGAAGCCCAGTAGCATCTTACGACATTCCTCATTCCTCATTCCTCATTCTGCATTCTAATTTCATTCCTTCACTCACTTTTTGATACCCTTCCACGATGACAAGGTCGCCGCCATGCAGGCCTTCGCCCACCACCACGCCTGTGCCCGAATAGCCTGCGATGGTGATGTTTTGCCGTGTGGCGCGACCGTCTTTGGCCACCCACACGAACTTGCCTTCGTTGTTGATCAGCACCGCGTTGGCGGGGACGACGATGCCGTTGTCGACGTCGGCGCTCAGCACCACCTTGGCAATCATGCCGGGAGTGAAGGCGTCGTCTTTCTCGTCGATGAGCACTTTGACAGGATAGCTATGGGTGAGCATCGAGGCGGTCATGTTCTTCTCGAGGATGTGGCCTTGGCAGCGGCGGTTGTCGAGGGCGGGGATGAGGATTTGGGCCGTGTCGCCGATCTGTACCTTGGCGATTTCGTTCTCCGGCACGCTGATCTTCACTGTCATGCCGTCGGTGCTGATGAGCCGCATGACGGGCTTCAGCGGGGTGATGCTCTCGCCGATGACGGCGTTGAGGTTAGTGACGGTGCCGTCGAAGGGCGCAGTGACGGTGTTGTCAGCCAGCATGGCGTTGGCCAAGTCGAGGGCGGCCTGGGCTTTCTCGAGGTTGGCGACCATCTCACGCCATTTGATCTCGGGCAGGCTGCCGTTGTCATGCACCTTCTTCAGGCGGTCGTAGGCGTCTTGTGCCTGTTCGAGGGTGGCTTGTGCCGAGCGTTGGGTGCTCTCCATCTGGGGCGACGACACGCGGGCCAACACCTGTCCCTTACGTACGGTGCTGCCTTCTTTCACGTTGAGCGTCTGCAGGGTGCCGCCATATTTGAAGCTGATGTCGACGGTGTTACCTTCCTCCAGACATCCCGGATAGCTGTTACTCACCAAGCCCCCCACGGTGTCGATACGCTGCACCCCCACGGTGATGACACGCTCCTCAGCGGGACCGCCGATGAGCTTCTCCTTGATCTGGCTTGGGTCAGTCTCTCCGCAGCCTACTAATAGCAGCGGCAGTAACCAAAGGATATGTCTTGTTTTCATAGCGTTAGTTCCTTATCGCCGCCATGCGGATATCATCGCCGTAGACCTTGAAAGTGCGGTCGTTGGTCTCGGCTTCGCCTTCGTAGATCATTTTAAGGATAAGCGTGTTGTCTTCGTACATCTGTCCCGAGGCGTGCACGTGTAAGTCGTTCTTCAGGGTGAGCGAGTCGCCGGTGAAGAGCAGCGTGTTTTTGGTGAAGTCTTTCAAAAAGATCTCGTTGTCCTGGCAGTAGGCGTGGGTGACCACCACCTCGCCGCCCATGGTGTTCATCACCACGAGGACGCTGTCCTTACCGTTGCCCAAGTCACTGATTTCCAGCTGACCGATCTCGTTGGGCAGGCTGACGGTATAGGAGGCGGGCTCATCAAAAGTGTTGATCTCGTCCAAGGTGACGCTGCCCGAGGTCTTAAACGAGTAGTCGCCGCGAAAAAGCGGGGCGTTTTTCTTCTGGCAGGCGGCCAGGGCCAAGAGGGCGCAAAAGAGGATGGGGATGATTCTTTTCATAGGGGTTCATCTTTGATTTATGCGCAAAAATAAAAAGAATCCCCGAATTGTTTCAGGGATTCTTTGGTTTTTCTATAAGACGCGATAAAATCGAAGATTCGACGTAGTCAATCGCGTCTCTACAAGATTTATCTCACCACCAATTTCTTGGTCACCATGGCACCATTCTGCTCTGTGATATTGACCAGATAGATGCCTTTGTTCCAATTTGCGGCGTTGATGCTGACCGCCTGGCCTTCGGCCTCGTGCATCTTCTGTCCGACGAGGTTATAGACCTCCACTTTGGCCACATTGGCGCCTTCCACGGTGAACTGGCCCGTGGTGGGGTTGGGATAGAGCTTGGTCTCAGCAGAGAGCTCTGTGACGCCTAGGAGTTCTTCGTCGATGGTCACATAAGACCTGAAGTTTCCAATAGAGGTATGGTAGATGATATAGGTCTCCGCACCAATGTCTCTTGACTTACCCGAGGTGTTGAAGCTTAGGGTTCCGCCAAGATAATCACCATAGCTCTGCAAAGTATAAGGAAGCGGTTGCTCTGTCGTGATGTCCAGATAATCCGTGCCTTCTTCCTCGATGCTGTTGATGGTGATGGAACGGCTCGTTTCTCCGTTGACCAACGAGAAAGGAACGGTGTATTGATAGATGTTGAATTCCGCCCAGTAGGGATAGACAATCAGACCATAATTGATCAAGTTGCCGTCAATCATCAAGGTAACAACATCATCACCTTCCGTTGAGACGATGTTGACATAAGAAGTGATTTGGTCGCGCGACTTTGCGGGAGGTAAAATCGGGTCTAATCTGACGATGACACGTTGGCTCTGGTTGGGCTGCAATGTCAGCGGCAGCAGGTCTTCAATATCATAATATGATGTTCCATTGTAATAAAGGAGGTCAACAAACATGTCTTCGTCGCTGATACCTGTGATGGTGACCGGGTTGTTGGTCTCGTTGCGAATGACGAAGGATTTGTCGTCGATGACTCCGGCGTTCCATAGCAGCGTGTCGGGCGTGATGACCAAGTCACCGTTACCGCCTGATAGACCTCCGGCGATATGGAAGAACGGCACGGTGATTTCGCCATCGGAGCTTCTGACGTAGAGAACGGCGTCAGTGTTGTTCTCCGGGAAGTTAACCAAAGTGGCCGTCACAGCAAGCAGGTCTCCACCCCCAAGCCGCCAGGGAAGACTGTGATCTGGCGATAACTCCAGATAGTTGGTGCCTTGCTCTTCAACTTGGTTGACCGTGATGCCTTGAATGGCGTTGGTGTTTCTCAGGTAGAAGGTCTGCGTCATCGGGGTGGTCTCGTCGAAGGTAAGACCCTGCATGGGCATCAGCAGCAGGCCCTCGTCCCAAGCCTCTTCGTTGACTCTGACGGTGACTTGACGGTTGCCCGCCGAGGTCACCACGGTGATGGTGTAGGTGTTATAGCCTTTGTAGCCAAGGGCGTTCAGTTGCACTGTCACAGTCATGGATTGGTTGGGCTGCACGGTGCGAGGCAGGCTGGCATGGGAGAGCAACACCATATTGTCGTCAGGCTGGATGTTGATGGAGGAGACGGTAACGGGGTCGAAGGTCTCGTTAACGATTTGGAAGGTGTGAGTCTCGGGGAAGGCCTCGAAGGTCAGCGTTTCCGGGGTGACGATAAGCTCTCCAGGCAGCTGGTGGGCCTCCATGGTGAAGTGGTGCGGGTCGAGGTTGGCGAAGACGGGCTGCGTGTAGCGGTGCCCCGACATGTCGGCGCCAAACACATAGTAGTCGATGCTCGACTCACCTTGGTAACCTTTGATATAGCCTACGTATTCATCGGGGTTGCCCGTGGCGGTCATGTGGGCCGTTTGGTAAGGGCCGTTGTCGATGCTATAGTAAACGAGCAGCGAGTCTTGCTTCAGGTTTTGGCCGCTATAGGCGATGAACTTCGACACCACGGGGATGGAGTCCTGCCAAGCCTGCTCACCGAAGAGCACGTCGCGGTGGTCGACGAAGAGCATGTTGAAGTCCATCACGCCACGGGTGCGGCAGTGCAGGGCGTCGGTATTCTCCCAACCCGAATAGCCGCTGTTGTTCACGCCCACGATGGTATAGCCCGGCATGGCCTCCTGATACACGGCCAAGGCATTATTGTTATAGGTGCTGTTAGAACCCAGCGGCACATACACGGTCTTGTTCAAGATGAGGCTGTTGGTGTAAGGCGCAAGGGTGTTGCCGCCTGGCTCTTGGACGCGATACACGCGGTAGGGATAGCCCCAGCAGCAGTTGGTGGTGGCGAAATACTCGGCCACCTGTTCGTAATATTGATAACGAGGATTACTTTGCGGCAATTGGGCAATCAGGATCTTATCGGGAGCGAGGTACTTGCCCCAGCAGTCCACGTGGGCGATGTAGTCGCCTTGCGGGTCGATGGTGACATGATAGGGGTTGATGCCGAGGTAGTCGTTCATCTTCTGGCGGACCGTGGCTTCATTGATGCCATAGTCCTGCTGGTTTTCCTGAAAGACAAGGTCATCGCTCACGCCGTGGCCGCGACCGTCTTCCATCATATTGCCACCCGTATGTTCAAGACGCATGCCATACAAGGGGATTTGCCAGAAGGTGGCGAACACCTGCGACATGTTGTCGTCGTTGGGACGCGGACGATTGTAGATATTATCCACGATGGCAGGGTTGCGGTCCTCGAAGATGTACCATGGGCCGTAGTCGCGCACCCAGTAGGAGTCGGACTGGGCGTTGACGAAGGTGACATTACTCATGTTGACGCCGGCGCTCTGGAAGCTGTTGTTGGCCTGGTTTTGCTGCGAGGTGCTGACGATGCAATACACCCGGCAGTTGTTGGCCAGCTGCGCCACGAGGCTCGTCGGGATGCCCAAAGGATAGCGGATCATCACGCCCTGCATGGGTTCAAACTCGGCCACGAAACGCGGCGTGCCTGTGGGCGGGTCGGTCTCTACGAAGTTCAGGCCACGCGACGTGTCGTGCATCTCTTCCTCGGAGATATAGTGCCATCTCATCCAGTCGGGTTTTTTTTCGTATTGGGCCTGCCTCGTGGTGGCCATCAAGAGTAGCAATGTGAAGATAGACAGTATTTTTTTCATGGTTGGATATTTTTCGGCAAAGATAGTAATATTCTAGATTACATGAGCTTTTGATAGAACTGCCACCATTTGTCGGGCAGCTCGTTGCGCATGGCTTGGTCGTAGTCTTCTTTCGAGCAGGGGATGAAATGATGGCGCTCGATGCGATGGTCGTTGTTTTGAAGGAACGACATGTCCATCCACCACTTGCCTGTGATCTTGTGGCAGAGGAAGACCACGTCGTTTTGGCCCTCGCCGATTTGCACGTTGTAGCGACGGAAGTCGGAGCTGTCCAAGGTGGGGATGTCGTCCTGACGGCTTGAGAAGCCTTCGATGAAGTACCAGATCATCTCGGCGATGAGGTTGGCCGTGCGCGCGTTGATATCGTAGTGCGGGTTGTATTCGAAGAAGCCGATGGACGAGAGTTTGTAGCTCAATCCGGCATAGCGTGTCATGCGGCAGGCCTCTTCGCCGTTGAAGCCGTTAGGCGAGACGTTCTTTACACCTGGCGCGTCGGCGGCGCGGACAGCTGAAATGTCAAAACTCAACAGGTTGGCGTTGCGGATGAGCGGCTCGGTGAGTTCGATGTTTTGCTTGACGCTGCCCAGTCGATAGGCGTCGAAGAGCAGCTGTTTCATCAGCTCAATATTCTCTGTGTCAACATAATACGACTGATAGCCGATGTTGGTGAAGTTGAACAGGAA
>JAEEGL010977888.1_pt1 | contig 12524 bp, 11 predicted proteins | sample 9134231 | NCBI WGS metagenome assembly JAEEGL01 (sample SAMN16246548, study PRJNA631951) | gut metagenome | biome: gut microbiome; feature: rumen; material: fiber-attached | host: Bos | place: Iran: Karaj | collected 2018-10
AAGGAACTGTCCATGCTTGTTGTGGACGAGGCGCATTACATCAAAAATCCGAATGCGGCAAGGACGCAGAATGTCCTGCGTTTCAGAAGGAAGACCGGCAGGGCGCTTTTTATGACAGGAACCCCGATCGAAAACAATGTAGAGGAGATGTGTTTTCTGATCTCCTGCCTGCAGCCTGATGTAGCAAAGTCCGTGCAGGGAAGCACCAGTCTGGTCATGGCACCCGAATTCAGAAGAAAAGTGGCGACGGTCTATTTCAGAAGGACCAAAGAGGATGTTTTAAGTGAACTGCCGGAGAAGATCGAAACGGAAGAATGGGTGGAACCCCTGGCTGCGGAAGAATGGCTGTACCGCGGTTACGTTCTGAACGGAGAATTCGTAAAAATGCGCCAGGTGTCCTGGCTTATGGAAGACCTTTCCGGATCCGCGAAAGCAGTGCGCCTGAAAGAGATCGTGGAGGAAGCGGTTGCGATGAACAGGAAGATCCTTATTTTTTCATTTTTCCTGAACACGGTAGAGCGCGTAAGAGGCCTGCTTTCCTGTCCGGTGTTCGGTCCCATTACCGGTGCCGTGCCCGTGTCAAAAAGACAGCAGATCCTGGATGATTTTGAAGCGCATGACGGGGGTGCTGTTCTGCTTAGCCAGATCACGGCAGGCGGGACAGGATTAAACATTCAGTGCGCGAGCGTGATCATCTTCTGCGAACCGCAGCTGAAGCCGTCCATAGAAAATCAGGCCATTGCGAGAGCCTACCGGATGGGACAGGTTCATACGGTCATGGTGCACAGGCTCCTGAATGACGATACGGTCGATGAGCGGATCTTAAACATCCTGCAGAACAAGCAGGTGCTTTTTGACAATTTTGCAGACATTTCCGAGAGCGGAAAAGAGAGCCTGATCGGTTCCGAAACGGTCAAAAAGATCGTGGAGGAGGAAAGAGCAAAGTATACTGATACCGGAAACGGTCCGTAATGGGCTGAAAAAGGGTTCCTCCGATTGCGAAAAAGGGTTACCGGGTATATAATATATTTGTAGAAAAATGCAGTAAAATCAACGCTTGATCACGTTGTATATATTTGAGGAAAAGGAGGTGTCGATCATGATAAAAAGGTTACTTGCATTAGCCATGGTGTTTTCTATGACGATCGGAGCAACGGTTACGGCTTATGCTGCTGAAGAAACAGAACAGACCGAATCCGCATCCGGCGCCTCAGAAGAATCCGCACCCGCCTCTTCGGCAGAACCTGCATCTTCTCCGGCTCCGGCACCCGCGCCCGCGCCGGCTTCAGAACCTGCACCGGCACCTGCTGCTCCTGTTAGCGAAGCGGTCGCACAAACCGTAGCAGCGGGGAATGATGCATCCGCAAGTATCGCAGCGGCAACCGAAGCGGCTGCGTCGATCGGCATGACGCACGAAGTGGTCGTCACGGAACTGGATCTTGGTACGGAAGTTATTCCGTATCTGAATGAAGCGGCCGTGTATATTGACGGCGGAACGCTTCCGGCTGCGGAGCCTGCCGGAGAAATGCTTCAGGATGCAGACGGAGCGGAAGGACCGGAAGGACCCGAAGAAACAGAAGGGGAGCAAATCACCGGAGCGTTTGACGATCTTTCCGTTGCGAAGTCCATCATTGAGAAGATCGAAGAGGCCGATACATCTGATTTAGAGGAGAACCTCGAGGAAACACAAAAGGAACTGAATACCTTCAAAGAAAAGAAAAATGCTTCGAAGGAAAGCGCAGAATCCGCGATCGCAAATGCAGAGACAGCGGGTACCACGAATTCCAAAAAGGAAGCCGTGGAGGCAAAAGAACAGGCAGAGCTTGATCTGGAACAGGCGGAAGCCAATCTGAGTGATGCGACGGATGCCTATGATGCCGCCTGGAAAAAAGCGGACGAAGCACAGACAGCTTACGAAAAGGCTCTTCAGGAACAGGAAGAAGCCGAAAAGAAGATCGAAGAGGCAAAGAAAGCCTTGGAAAGCGCGCAGGAGAAATCCATAGCCGCGCAGAAAGCGTTAAAGAAAGCGCAGGACAACGCCGCAAAGATCGAAGAAAGAGTGGCCGAGCTGAAAGAAAGCCGCGACGAGTTAAAGGCCATCCGTGACCAGTACTATGCGTCCATGGTCTATGCCTACAGAACGATGCTCGGAAAAGACGTTGTCTATGACGAAGAAGACGGCTCTCTGGATATTGAAGCAAACGCACAGAAGGCGCTTGAAACCGGCAAGGCCGAGAAAGCTGCGATCTCGCCGGATAGAACGAGCATGCAGCTGAACCGTTATCTGGCAAAGCTTCTGATCGACTATATGATCCTTCATGATGAAAATGTAGATCCGGAAACAGCGAATCTGGTGTTCGGCGCCTATGAGAAAAATGCCGAATCCCAGAAAGCATCACAGGGCACCGTGTTTACGAACGCGCAGGGACAGGATCAGACAGTTGCGGAAGGGACCAAAAAGGACATCGACGGCAACACGGTCAGCGCCGGCGAGCAGATTCAGTATTATGCCACAAAGAGCAAACAGAATGATGGCGGCAGGACCAACCGGATCAGGGTTACTTATACGGACAAAGACGGTGTGGAACATGTCGAGTATTACAATTATATCTACAAATCCAAAAAGTACAAAGATGAAGTGGATATCCAGAACGGCATGGTGTATCTGGCTCTTGTGAAATACAATGATGAAACGGAAGCCTGGGAAGCGTCGGCTGTCGAGGATGAGAACAATTTTGATGATTTTACCGAACTGACCAAAGCGCTCGAAGCGATCGAGGAACTGGAAAGATACGAACAGGCAAGGGCTGCGGTTGATGAGGCTGCAGAAAAAGTCACCCAGCTGGAGGAAATGATCGCTGAACTCAGCATCGAGAGCCCGAGCAATTTAAGCAAGCTCGAAGATGCACTTGATCAGGCCAGAAAAGAACTTGATGATGCTTATGAGAAGAAGAATGAACTTGAAGAGGTCGTGGAGGAAGCAAGGAAGGCGGTAGCCGGCATCGACCTTTCCAGATTCGATGTGCATTTTGTCGGCGATTATGACACGGAGGAAGCAAGCCCCGCAGCAGAAACCGCGCAGACACAGCCTGCTCCCGCGGAGATCACGGAAGCAGAGGAATTGACACTCCCGACGATCCCCGTGGCACTCACGCCGATGATGCCGCAGGTGACACCGATTTCCGGGATCACCGCAGAGTCGCCTTTCTCCAATATTACGCTGGCGGGTACCGTGCAGGAGACACGCCCGCAGACAACCAATAACCTGCATTCCTATTACGGATCCGTCATCCCCGATGCCATGACGCCGGACGGCGACAGCCAGGTCCTGGATGATCAGGAAATTGCGGGAGCAAAAGAAGCGCCGGTCGATGAAAAGAGCAGAAGCTGGTGGCTGTGGCTGCTGATCGCACTCGCAACCATCACCGGGAGCGTCGCGTTGAAGAAGAAAGTCGAGGAACTGGAAGCAAGAAACAAGACGTGATTTTCAGATGAACACAATTTAGAATCCGCCGGATTCCTTTCATAATGAGCAGAGAAATTGCCACTGATACGGTGGCAATTTCTTTGCTTATACAGTGATATACTGAATACGGAGTCAGCAATACGGCAGTTGTAAGAAAGCAGATCATGGGAGATTTCGCCGAATGGGTAACAGGAACACGAAGGATCTGGAACATATTCTGGAACACACACACATCAGCATGATTTCCGGGTATATCGATGAGAATAAAGAAGATCTGTATGAAGGTGACAGGCTGTTTACCGATTACATGCGGGAAACGATCCGGAAGCACGGAAAAACGCAGCAGCGGATTTTCATTGATTCGGATCTTTCGGAGAAATACGGATACAAACTGATCTCAGGGGAAAAGCATACCGTGGAACGGGATGTGATCCTGCGCTTGTGCTATGCGGCAGAGTTTACGCTTAAGGAAACACAGACCGCTTTGAAACTGTACGGGATGTCCGAACTGTATGCAAAGATACCCAGAGATGCGTTAATTATGGTGGCGTTCCATGATCGTCCGGGCAGCGTTCTTGATGTGAATTCCTGCCTGATCAAAAACAAAATGATGCCGCTTAAGTCTTCCGGTGTTCAGGAATAAATACAGGATTTCCTGTTGAGTTTTAGAGTTATATACACTAAAATCTATACTGTAAATTGTCCGTTGATAATCGTTGACGACAAAAACATAAGAACCGAACGATTTGCAGAAAGGATGAAATATGAAAATTGATCAACTGATTTGTCCGGCTTGCGGAGCAAAAGTAGACGGAACGGAAGGGACAAAGATTTGTCCTTACTGCCAGCAGCCGTTGTTTGTGGATGACGACTCGCAGAAAGTGACTTTTAAAAAAGTTGATGAAGCAAGAATCAAGGAGGCGGAGGCAGAGGAAAAGATCCGCTTAAGGGAACTTGATCTTCGTGAAAGCGAGATGCAGCATCGTCAGAAGAAGGACGAGCGGCAGCAAAAACTGAATGCGTTTAAGATAAAAGCGATCGTGATCGGGTCTGTAGCGCTGGCTGTCATACTTGCATTTGTGATAACACTGTCTGTTATGAAGGCGAAATCAAAACTGGCGGCTTTGGAGGCATACCAGCAGGGAATCAGAGACAATGCCGAGCAGATGGAAAAGCTGCAGGTCAACAAGGAAGTGGCTGTTGATTCCATGATGCTTTCGAGCATGATCGAACCGGCAAGCGAACTTGTTTCCTACAAGTATTACTACACTTCGGCCGGCGTATACGAGGACAGCAAGAAATGGTTCGGATCGGATGTTAAGGTTCCGTTTTCAACAGATAAGGCAGTATTTCTGGTTGATGGCGTGATCAGCGCCGGTATTGATATAGACAAGGTTACGTTTGATGTGGACAATGAGAAGAAAATAATAAGCGTTTCGCTTCCGGAACCGGGAATCATCAGTCATGAAATCGATTCCGACAGTTTTCAGTATTTTGACGTGAAGAACTCTATCTTTAACTCTTCCGATTTGAATGATTATGCGGAGCTGGAGACTTCATTAAAGGATCAGCAGGAAGAAAAACTGTTGGCGAATGAAGAGTTCTGGGAAAAGGCAAAATCGAACATCAAAACAACTTTATCCAGCCTGATCAATGCATCCGGAATCATAGATGATTATCAGATCAAATATACATGGTATTAAGCGGGAGAAACTATTTACGCGGGTATCCCGTGTTAATATCACTGGCGCCGGATATGTAGTCTACGGATGTATTATAGTAATTTGCCAGCAATAACAGGCTGTCAATCGGAATTCGTGTTTTTCCGGTTTCGTAATCGGAATATGTTCGCTGACCGATATGAAGAAGGTCGGCAACGTTCTTTTGTGTAAGAGAATTTTTCTCACGGATTTCCCGGATTCGTTCGTTATATTTCATGGCAAGGCAACTTTACTCTGCTTTTCATTACCACCGGAAAGGTGGGAACTGCGTTAATGTCATTATATGAAAAGAGCAGGGACGACGTACCGGTTTAGAGTTATAAACTCTACAACCCAATTTTTTATGAGGAGTCATTGTAGAAGAAAACTGAATTTGGTATCTTATAAATTGCTTAATAATTATGATTTGGGAGGGTGTGACAAAATGAAAAAGTTACAGGCACTGATCTTTACGGTAAGCTTCCTTTTGGCAGGAGTTTGTCTGACGCAGGCGGTGCAGGCAAGACAGCCATCCACACAGGCTGAACTTGAGAAAGCGACGGCGGCCCTGCAAAAAGCAGAGCAAGATGTGAGAAATGCATATGACTATCTTGACCTTTGTAAGGCAAATCTTGATGCAGCCATTGCATCGGGAGACAGTATTGCTATTTCGGCGGCTGATTTTGAACATAAGCGTGCGGGGTATATGGTAGACTGGACGGGCGATATGTATTTTAATGCACTGGCGTATATGGATCATGTTAAAAGCAATATGATCGAAGAGGATATAAAGGAAAAATACACCAATACCGTTTATGCAAGAGGAGCCTTTGATCTTGCAAGAGCTGCTTATACAGAAGCACAGAATCAACTGAATGCTTCTAACAATAAACTGGCGGAATTACAAGTGAATATCAACAATATGAATGCTGCTCTTCCGACGCATCCGGAATTGCAGGCGCCGTTGAATGAAAGCATCGCTTTAATTCCGGTCATTCAGGCAGAGATCAGTCAGAAGACAGCAGCACTGGAAGCTGCAAAGGTGGAGTATGAGAATAAGAAAGATGCACTGGAAGCATTGGGAAATGTGTATCTGACTCACGGAGAACATAAGGTGACAACTCATTTCTTCCCGCCTTACTATCCGGTTGAGAAGATCTGGTAAGGAAAAACTGATGAGCAGTCTATTCTGCTTCTGAAAGAATGCGGTCAAAATCATCCATGTAATCAAGCTGCCGGTCGGTTGCCTGCAGAAACTGTACATAGAGGATCTTGCCGCTTTTTTCATTTAGGATGATCGCAAGTTTTCCGGCCGCGGAATATCCTGACAGTCCCATGAAGCCGCCATTGAGAGTTCCGGAAAGGTCGTAGATCAGTGCCGGATTTCCGGCAACGGTGGCTTTCGAAGAATATGTTGCCTGACCGTTGTCGACAAAACGGTCGCAGAAAGATTCTGCCAGATCATCTCCGTCGTTTTTGAAAAGACTGGCGGAGCGGAATTCGAATGTTTCATAAAATAGCAGAGAAGACACATAGTCAGTCTGAACATCCAGAGATGCGAAGGCAAGACAGTCCTCCATATCATCAAAATCATCTTCAAAGTCGCAATAATACTTCGGCACACAAAACGAGATCCCGTCGAGCGTAAAGTGCATGGATCCGTCCTGCTCTACCGTAATGGCGGGATCATGTGCAAGAACGGTTCTTGTCAGATATTCTTCAGGCTTTACGTCGATCCTGACAAACAGTTCCGCATTCCAGTTCGGGCTGTCTGAGCGAAGCATCAGTTCGGAAAAATCATTCTCGTGTACGGCATCATAAACTTCGCAATGCATTTTGGAAAACTCGATGGAAAACTTTCCGTCTTGATATGTCCAGGGGCAGTCGAGTTCCGTGAATGTGGGATCGTAACAATAATAGCAGGCAGAACCGTCTTCTGAGATCACGAGAATGTCACTGTCGTTGCCCCGGTAGACGCCAACGGGAGAGGCATTTGAATCATTCTCTTTTTCCGGCTCTTCGGTATCTTCTGCAGGGGCGGGATCCTGCTTATCGGCGGTGACTTTTTCTTTTTTTACGACGGCATCTTCCTGCTGTATGACATCCTGATCCTGCTTTGTAATAAGTTCTTCATCCTGATTCTGAGGTTTGGCAGAAACGGTTTCACTGTTGCGGGAAATATCTGAAACAACCGGTTCCGATCCTTCTTTTGCTAAATGAAGATGCCTTGCCATTGTGATCCCTGCCATGAGAAAAAGAACCGCGATAACAGCAGCCGCAAGAAGCGGGATCAGTCGTTTTTTCTGCAGCATCAGCAGGGAAGAACGAAGCCCGGAAGCGCTGCGGTAGCGGTCTTTCGGGTTCATGTTCAGGCACTTTCCGATGACCTTGGACAAGCGGTCTTTCGGAAGCGCCTTTGCATCCAGATCTCCGGTCAGAAGGGTCGTCATGAGAACTCCCATGGCATAAAGATCGGTCTGCGGTGTGGACTCGCCGAAACCGAACTGTTCCGGTGCGGCAAACCCCTGTGTGCCAAGCAGTCTTGTGTCGCGGTCCTTATTTGCCTGCATTTGTCTTGCGGCGTTCAGATCGATCAGTACCAGCCGATCATCTTCTGTTAAGATCACGTTGGACGGCTTGAGGTCCCGGTGAATGATAGCCGGCTGCATCCGGTGAAGATCAGCAAGGATCGTACAGAGCATGATCCCGTAGCGGATCACATCCGATCTGCGAAACGGCCCGTTTTGATCGAGCAGTTCCTGCAGGGTGCTTCCGGAAATGTATTCTTCGATCACGGTAAGTGTATGCGATTCCGGATCTTCCTGCATTGCATAGATGCGGGGCGTGTTTTTGACCGGATGATCGGACAAAGCTTTGTAGACGGCCGGATTATATACCTGCATCACTTTTTTGACGTAGAGTTTTCCGGTCGTTCTGCTCTGTACCAGAAAGACGTTATGGGATTCATGAAGCACGGACAGATCCGAGAATTGTGAGATGCTCATTTGTTCATCATTCATAACAGCTTTAGTATATCATAGCGCATACTACTGTTCAAAGCGCGCGATTTGTTTTATAATCTAGGAACAATCACTGTTTGGATCCGTTTATTAAGTACGGCATTGATAAGGAGAAAAGATGGAAAGATCAAAAGTTTATTTCACCGATTTCAGAACACGCCTGGAGGTGAGCCAGGGGGTAAAACTGCAGAACTTATGTAAGAAAGCCGGGATCGGCGACATTGATTTTGAGGGAAAATTCGTTGCGATTAAGATGCACTTCGGGGAACTGGGGAACTTTGCCTATCTTCGCCCCAACTATGTCAAAGCCGTCGCAGATCTGATCAAGGAACTTGGCGGGAAACCGTTCCTGACGGACTGCAATACGCTCTATCCGGGAAGCCGTAAGAACGCTGTGGATCATCTGTACAATGCGGAAGTGAACGGCTTTAACAGCGTGACGACGGGCTGTTATGTGATCATTGCGGACGGACTGAAAGGAACCGATGAAGTGACCCTTCCCGTTCCGAACGGGGAACTCTGCAAGGAGGCCTATGTGGGCCGCGCGCTTTATGATGCGGACATTCTCATTTCGCTGTCGCACTTTAAGGGACATGAGATGACCGGCTTTGGCGGCGCGATCAAGAATATCGGAATGGGCGGCGGAAGCCGTGCCGGGAAAATGCAGCAGCATAATGAGGGAAAACCTTCCGTGGATCCCGCGTTGTGCCGCAGCTGCAAACTTTGTGCAAGAGAATGCGGATCGGATGCGATCTTTTACGATACGGGGAAGGCTGTGATCAACCAGGAACTGTGCAAGGGGTGCGGCAGATGTATCGGCGCCTGTGCTTTTGATGCGATCCATCCGAATCAGGATTCCGCTGCGGAGTCGCTCTGCAAAAAGATGGCGGAATATACGGCTGCGATCGTAAACGGGAAACCGTCTTTCCACATCAGTCTCATCATGGATGTGTCGCCGAACTGCGACTGCCACGGCGAAAACGATGCGCCGATCCTTCCGAATATCGGGATGCTGGCAAGTTTTGATCCCGTTGCGCTCGATCAGGCCTGCGCGGATCTGGCGCTGGCGGCGGAACCGATCAGAAACAGTCAGTTAGGCGATAATTTAGCCAAAGAGGGCTGGCACCATCACCATGATCATTTCCTGGACAGCAACCCGAACATCCGTTGGAAAGAGACATTGGAACATGGGGAAAAGATCGGCCTTGGCACCAGGGATTATGAACTGGTCAGAATGTAGGAAAAGTCCCAAAAAGCGTGCATTTTTACGCATGATATGGTAAAATGTCTGTACCAGTGGAGGAATTACCATGATCGGCGGGATTGGATTCGGATATAATCCTTATAATCTGAATACGACAGTGCACAGACCGGTGACGGTGAAGAATCCGGGGGAATCCATGCAGGTCAGCCCGGGCCGCAAATCGTCGCCAGCAGAATGCGAAACCTGCAAGAACCGGAAGTATCAGGACGGTTCGGACGAGATGGTTTCCTTTAAGTCCGCTGCGCATATTTCTCCGCAGGCATCCGCTTCGCGTGTCATGGCGCATGAGATGGAACATGTTGCCAATGCCTATACAAAAGCAGCTAAAAACAACGGAAAAGTTCTGCAGGCTTCTGTGACACTGCAGACGGCGATCTGCCCCGAATGCGGGAGAGCCTATGTTTCCGGCGGGGAGACCAGGACTTCGATCCAGTACGGTGATGAGAAGAATCCGTACCAGCAGAACAGAAAATCTATGGACAGGGATGCGCTTGTCGGAGCAAATGTGGATCTGGCGGTGTGATTTTTATATATGGAATACTATTCGAGTGACGGGCTGAAAAGAGCCGCAAAAGAAAAACTGGCGTATCAATCCGGGGTCGCGATCGGTGCCTATCTGGTACGGGCTGCGATCCTGTTCGGTTTTTTCATGATGGTCGTTTTTGCACTGATGGGGACACTGTTTCAGCCGATGTTCAATATGCTGAGCAACGTGGATATGGCGACGGATCCTCTTACGGCGCAGAAGCAGATGCAGGAACAGATGATCATGATACAGGATATGATGATGAAGCCGCAGTTCATGATCTTATCCGGTCTTGTTTCGGCGATCGTCGGTGCGCTTGCGGCGACACTTTCTACAGGGTATTCCCATATCTGTCTGAAGATCTCGCGCTCCGGGACGGCAAAGATCTCGGATCTGTTTTTTGTATATCGTAACAATCCGGACCGTGTGATCCTGCTGTATCTGCTGATCTTTATCATGCAGACGATCATCGGCCTGCCCTCCGATCTGGTCGCATATTTTGCGTCACAAAATCCCGGAAGCGGCGGGCTGTTGTTGCTCAATAACATTCTGCTGATCGCCAATTACATTGTGTCCTATATCTTCTCGCTGATGGTCTCGCAGGTATTTTTCCTGTATCTGGATGATACGCAGAAACCGACGCTTCAGGTATTCTCTGAAAGCATGGCGCTTATGAAGGGCCATAAGGGAAGGCTGTTCTATCTGCAGATCAGCTTCATCGGCTGGCTAATTCTCGGTGTCCTGACATTCGGAATGCTGTTGATCTGGGTCGGTCCGTATATGGAGGCAACCTATGCCGAGTTTTACAGAAATCTGAAGAAAGAACCACTCTATGTGGCAACACAGGGGTATTCGGAAGAGGCTTTATAAAATATTCATTTGTCTTTGCACCTGCCGGATGTTATCATGGATACCGGCAACAGAAAAGGAGAACAGGCTATGTCGAAAAAAGAATGGAAAGAAAGCGGCACGGAACTTGGGCATGCATTTAAGACATTCGGAAAAACATTCTTACGTTCCGTAGATACCACTGCGGATAAGATTTCGGATTTTGCGGAAGATGCGGTATCATCCGACCCGAACAGGGATGTTGTGCAGCCGCAGCCCAACAGCACGGTTTACAGTGATGGCAGCTGGAAAAAGGTTGGAAAAGAACTCGGATCCGGTTTCTTGGGGATCGGAAAGACGATGCTGCATACGGTCGGTCTGGAGACCGTGAGCGAGGGCGAGAAAAGAGCCAATGCTGATCATGCCTCGCAGGATCCCGGCAATGGGCAGGTTCCGCCACAAAACGGCAGCGGGGAATAAACGCAGATCGTTACAGAATATCATAAAAACAATTGTCTTCGGGGCAGGGTGAAATTCCCGACTGGCGGTACAGTCCGCAAGCACGCAGGTGCATGATTTGGTGAAATTCCAAAACCAACGGTAGAGTCCGGATGAGAGAAGATGATGCATTGCAGGACGGATCAATTCCTTCCAATCGACAATGATGATCACCTCCGAAGAGTATCTTCGGAGGTTTTTCTTTTGCCAAAAAACAGTAAGAAAAGAGGAAAAAAAGATGAACTACAAAACAAAAAAAATCACAACAATGGCAATGATGGTGGCAGTTTCCTTTGTGATGGTTGCGCTGATCCGGATCCCGATTTTTCCGGCAGCCCCGTTCTTAACGTACGAACCAAAGGATGTGATCATCGCGATTGCCGGGTTCGCGTTCGGGCCGCTTGAAGCTGCAGTCATCTCTGTGGCGGTTTCCCTGATTGAACTCTTTACAATCAGTTCGACAGGCCTGTGGGGATGCCTCATGAATATCCTGTCGACGCTTGCGTTCGTTATGCCCGGAGCGATCCTGTATCAGAAAAACAAATCCAGAAAGATGGCCTGGATCGGTATCGGTATCGGCGTGGTCTGCATGACGGCGACCATGCTACTGTGGAATTATCTGATTACACCGATTTATATGGGATATCCGAGAGAGGCGGTTGCGGCCATGCTGCTTCCGATCTTCCTGCCGTTTAACCTGATCAAAGCCGGATTGAATGGGGTATTTACGATACTTCTGTACAAGCCGCTCATGCGTATACTGCGCAGGACCAATATCCTTCCGGAAAGAGATGCGTAACCTTGCGTAGCGCGGGATCATCGTTTATAATATATGATGTATGTGCATGTGCGTGGACTACTATATCTTGACCACGCGCTAGGCACTGCTACAAGATATCGGGGGACCGGTTTGAAAACAGTCGGGAGTTCAACATGAAGATCGAATTTGATGTCAAAATGACGGTTGCAAAACTGTATGATTACATGCTTTACCATACGTTTCACGGCATGCAGGGACTGCTCGGCGAGATCGTAGGGGTACTTCTGATCATCGGTTTTGTGATCACCGATCCGCACAAGTGGATCTATCTGATCTGCGGGTTGATCGTGATCTTTTATCTGCCGGTTGCCCTGCTCATCAATGCGATCAGGCAGATCCGCCTGCAGCCGGCTTTTCAGGATGTGCTGCATTATGTGCTTTCCGACGAAGGGATCGAAGTGC
>JAEEGL011046822.1_pt1 | contig 12524 bp, 9 predicted proteins | sample 9134231 | NCBI WGS metagenome assembly JAEEGL01 (sample SAMN16246548, study PRJNA631951) | gut metagenome | biome: gut microbiome; feature: rumen; material: fiber-attached | host: Bos | place: Iran: Karaj | collected 2018-10
ACCTATGAACGGGATCGGGCGATCCGAAACGGGCAGCCGCTTTCAGAGATCCGCCCCGCGTTCGCGTCGTAATATGACTATAATCCCCCTGCAGTATTAATCTTGCAGGGGGATTTGGTTTGTCTGCATTCATCAATCTTTCGTGATTGTCGGTGATAATTGCAAATGGCAGTTTATAGATACAGGCGGATTCAAGGCTTATAATGGAAGCAAATCAGCAGAATAAGTTCGTATAATACTGCAAAAGAGTTCGCGTTTTACAAAATCTGCATTGTTAACTTGCAATTTTCGTAAGATGGGGGTATACTTATTGCAGCAATCCGCCATTGGAGGTGCGGCATGGAGCTGTTCAAGCGTGAAAACTATCTGAAACGAGTCCGGGGCTTCTATCATGAGTCGGACATCATCAAGGTCTTCACCGGCGTCCGGCGCTGCGGGAAGTCCAGCCTGATGCAGATCATCGCGGACGAGCTGCGTGCGTCCGGCGTGGAGGAGCAGCGCATCCTGTTCCTGAATCTGGACAAGCGGGGCTATCGCAAGATCAAGACGGCCGACCAGCTGGACGAGCTGATCGCGGGCTTCCCGAAGGGCGACGAGCTGAGCTACCTCTTCATCGACGAGGTGCAGAACGTCAAGGACTTTGAAGAGGTGCTCAACGCCTACCGGGAGGACGGCGGCTATTCGATCTTTATCACCGGTTCCAATTCCTATCTTCTCAGCGGCGAGCTGGCCACGAAGCTGACCGGCCGCTATATTGAGCTTGAAGTGTTTCCGCTGACCTTCGACGAGTATCTGCAGATGAAAGCGTTCTACGGGAAGCCGACGGACGCAAATCTCGCCGTTGAATTGAATCGGTTCATCCTCGGCGGCGGCTTTCCGCGGGCGATCCGGTTCGACGATCTGTCGGACATGCGCAGCTATACGGAGAGCGTCGTGCGTGAGATCTTTGAAAAGGATATCCGCAGGCGCGTAAAGATCCGCAACAGGGAAGCCTTTGAGGCGGTCCGGCATTTCATCATCAACAATTTCGGCGCGTCCATGAGCATGAACAGCCTTCACGAGGCGCTTGTCAAAAGCGGCCTTCGGATTACGCGGCAGACGGTTACAAATTACGTCGACGTGCTGCTCGGCGCCAAGATCCTCTATGAGTGCGAACGCTTTGACATGAAGTCCAAGCGCGCGATCAAGGGAGAAAAGAAATACTATCTGTCCGACTTGAGCTTCTATTTCTGCGATAACACGGACAATCGCATCAACTACGGCCCCGTGCTGGAGAATCTGGTGTACTTCTATGCCAGGAGCCGAGGCTGCCGCGTAAGCGTCGGACGGATCGGCAGGCTAGAGTGCGACTTCATTCTCCGGGACCGGGAGATGGATTATTCGTACGTTCAGGTGGCGTATACCATCGCGCAGAGCCGGGAGACGGAGGAACGGGAGTACCGTGCGCTCGAACAGATCCGGGACAACTATCCGAAATACCTGATGACGACGGACTATCTGCTGCAAAAACGAAACGGCATCCGGCACGTCAATCTGATGGAGTTCATGCGCAACGGGGAACAGTTCTGAAGGATCAAAGAAATAGCATGCTATGTGAGGTCGAGCCGGTGGAACTGAAGGCTTTTTGGGCAAAAACGAACCCATATCAATCCATACAGACTCATGCGATCGTCAGCGGCAGAGTGGCTCAGCGTTTATTGAACGAGTACCTTTCGAGCGGTGACAGAGAGCTGTTGCAAGAAACGCTCGATTTGGATTCGGAATCGCTGTCCATGTTTGTCGGTTACCTTGTCTCCGTGCATGATATCGGCAAGCTGGAATACAGCTTTCAATGCCGTGATGAGGCAACCCGAATCCGAATCGCTGATGAGAGCGGTCTGCAAGGGCTTTTCGTGTCTGGCGTAAGGCATGAGAAGACCGGCCAAACCTGTATGAGTACGCTTTGGAAGCAGAGAGGTGAGGACAGAGCTTCCGCCGCGTTGCTTTCAAAAATCGTCGGCGCACATCATCAGGGCAAAACGGGCGGAGGAAACTTCAAGAAGTCTTCCGGGTGGTTTGAACTGCAGAGCGAATTGGAAGATTCTATGAAGCACTGTTTCTTCGGCACACAGAATGCTGCACTTCCCAAAGTAGACAGATCGCGGCAAGGGCCTGCTGCAGCGTTATTGCTGGGGCTGATGATTCTCGCGGACTGGATTTCCTCCGGCAGCGTGTTTTCTGACGCGGAGAATTGGATAGACGGCCCGGATGCGGAATCACAGATCAAAACGGAAACAGAGGCATTCCTGACCAGAAGCGGAATGAGACCAGAGCAGATGATGTGGCCGGAATCGTTTTCCGGCATCTGGCCGAATATTCCGCGCGAAGGTCAAAGACCGCTTCAGGGGGAAACAGAAAACCTGTTGCGAGACGTACCACAGACGGCGCAGCTTGTCCTGATCGAGGCCCCAATGGGCGAGGGCAAGACGGAAGCAGGCGTTTTTGCTGCCATGCAAATGGCCAAACGGTGGAGGAAAGACGGCCTGTATGTTGCGCTTCCAACGGCAGCCACTTCGAACCAAATGGTTGGAAGAATCCGGGCGTTGATGGATATGCACGAGCTGCCGACCTCTATACGCCTTCTGCATTCCATGGCATGGCTGGAGAAAACAGAGGAATACCGGCTGAACTCGCCGGATGAGAGAGACGAGATCGCATCCTGGCTTGCCCCGATCAAAAGAGGCTTGCTCGGGCAATACGCAGTCGGGACAGTCGATCAGGTCATGCTTGCTGCGACCAATGTGAAATACGGAGTCCTCCGGCTGCTCGGCCTCTCCAACAAAGCGCTGGTGATCGATGAGATCCATTCCTATGACGCATATATGTCAGAGATTATCGTTCGACTTCTGTCATGGTGCAGGGCTCTCGAAATACCTGTCGTTATGCTCTCGGCAACGCTTCCTCCACGGCTGAAGGAGAAGCTGCTGAAACCATATACAAACCATACCTTTTCTGAATCCTACCCACTGATTACTGCAATCGACAGAGACGGTATCGTGATCGAGCGGGAGATCGGGCAGACAAGCCATAAGATGGAAGTCGCCGTGAATCTTGCTCCGCTGCTTGGCGATGCAGATCAAATTGCACAACTTGCCGTTGACGAGGCGGAAGGCGGCGGCTGTATTTGCGTGCTGATGAATACCGTCAAAGAAGCACAGGCGGTATACACAGCCATCAAAGGAAGATTCACGGGCGATTTGATCCTCTTCCATGCGCAGTTTCCTGCCGGACAGAGAGCTGAACTTGAAAACGCCTGTGTTTCACGCTATGGAAAAGACAAGAGCAAGCGCCCGCAGCGTTCTATTCTGGTCGCCACGCAGGTGGTTGAACAATCGCTGGACGTAGATTTCGACTTCATGATCACGGCAGCAGCGCCGATCGACCTCTTGCTGCAAAGAATGGGCCGTATCTTTCGGCATGACGACAGCCCTCGTCCCGCAAACCATCCCTGCGCGGGAATAACGGTTCTGATCCCGACTGACGGCGCGAACTACGGAGCCAGTGCCTACGTCTACCCGGAATGCCTTATGAACAGCGCCGTCCGACTTCTGAAGAGCCGGTCGACTATCCGCATCCCGGAAGACCTTGCGGAGCTGGTACGGGAAGGCTATGACCCTCAATTCGCTCCGGAAGAAGAAGCGCAGCAATGGCTGGAGAATCAAATCAAGGAACAGATCGAGGCAGGATCAAGCCAGCAGTATCTTCTGAATCCGCCGGACAAGCTTTACACGGCGCTGGATGAATCGTTTTCTTATGAGGATGACGAAGATTCGTTCCAGCTCTCTGCAAAGACCCGGCTGGGCGAGCCGACGGTCAGGATCGCGCTTCTGACGCCCGAGGAAATGGAGATGCTGGATCCATACATACAGACGAAGAACGGGAAACGCATTGCATCCGTATGGGATCGGGCAACCGCGGAAAGGGTCATGAAGCGAAGCGTTTCTGTAAGGATCCGCAGATTGGGCGGGAATCTGTCCGGATTATCGGATATAAAAGGCGATAAGCTCTTGTCAGGACTGAGAATATTCCCTCTGGAGGACGGCGTATTTCGGACAAATGAAGGTAAGGTCGTCCGTTTCAACGATGAGCTCGGACTAATGATAGAAGAAGGTGGATCATGAAAGCTGGTTTTTCTGTTCTGGATCGATCGTGGATCCCGGTCGTTACACTGGGCGGTGAGGAGAAGCTGCTCGGAATCCGGCAAACGCTGGAAGGAGCGCACACGCTTCGAGAGATTTCCTCGGCGTCACCTCTGGAGGAATACAGCATCTACCGATTCCTTGGCCTGTTTTTGATGGACGCGCTTCGCCCGGAGACGGAGACGGACATCGAAGACTTGCTGGACAAGGGATGTTTCGACGTGGAGCGTCTGGAGGACTATATTGCGCTGTGTGAAAGCGAGGGCGTGAGCTTCGACCTTTTTGACGAGAAGCGACCGTTCCTGCAAAGCGCCTTTGACAGCGCTTTGGACAGGGAGCCGAAGCCGGTCAGCGTTCTTGACTGTACGCTTCCGAGCGGGAACAACCATACGCATTTCGGGCACGGGAGAAGTATACCTTCTGCGCTGACCGCAGATGCCGCGATGCGGCTTGTCCTTGCGACCTATCAGTTTTGCACGGCTGCGGCGCAGGGCTATCCTTCCGGCGTCAATGCGGCCCCGCCGTACTTCGGTCTGATCAGGGGTGCTAATCTGTTTGAGACGCTGGCTTATAACCTTCTCCAAACAGATACGATCGGCATTGAGCTTGACGTACCGCCGGTCCTGTGGCGTCGTACGGAAACGATCATTCCCAAGCGAGAAGTCGGAAGTACGTCCTGGATGCAGGGAATGCTGTTTCCGACACGGCGCATTCACCTGATTTCCGATGAAAACGGCGTAGTAACCGGCGTCCACTTTTGTCAGGGAGAAAACTTCTGCAACAAGGAAAGCTGGCGCGATCCATACGTTACATATCGCAAGAACAAAGACACTGTCTTCCCAATGCGGCCCAGCGCAGAGCGGGCGCTTTGGCGGAATTTTTGCGATATTATCAACATCCACGGAAATCAAGCCTCGCAGCTTCTGCGGCAGTACTGCTCTATGAAGGAAGACGGTATTGCTCAATTGACGCTCTATGGGGTTGAGACGAGCCAGGCGAGTTATCTCGGGATTTACCGGCAGAGCCTCTCTTTCCCGATCTCTTTAATGAAAAATGAGGACTGCATAGCGCTGCTTCAACTCAGTATCGCAGCGGCGGAAGATCTGGCAAAGACACTTGGAAAGACGATGCAGAACGTCGAGGTTCTTCCTGATTCAGCGGCTCAGCTTGCAGTTCGGAATTACTATCGGAACTGTGAAGCGCGGTTCTGGTCAATGATAGATTCCGAGTCCGATCTGGCGTCAAAGGAATCCTATATCCGTTTCTGTGACGACGTTTGTTCTTATGCCATGAAAGCGGTTTTGGATGCGCTCAGAGCCGTGAATCTCAGGGGAGCGGCTTTGGCGTTGGCGGAAAAACAACGGGATGTTCTGAACAAAAGCATCAAAAAGCTAAAGAAGGAGGCAAGGTTATGACCGAAACGCAACAGCGGTTTTTTGCGCGACTGAACCAACTCGGCAGCGGGGAACGGGCAGCGCTGCGTCGCGAGGCCGGGACGATGCTGCGAGAGGCGGACGGCGCGGCTTTGGCGGCGTTTTACCGCTGTCTGCCGGCATCAGTAGACGCTGTACAGGAAAGCAAATGGTTTGCTGTGGCCTGTATGCGCTGTCTGTGGGATGCGGGAGAAGAGAACGGCAAGCCCTTTGAAAGAGTCATTGCCGAATTGATCAAACGGTCCGAGCTGTCCGACAGCACGCGCCACCGCGTCGAGATCCTTCTGGACACGCGTTGGGACTCCGACGGATATATGCTGACCAAGCTCGCCCGTCTGGTGAAGCTGATCCGTCAGAGATCCGACCGCACCATGCTGGACTTTCCCGCACTTTTGGACGACATGATCTACTGGAACAGCGAATTCCAGATTTCCCAGAGAAAATGGGCGCGCACGATTTTCGCAGACGATACTACAACAGACGAAAAGGAGTAAGAAAATGCTGTACGAAATCCATATGCTGAAGAACTATCCTCCCACGAATCTCAATCGAGACGATACCGGCGCGCCGAAGACCTGCGTGTTCGGCGGCGTGACCCGCGGCCGCATCTCCAGCCAGTGCCTGAAGCGGAGCTGGCGCACTTCGGAACTGCTCAAAGCTGAACTGGGCGAAGAGAATCTCGGCGTCCGTACGCGCAAATTTCCGGAACTGGTTGCTGGAAAGCTGCTGGAACTGGGCGTGAAGCCGGAATTCGTCGAGGCGGTGAAGCCGCGTCTTACCGGCTTTGGCAACAAGGACGGCAAAGAGACGGATACGGGCATGACGGCACAGGTCATCTTTTTCGCGCCGCAGGACATTGCGGCGGCAGCCGAGGCTGTGAAAAAGCAGCTCGATGCATGCAAGACCGTAAAGGACGTGGAGAAACTCAAAGCCAAGGAGCTTCAGGCTGCGATCGCTGACGCGGACGTTCGCCCGATCACTCTGGATATCGCGCTTTTCGGACGCATGGTTACCTGCGACGCGTTCCGCGACGTGGAGGCGTCCATGCAGGTAGCACACGCGATCTCCACCAACAAGATCAGCGTGGAAGCGGACTATTTCACGGCGATGGACGATCTGCTTCGCGGCGAGACGATCGATGAGAAGGGCGCTGCGATGATCGGCGATACGGATTACAATGCCTCGTGTTATTATCTCTATGCCGCTCTGGATACCGACGCCCTGCGGGAGAATCTCGCCTTTGCTGAAGACGCGGAGACGATCGTGAAGAAGACGATCCCGGCGCTCCTGCGGGCCATGGTGTTCACCAATCCCAGCGGGAAGCAGAACAGCTTTGCTGGCCACATGCTGCCCAGCGCCGTAATGATTGAGTGCAAAGCGCAGAAGGTGCCGACAAGTATGGTCAACGCCTTTGTCAAGCCGGTATTCTCTTTGGATCCGGTGGAAGAGAGCATCCGTAAGCTCGCGGAGGAGGCGGACATGACGGCGCGCGATTTCGGGCTCCCGGTCAAGGAACGCCTGTGGTTCTGCGTGGACAAATACGACGTCAGGCCACAGAGCGCGACAAAGAGCTTCACGGCGTTCCCGGGGTTGGTCGACGCGGCGCTGGCCGCCCTGGACTGAGGTATCGCAGATGGCCAAAAAAAAGACCCTCCTGATCCTGCGGCTGGAGGGCGCGCTGCAGTCATGGGGCGAGGATTCCAAATGGGACTTCCGCGACAGCGCGGACATTCCCACCAAATCCGGGATCGTCGGCCTGCTCGGCTGCGCCCTCGGCCTCGCGCGCGGGGATCCCGAGCTGGAAGCGTTGAGTGAAGCGATCACCGTAGCGGTCCGCGCGGACCGTGCTGGGATCCGCGCCGTCGATTTTCAGACCGTGACAGGTTCTCCGCTTCTGAACGCCGAAGGAAAACCGAAGTCCGGAGGGAACACCATCATCTCCAGACGGACGTATTTGCAGGACGCCTGCTTTACCGTATTCATCGAAACTGATGGCGTCTGGCTTGAACGGCTTTGCGAAGCGCTGCAGGCGCCGTACTGGCCTCCGTATCTCGGCAGGAAAAGCTGCGTGCCCTCAAAGCCGGTTCTGGTTGGAGAATGTGGAGAATACGCGTCGCTGGAGGAGGCCGTGCGCGGGTATCCGGCGGCGGAGCGGGCGGACGCGTCCATGGTTTTTGAGATCGAGCGGGGCTCCGGATCACTTTCAAGCTATGTCCGACCGGACCGGAAACTTGCTGTCGACCGAAGCTTTGCGACTCGCCGCGTCTGGCGCGGTGTCGTCAGGGAGGAATCCGATGTATCTGTCTAAGATCGAAATGTCGATTTCAGATCCCGGCGTCCGCGCGGCGCTTCGGGATGCGCAGAAAATGCATCGGCTCGTCTCCGGCCTGTACGGCATCTCGCGCGCGGATTCGTCAGTCCTATATCGGATCAAAACGGAAGGCAGTTTGGTGTCGCTCTACCTCTATGCGGATCTGCCGGTCGAAAAAGAGAATCTGCTGCCGGGAATGAAGCCCGCGGGTGAACGCGAACTGTCCGAATGGCTTTCCGGAATGTCTGTCGGACAGATCTGGGGCTTTGATCTGCTGACGATGCCATATCGAAAAGTCGCTGAAGAGGCCGGTAAGAACAGCCGCCGCCGTGTGCTGCGGACGCATGAGGAGCGGATGGCATGGCTTGCCCGCAAGGCGGCGCAGAACGGTTTTGCCGTTGTCGAGGCGCAGGAGAATCAGGCGGAAAAGCTGAACGCGGTCCATCCCGCGGAGCAGGGCGGGCAGCTGCGCATGGACGTGTATCGCTATTCCGGCGTCCTGCATATCACGGACTCGGATAGATTTCGCCGAGCGCTGCGGCAGGGCATCGGTCCCGGCAAGGCGTACGGCATGGGGATGCTGTTGCTGATGAGGCGATCCTGACCCCACATGCGTGGGGATGAACCGTACATTAGGTTTAACGCTACGGTATATTTGCAGTTAATGCCCCACAAATGTGGGGATGAACCGTCCAGTCCTGCGTCATAGGCCGCGATCCGGCTGCATTTGCCCCACGCATGTGGGGATGAACCACCGGAGGGGATTGCCGTAGAAATGATCGACTGGTTAGCCCCACGCGAGTGGGGGTGAACCGTTGTTATGCTCGCGGACTTCACGTGTCAGCTCGTTAGCCCCACGCCTGTGGGGATGTACCGATCACCACCGTGGAGGCGACCACTCTTGCGTCCATTAGCCCCACGCAGGTGGGGATGAACCGACCCTCAAACACATCGACGCCGGCGGCATACATTAGCCCCACGTCCGTGGGGATGAACCGAATCCGCTGACAGGGAAGTGGCAGGGCGTCACCGTAAGCTCCACGTCCGTGGGGATGAACCGTTCAATAAGCTCCGCAAGAGTGTGACCAATGTGATTAGCCCCACACGAGTGGGGATGAACCGTCCTCCATGCCGGTCATGCCAGTGAGCTTCTCCGTTAGCCCCACACGCGTGGGGATGAACCGCAGTTAGACCAGATGATCCGCGAAACGCTCAAGTTAGCCCCACGCACGTGGGGATGAACCGTAATATGTTGGTACAGTATCTCCGCGGTCTCAGATGAAAGCCCCACGCATGTGGGAATGTACCGTGCGTCGTGCTTCGGTATGCGCCCGTGTCCACGCGTTAGCCCTACGTATGTTGGGATGTACCGATCGCGGAACTGGCCCTTGGCTATGGGAGCGGTATTAGCCCTACGTGAGTGGGGATGAACCGACCCACGTCGACCTCATGAGCCGCGCCATCGCCGTTAGCCCCACAGCTGTGGGGGTGAACCGTAAAGGGCTCCGTTGATCTCTACGCTCACGGCCGTTAGCCCCACGCACGTGGGATGAACCGATGTGCCGGCAGGAGCTTGACGCCTATCGGCGCGCTTGTTAGCCCCACATATGTGGGGATGAACCGTGCTTGCAGTCGGGAGAGAACCACCCGAGGCCGTTAGCCCCACGGCTGTGGGGATGAACCGTCGAACCAATACAGGATACCGGCCTGTCCCGTATGTTAGCCCCATGAGAGTGGGGGTGAACCGTTGTTGCGGCTGTAGAACTCATTGTGGATGCCGAGTAACCCCATGCATGTGGGGGTGAACCGACCACAATCGCAATGATCAAGGCGAGTGGGGATGAACCGGACGGCACGAAGATGGGCGTCAGCTGCCTGGAGTAGGTAGCCCTACGCACGTGGGGATGAATCGTTCGTCGGCCTCGCCTTCCCGATCCGGAACATCGTTAGCCCCACGGCAGTGGGGATGAACCGATCAATGAGCTCAAAGAAACGAGCGCCAAAATGTGGTAGCCCCGCACGCGTGGGGATGCACCAAGCGAAATCCACACCTATCAGGGTTAGGAGAACATTAGCCCCACGGATGTGGGGATGAACCGTGCAGCACGTCGCTCGGGTCGAAGGGCTGGCCGTTAGCCCCACGGGAGTGGGGGTGAACCGTTTGCGCCGTTGTTGGCGGTCTCCTGATCCTTGTTAGCCCTACATATGTGGGGATGAGCCGATCTGATTCGGAATCAGACCTGTAACAAGTGCATTACCCCCACAGCCGTGGTGTTGAATCGTCTTTCCAATAGAGCTGAATTCTCTCCTTGGCGTAAGCCCCACGGCTGTGGGGATAATACCGGAAGAGCTTATTATTCCAGTTTGAGTAGCTAATGAAGACATAAGTACCTAATTCTCGCAATCTATGCTAATGCAAAGCAAGTTGCGTAGATTTAGGTATGATTGACGCCGTTTTTTCTGCCGTGTAAAATGGGAGTGTAGCCCTTGAGCAGCTCTCCCAGCGCGACAGAATAGACATTCATAGTGCGCATGCAAGTGTTCAGGAACCGCTTCTGACGGCGCGCCGATCAGATTTGCGATCCGGACGGAAATTTCTTTCGAGGTGTTGTTGTTATTCTTTCGCATGCGCCGTAATAACGATTGGACAGGAAAAAGGCACAGCCGCAACCATCATGCACGAACCCATTGCAAGCAGTCTTTGAGCAACACCCCCAGTGTGGACAGAATAAGCATTCATTTAACCGGGGTCCAGTGCAGCCTCGGATTGTGTTAAACGAGCCGGCGAACAGGCCGGAATTGAAGAGCGCTGTCTCCGATGCTGTGTAGGAGAATACCGGCGCCACCCAGGTACGGGCGCGTAATCCGCGCCTTGAAGGAAAAATGAGCCGGGTTTGCACGTCGGAGGCGGATATTTCGTATTGATCCGCCAACGTGTAACTCAAAAAAGGAGGTGGGAAACATGATGTTTACGCCGTTTTCCCCGCGTAACGATTATCCTGTTCCCGAGCGCAGCAAATATCCCAGCGCCGCCTCCGACAATCACAAACCTGTATAGGTTAACGGAACTGCGTGTAAGCAATGGCGTTTGCTTCGTCCTTCGATCCGACGAAGCTGAGCCCGGAGCTGACATTCAGTCAATGTGTAAAACGAATCTGTTTCGCAGCAGGCCTCAACGGCGCCCAACTCGCGGAGAAGTGCCATCTGTCCAAGGCGACGACGACCAGAATACTGCGTGACAGCAACTCCAAAGGTTCCAGGTACAAACCAACAATCAACGTGATCGCGGCAATCGCCATCGGATTGAAGCTCGGCCAGGAGGGCTTTGAACGGCTCGTAAGAGCCGCGTATCCCGAATTCGCCGTCTGGAACGAAGCTTTGAAATTCAGAAAGTCGGTCATGGAGACCAACGAAGAACTGGAAGAGAAAGGTCTTCCGCTGCTTACCCGAGAAATCGAATAATCCCAGGCAAGAAATGCCGGTATCCCGACACAGCGGGGATGCCGGTATTTTTATCAAAGTTTCTCGCGAGAAACCAATGCCGGGGAACAAAGGAGTATTGTGATCACGGTCCAAGACGTCACGGACAAAACCAACCACACCATTCTTACTATTTGGAGGTAAAACAACATGAAAAACATCCGCAATCTTCTCATCGCCCCGGCTTCCCTGGGGAAGCTGCTCCTTGTGGACGTGCGCCCGGCGTACGAGTACAAGGACAACAAGCGTACCGACACCGTGCTCGGGTATCGCTATGAGGTTGCCCTGCCGAAGCACGCGCTGGAGAAGCTGTCCGTCCAGATCGAGGGCGAGCAGCTGATGCAGACGCCGTCGGAGGGCTTCGTTGAGGTGGAGTTCACCGATCTGGAGGTCGGTATGTACCTGAAGGACAACGAGCTCCACCTTTCCGCGAAGGCGACCGGCGTCATGCCCGCCGGGAAGAAGCACGCCTGACGCAAAACGGGCGGCGCGGAAGGGCGCCGGGACAGGATAGTGCCCATAAAGGCAATATCCCCGGCGCCATGACGCGCAGCCCGCGCTCGCATGGGGTTAGTATTACCCCATGCGAGCAAAGTAGCAGTAGCAAAAAACGAAAGAAAGGAGGCAGGATCATGCCCTACATCAACAATACCCAGTCCAGAAAGTGGCAACTCACGATCAACAATCCCGCAGACTGCGAGCTGGATCGGCAGCGCATCATCGAGCTGCTGCAGCTGTTCCGGCCGGCGTACTTCTGCATGGCCGACGAGATTGCGACGACCGGCACGTATCACACGCATGTTTATTTGTTCTCGCACTCACCGATGCGCTTCGGCACGATCAAGAACCGGTTTCCGACGGCGCATATCGAGAAGGCCAGCGGCACGTCCAGAGAGAACCGGGATTACATCCGCAAGGAAGGCAAGTGGGCGGTCACGTCCAAGGCTGAGACCTGCGTGCCGGACACGTTCTTCGAGTTCGGAGAGCTGCCCTGCGAGGCGCAGGAGGCCGCACCGAAGATGTTCCAGCTGCTGCAGGACGTGAAGGACGGCGTTTCCACACAGGAGATCATCCGTGGGGAGCCGAGCTTCGCGTTCAAGAGCAGGGAGATCGATCAGCTCC
>JAEEGL011677764.1_pt1 | contig 12524 bp, 11 predicted proteins | sample 9134231 | NCBI WGS metagenome assembly JAEEGL01 (sample SAMN16246548, study PRJNA631951) | gut metagenome | biome: gut microbiome; feature: rumen; material: fiber-attached | host: Bos | place: Iran: Karaj | collected 2018-10
AGCAAAATGGCGAATCTAGTCCCTGAGTACAGTAGAAAGAAGGTGGGAAAAATGCCCTTTGATTACAAGAAAGAATACAAAATGTTCTATATGCCGAAGAACAAGCCTGAAATCGTAACGGTTCCTCTTATGAATTATGCTGCTGTCAGGGGTAAGGGCGATCCGAATGAAGAAGGAGGGGCATATCAGTCAGCTATCAGTGTACTCTATGCAGTCGCTTACACGCTAAAAATGAGTTACAAGGGACCGCATAAGATCGATGGATATTTTGAATACGTAGTTCCACCGCTCGAGGGGTTCTGGTGGCAGGAAGGCAAAGATGGCGTCGATTACACGGACAAGAGCAGCTTTAACTGGATCTCTGTGATCCGTCTGCCTGACTTTGTCAGCAGGAAAGATCTTGACTGGGCTGTTGCCGAGGCCGGTAAAAGGAAGAAGATGGATTGTTCAGGCGCTGAGTTTTATACAGTTGAAGAAGGCTTATGTGTTCAGATGATGCACGTCGGATCTTTTGACGACGAGCCGGCTTCCGTTGCCCTGATGGATAAGTATCTGGAGGAGAACGGGTATGTAAATGATTTCTCTGAAACCAGGCTGCACCATGAGATATACCTGTCAGATGCCCGCAAAGTTGAGCCTGCCAAGTGGAAAACTGTGATCCGTCATCCGGTCAGAAAGAAATAAATGAATTAAAGATCGGTGATGCCGTCCGTCGTACAGATTACCTGTGAGTAAAAAAACTCAGATGGGTATGCGGATACTACAGGTATTGCATTAAAATTTTAATATCATAACTTTCCTGCCAGTCGGGAACCGCAGGGATCACGATTACAGGCCGCTTATCGCAAAGCTCCTGATATCATCGTATCTGTGTCCGACAGCCGCATCCATGGTTCCGGCTGTCAGGTCGTAGACGGCGGACCAGAGGGTGTCGCTCTTGGCCCTGGGACCGGCAGGCTGGCTTACAAGGCGCAGGGTGTCCATGACATCCTGCTTTTCCATTTTTGCGCTGTGATAGTCCAGAATGCCTTTTACTATATCATACCGGTCCCGGCCTTCTTTCTTTTCGGGTGCGTCCGGCGCTATATAGAAATTTGTGAGCAGGGGAGTTTCTGTGACAGTCATCTGTCCGTCGATGTATTCTATGGCGGCAGAACGTCCGCTCCTGTCAGCGGCAAAAAAGTGAAAATCCCTTACCGGGCTGTCGATCTGAATGTCATAGGAATCAAAAATCCCGACCGCGTCTTCTACGGATGCGGCTTTTTCGAGTACAGCCCGCATGGCGACAGTCGTGAGTATCTTTTTCTTTCCTGTATTCTGCATGGGGCCTTTTCCTGGGACCAGCAGAACAGATATGAAAACGCCGTTTCCGTTCATCCCGTCCACAGTCATGTAAGGAAACATGACGGAAGCGCTGACGTCCGTCTTACCGTCTGAAAGCTGGCCGGGCCTGAAGTCCAGAAAGCGGAGATTGCTCATGCCGATAGAGCCGGGGCTGTAAACCTTTGATGCGGTTTCAGGGGTCCTTGCGCATCTGACGGCGATCACCCCGAGTTCATGTTTGAAATCGTAATTCCGCCCGACAAGAACATGTCCGGCTTGATTTTTTACCGCAAATACGGTGCATCCCGCGTCCACGGACGGATGCGGCAGGCTGCCACTCACCAGCAGCTTTTCCAGGGTTTCCCTGAGTCCGCCGTAATCTCCGATCCCCAGATCCAGTATCCGGTCTATCTGAAGATCCATGCGGCTTTCCATGGAATAAAAAGTGCCGTCGCCATATTCGTCTCTGATACTTGCGGCGGTCTTCAGCTGTTCTGCCTGTGTGAGTTTTTCTGCCGGATTTGTCATGCTGTTCCCCTTGGATCCTGCGCTGCGTTATGGTGGCCTGGATCCCTTTCTCTTTTGTAGTGTATAGAATAATATCACATTTCAGGCTCCTGTGCGATGCGTATTTCGTGCGGTTTTGAATTCTGTTATGTACCGGCGGCTGTTCGTGTGATAAAATCAAAAAGAAATGATTCAATGCGTGGTTCACCAGGTCAGGAGATGAGTGCACCCAATGCGCTTTTGAACCGGTCTGAACGGATGACGCGCTTCAGCGCTTTCAGAACCGCAAGCTTTATATGTTTCGGAGGAAACTATGTTTTCAGATACCCAGAAGGAAGTTATCGCGGCTTTCGGCACCGCAGTCAGCGGTTTTGATCGTTTCGAGGCCGCAGGCGACGGCAAAGCGGCTGAAACCGCTCTTGCTTTCCGCAACGCGTTCATAGAAGAGAGCGGCAGATTCTGCAGCCTCATCAACAGCGAAGAATTCGCTCACATAAGCATGATGCACAAGGATCCGTATATGTGGGCGGAGATAATATTTATCGCAGCTTCTGATCCGTCCTTTCGGCGGATGCGTGATACGCTTTACGGCATGCTTGCGCAGGGGCGCAAAGTCCTGGTATTCAGCGATGCGGATCCTTCGCAGATCACCGCTTTCAGAAATCCGGGCGGGGACGCCATCAAGTCCGTATACAAGCCGGAAAGCGCGCAGACCGGTATAGATCTGGCATCTGGAAACATTGGAAATCTCTTTATTTGCAGGCTTGATCCCGGTCAGACGGTCGACAGCGAAGATGCCGGCGATGCTGCTGCCATGATCGCGGGTGCGATCGCTGCCGGTGAACTCACAGCAATGCTTGCGGCTAAAGAGTCAGCGGATGCCTATGATTCCCTGCAAGGCAAGGAATCTGAACCCGGAATCCCCAGCCCGCATGATCCAGGCCGACTCCGTGATATAAGTTATTACAACAAATTCTACTTCCAGGACAGCTTCCATGCCCAGTGCGCAGATGTGGATCCGCTGACTGAAGAACAAATCAGCCGTTCACTTAAGGGTTTGAAGGCTCTGACAGATGATGCTGAGGCGCTTTCAAACGCTGCCCGCATTTCCTGCGGCCTTCACGGAAGCGGAAAGAACGGAAGTGTCCTTAAAACAACGGAACATATACTGCTCTGCGGATGCGGAGATTCGTATATAGCGGCGATGGCGGCTGAAGCCGCTTTCAGGCACTATCTGCCGGATGTAAAGACTGAAGCTGTGGAAGGCATCGAACTGAGCCGCCACTACGATCTTTCCAAGACGGGCAGGGACGCAGCAGCCGTATTCATCAGCTATTCAGGATCCAGCCTGCGCACCCTGGAAGCCCTGAAAAAGTGCAGGCTTAACGGCATATGCACGATCACCGTTACCGCAAACAGTACCAGCCCGCTGGCGCAGGAATGCGATATCCTCTACAACACCGATACCCCCGCAGGCGATAACCACGCTGGACTCAGGACTTACTTTTCCAACGTGCTGAGCCTGTACATGCTTGCCGCTGAAATGGCGCAGCTTAGAACGGGTGAGCCTCTGACGGCTCCTCTGTGCAAAGCAGTAAAAGCTTTCCACGACAGCATCTTCGGGACAGACTGTTTCAGGAAAATGGATGAAGAAGCTTTCCGGACTGCCCTCAGGCTGCGTGATCACAGATTTTTCGAGGTCGTCGGAGACGGTCTGTCATACGGGTCCGCAGCGTTTATCCAGGCGAAGATCGCAGAGCTGTCCGGCCTTCCGTCCGAATTCGTGACCCAGGAAGAATACGCGTATCTACGGATCTACAGGGCGGATCTTGGAGAAACCGCGGTGATAAAAGTGCAGTCAGAAGACTCAGCAGGCGCGGACATCCCCGGAGATCCTGCCAGTCCCGCAGTCTGGAACACCCGGATCCCTGCGCCTCCTGAAGGCTGGGACTTCCTGCTTCCGCTCTATGACTGGCTCCCCGGGTCCCTTTTTGCCGGATTCCAGCACGTTGTGATCGGAGAACCCATGTTCAGGGGCGGCTTCGATCCGGATATCTTCAATCCCGCCTATTTTTCACCTGTTGAGATCATTAGTTAGACTCTTCACACAAATCTCAAAATCTTTTTCTTGCAAAAAGTGCGCCTTAGTAGTAAACTATGGCGTACTTTTGACTTGGAGAGCACTATGGAAATAGAAATGAAATATGCCGTCCCCACAGAGGAGATGGCAGGTATCATCTGGGAAGAGATGAGCCTTTCGGAATTCGCGGACTCGGGTTCTTCCGAAAAGCTGGTCATGAAGGCTGTGTATTTCGATACGGATGATATGGATCTGGCAAAACACAATATTACCGTGCGCGTCCGCGCAGAGGGTGAGCGAAGCTTTGCCACCCTCAAATGGGGCGGTCACGCGGAGCTCGGCCTGCACGAAAGAGAAGAGGTCAACATCCCCATAAACGGAGAAGAATACTTCATCCAGCCGCCCGCGGACATGTTCAAGGAAAGCGACACCGGTCTTGACCTGATGGGGATCATCGGTGGAAAGCCGCTCAGAAACCTGCTTGAGATCCGTTTCCTCCGCCGCCGGATAAGGCTGTTCTATGAAGGCAGTCTCATAGAGATGGCGGTGGATACAGGCAAGATCATCACGGACAAGGGCGACCGCAGGATCTGCGAACTCGAACTCGAGCTGTACAACGGCAGCGTGGAGACCCTGCAGAAGCTGGGAGACCATCTTTCGGAGGCGTTCGGACTCGAGCCGGAAAACGCCTCAAAATTTGCAAGAGGTCTTCAGTTACTTGCCTCTTGATACGGCGCGGATAATGTGATATTATAATTAATTGGTTAAAAAAATACTTAGGAGGGTATTCAGATATGACATCTGCTTTTGTAAGCAAGGAAAACAACATCGTAACATTTACCATGAGCTTCAGCGCTGAGGAATTCGACGCAGCTACCCAGCAGGCCTACATGAACATGAGAGGCCGCATCAGCGTTGACGGTTTCCGCAAGGGCAAGGCTCCCCGCAGCATCATCGAGAAGAGATACGGAGAAGGCATCTTCTTCGAAGACGCTGTCGACAATCTTCTGAACGACAATTATCCCAAGACTCTGGACGAGCTGAACATCGAGCCCATCGACAGGCCTGAGATCGAATTCGGAGAAGAGAAGCTGGAAAAGGGCAAGGGCTTTACCGTAACCGTAAAGGTTCCCGTAGCTCCCGAAGTTGAGCCGAAGGACTACATCGGTGTTGAAGCTGAGAGAAAGATCCGCACCATCACCGATGAGGACGTGGAAAAGGAACTTAAGGCAGAGCAGAAGAAGAACGCAAGACTCGTTACCGTAGACAGAGCCGCAGAACTCGAAGATACCGTTATCTTGGACTACTCCGGATTCGTAGGAGAGGAGCAGTTCGAAGGCGGCACCGCTGAGAACCAGACCTTAAAGCTCGGTTCCGGCCAGTTCATCCCCGGATTCGAAGATCAGCTGGTAGGCGTTAAGGCAGGGGAGAGCAAGGACGTAGTGGTTACCTTCCCCGAAACATATCACGCAGAGAATCTTGCAGGCAAGGAAGCAGTCTTCAAGTGCACAGTTCATGAAGTAAAGGCTGAAGAGCTGCCCGAGATCAACGATGAATTTGCTCTCGATGTAAGCGAGTTCGATACACTGGAAGAATACAAGGCAAGCATCAGAAAGACTCTTGAAGAGTCCGCTGAATCTGCCGCAGAATACGACGGCAAGAACGCCGTAATGGACAAGGTCTATGCTGCAAATCCCGTTGATGTTCCCGCAGTTATGATCAACGACGAAGCAGAAAACATGGTCAATGAATTCTCCCAGAACCTGGAGATGCAGGGAATGTCCCTCGACATGTACGCAAAGTACACCGGTCAGACCAGAGCTCAGCTCAAGAACGGTTTCCTGGATGACGCAAAGAAGCGCGTCGCAAGCAGACTGGTCGTAAAGGCTATCGCTGCAAAGGAAGGCATTGAAGCTACTGAGGAAGAGCTCGAAAAGGAACTCGAATCCATGGCCAAGATGTACAACATGGAGCTGGATGCCCTCAAGAAGGCCTTCGGAGAAGCTAACATGAAGTATCTGAAGGAAGATGTGGTCATGCGCAAGGCTATCGACTACATCTACAGCAAGGCTGTCATCACCGATGTGGAAGACAAGCCGGCAGCGTCAGAGGAAGCTCCCGCTGATGCAGAAGAGGCAAAGGCTGAATAATACACGTAAAATTTAACGAAGGCGGGACACTGGTTGCCCCGCCTGCTTTGCAATAGGAGAAAAAGATGAGCAATTTAGTACCCATTGTTGTTGAACAGAGCTCCAGAGGCGAGCGTTCCTACGATATCTATTCCAGACTTCTGAAGGACAGGATCATAATGCTCGACGGTGCCATAAACGATGAATCCGCCAGCCTTATCGTATCGCAGCTGCTCTTCCTGGAAGCGGAAGATCCCGACAAGGACATCAACGTATACATCAACAGCCCCGGCGGACTCATCACCGCAGGAATGGCCATCTACGATACGATGAACTACATACGCCCCGACGTGTGCACCATCTGCATCGGCATGGCGGCTTCCATGGGAGCTTTCCTGCTCTCATCCGGCGCCAAGGGCAAGCGCTACATACTTCCCAACGCGGAAGTCATGATCCATCAGCCCCTCGGCGGCACCCAGGGCCAGGCGGAGGACATCAGGATCCACGCGGAGCACATCATAAGAACGAGAGAGAAGCTGAACAGGATACTCGCCAAAAATACTGGCAAGCCCTACGAACAGGTCTGCCAGGATACAGACAGGGATAATTATCTGTCCGCGGAGGAAGCGCTGGAATACGGCCTCGTGGACAAGATCGTGGAGAAGAAGTAATGACAAAATACGACAGAGACAAGAACGTCACCTGTTCCTTCTGCGGAAGACCTGTGACTCAGGTCGGCCGCATGATGGCAGGTCCGGACGTATACATCTGCAGAAACTGCATACAGGATGCCGTGCAGCTCTTCGCAAAGGAGGACTCGCTGGTACCCTCAGTTCCCGCTGCAGAGGGAATTTCAAAAGACAAGCTGCCCACACCGAGAGAGATCGTGGACGCGCTTTCCGATTTCGTCATAGAGGAGGACAGCGCCAAAAAGATCCTGGCAGTGGCAGTATACAATCACTATAAGAGGATAAGAGAAGCTGAAAAGCAGAAGAATCTGCCCCTGGGAGAGAAGAAGGATGATGTCGAGATCCAGAAGTCCAATATAATCATGATCGGACCAACCGGATCCGGCAAGACCTTGCTGGCTCAGACCATGGCAAAGCTTCTGGATGTGCCGTTTGCCATAGCTGACGCAACCGTGCTCACCGAAGCAGGCTACGTGGGCGAGGACGTCGAAAACATCCTGCTCAAGCTCCTGCAGGCTGCTGACTACGATGTGGAAAAGGCTCAGAAGGGCATCATCTACGTGGACGAGATCGACAAGATCGCAAGAAAAGGCGAAAACGTGTCGATCACCAGAGACGTGTCCGGCGAGGGCGTTCAGCAGGCGCTGCTCAAGATCCTCGAGGGCACAGTTGCAAACGTGCCTCCCCAGGGCGGACGCAAGCACCCGATGCAGGAATTCATCCAGTTCGACACCACCAACGTGCTGTTCATATGCGGCGGCGCTTTCGGCGGACTTGACAAGATCATAAAGATGCGCCAGGGAGAAAAGACCATCGGATTCAATTCCGAGATCAAAAAGTTCCAGGATGATGGAACCAATGTCCTTGAACAGGTGCAGCCGGAAGACCTGCTGCGCTACGGCCTTATCCCCGAATTCATCGGAAGGCTTCCCGCAGTGGCAGTGCTTTCAGAACTTTCCACGAACGCTCTCGTGCGCGTCGTCACCGAGCCCAAGAACGCGCTGCTCAAGCAGTACAAGAAGCTCATGGAGATGGACGGCGTTGATCTCGAGATCGAGCCCGAAGCGCTCAGAAGAGTCGCGGAAATGGCTGCCGAAAAGAAGACCGGCGCCAGAGGACTGCGCAGCATACTCGAAAACCTGATGACCGATATCATGTTCGACATCCCCTCCAGAAAGGATATCGAAAAGGTCATCATCACAAAGGATACAGTTGATGGAGGTGAACCCGTCCTATGGAAGAAGAGCGCGTAAAGGATGACGGTGAGATCATCGTAAGGCGGCTTCCGCTTATAGCACTCAGATCCGTGAGCGTGTTTCCCAAGGTGGAGACCCGCTTTGACATAGACCGCGAAAAATCCATACAGGCGATAACGGATGCCGTCGAGCACACTGACGGCTATGTTTTCCTGACCAATCAGAAGGACCCCGAAGTCGATCTTCCGGTGGCCAGAGATCTCTACGCTCTCGGCGTCATGGCCAAGATCAAGAGGGTGATAAAGCTGCCCGGCGGCAACATGAGAGTTGTCGTGACCGGTCAGAGCAGGGCCAAGATCAGGAAGGTCTATCAGGAAAATCCGTTTTTTGCCTGCGAATACCAGCTCGTGGAAGTTCAGCCCGACAGCGATCCCAGTCCGGACAGCCTTGCGCTGATGCGCACTGCGGAGAACCTGTACGCTGAATACCGCGCCGCAAGGCCCAGATACCCCGGCGACGAATTTACCGGTTTTCCCGAACCCGCGGAGACCGGTTATGTGGCGGACTACATCTGCGCCCAGATGGACCTGAAGCCCGGTGAATCCCAGAAGATCCTTGCAAACCTGGATCCCGCCAGGAGGCTGGCTGCCGTTATAAAGCTGCTGGTCCGGGAGGCGGAGATAGCCAAGCTGGAAGGACAGATAAACGAAAAGCTCCAGACCCGCATGCACAAGTCCCAGAGGGACCAGTACCTGAGGGAGCAGATGCGCACCATTCAGGAGGAGCTGGGACAGAACGACGACATCCAGTCGGAGGTCGAGGCCTGGAGAAAGCAGCTCAAGAAGCTTAAGCTCTCCGATGCTGTCGCGGAAAAGATAGAAAAGGAGATAACAAAGGCTTCAAAGCTTCCGCCCTATGCTCCGGACCTTGCGGTCATGAGAAGCTATATAGAGTGGATCTTCGATCTCCCATGGAACAAGTATTCCCAGGTGAATACGGACCTCAAGCAGGCTCAGCAGGTCCTGGATGAGGACCACTATGGGCTGGAGAAGGTCAAGGACCGCATACTGGAGTATCTGGCGGTGCAGACCCTCGCCAAGAGCGAAAAGAGCCCTATACTCTGCCTTGTGGGACCCCCGGGAGTCGGCAAGACTTCTGTCGCCAGGTCTATCGCAAGGGCTACCAACAGACAGTTCGTACGCATGAGCCTCGGCGGAGTCAGGGACGAAGCTGAGATCCGCGGTCACAGGCGCACCTATGTAGGCGCCATCCCGGGACGCATCATGACGGCGATAAGGGACTGCAAGAGCTGCAACCCCGTGTTCCTGTTCGACGAAGTGGACAAGATCGGTGCGGATTTCAGAGGAGACCCGGCTTCCGCGCTTCTGGAAGTACTGGACCCCGAGCAGAACAAGGAGTTCGTGGACCGCTATCTCGAACTGCCGTTTGATCTTTCGGACGTCATGTTCATCACGACAGCGAATACAGCAAGCACTATACCCGCGCCGCTGCTCGACCGCATGGAGCTCATCGAGATCTCCGGATACACCGAGCAGGAGAAGCTCAACATAGCGCAGAAATACCTGATCCCCAAGCAGATAAAGGCTCACGGGCTCAAGAAGAAGGATATTTCCTTCCAACAGGGCGCCATCAAGGAGATCATCACATCCTACACGAGAGAATCCGGCGTCCGCGGTCTGGAAAAGGAGATCGCGAATGTGTGCCGCAAGGTTGCAAGGAAGATCGTGGAAGGCGAGGAAGGCAAGCACGTGATAAAGGCTGCCGGCCTTGAGGATTATCTCGGCAAGAAGAAGGTCCATTACGACAAGCTTCTGGAAAAGAACGAAGTCGGAGTGGCGACAGGTCTTGCGTGGACCGCGGTCGGAGGCGAGACGCTCTTTATCGAGACAGCTGTACTTCCGGGTTCCGGCCACATTCAGCTCACCGGACAGCTGGGAGACGTAATGCAGGAATCCGCAAGGGCAGGCATCAGCTATGTCCGCTCTGTCGCGGACAAGCTCGGCATAGAGGGCGATTTCTATAAGGAAAAGGATATCCACATCCATATTCCTGAAGGCGCGGTTCCAAAGGATGGCCCTTCCGCCGGCGTCACCATGTGCATTTCCGTGATCTCCGCGCTTACAGGGCGTCCCGTCCGCAAGAACGTCGCGATGACAGGCGAGATAAGCCTCCGCGGCAAGATCCTCCCCGTGGGCGGGATCAAGGAGAAGGTCCTTGCAGCCCACCGCATGGGTATCAGGAAGATACTGCTGCCGGAGGAGAACAAGGTCGATATAGAGGATCTGCCCGAAAGCGTCAGAAACGACCTGGAGTTCGTGCTCCTGCAGACTGTGGATGACGCCATAAGAGAGGCTCTCATATGAAGATAACGAGTTCCGAGTTTCTGGTGTCGGCTGTCAGCGAGAAACAGTATCCGGACGAGACGCTTCCCGAGATCGCCTTCGCGGGCAGGTCAAACGTTGGCAAATCGTCGCTCCTGAACCTGCTGACTAACCGCAGGAAGCTGGCCAAGGTCAGCCAGAGCCCGGGAAAGACGCGTCAGATAAACTTCTTTCTCATAAACGGCGCCTTCCGGATCGTCGACCTTCCAGGCTACGGATACGCAAAGGTATCCAAGGCTGAGTCGGAAAAGTGGGGGCGCATGATGGAGTCCTATCTGGAGAAGCGTTCCAACCTCGTAAAGGTGGTCCAGCTCGTGGACTGCAGGCACGAACCCTCGGCGCAGGACCGTCAGATGTACGATTATCTGCGTTATTACGGTCTTTCGGGAGTCGTAGTGGCCACGAAAGCGGATAAAATTTCAAAAAATGAGCTGAATAAGAATCTTTCTTTAATAAGAAAGTCGCTTCAGCTCGAAAAAGATGATATACTGTTACCAGTATCGGCTCTGAATAAGACCGGTATGGAAGAACTGCTGGATGTAATAGAAGAACTGGTAAGCAAATGATGCAGATCACCGATTTTCTCAGGAAGACCTGGAGGCGTATTAAAGCTATACCTCTCTTTATGAAGGACAAAAGGGTGGCGCTCTGGAAAAAGCTGCTCATAGTCCTCGGTATAGTCTATCTTGTGCTGCCGGTGGATCTGATACCGCCCATCGTACCCGTTTTCGGGTTCATGGACGATTTCGTCCTCTGGCTGTACCTTCTGTATTACCTGAGGGACCAGCTCGACAAATACGATGTGCCTCACAGCGAGGCGCTTGATGTGGAATTCACTGTTCACGAAGGTGAACACGAACCCGAAGCGGACGAAAAGGAGGAAAGCAATGGGGAACTATAAGCTTGCGGAAGTCCTGATAAGCGAAGAACAGATCAGAGCGAGGGTAAAGGAGCTCGGACAGCAGATCACGGAGGCATACAGAGGCAGGGAAGTGCTGCTGATCGGCATCCTTAAGGGTTCTGTCCCGTTTATGGCGGATCTTATGAGGGCTCTGGACCTGGATGTAAAGATCGACTTCATGTCCGTTTCCAGCTACGGAAGCTCCACTAAGAGCAGCGGTGTAGTCCGCATACTCAAGGACCTGGATTCCGATATCAGGGACAAGGACGTTATTATAGTAGAGGATATCATAGATTCCGGACTTACGCTTTCCTACCTCAGAGAGTATCTTCTCAAGAGAGGCCCCAGATCTCTTTCGATCTGCACCTTCCTGGACAAGCCGGCCCGCCGCAAGGTCGATCTGAAGCCGGATTACTGCGGATTCGAGATCGAGGACAAGTTCATCGTAGGATACGGACTGGATCTGGACCAGAGCTACAGGCAGCTTCCCCACATCGCGTGGGTAAAGCCTGAATAATCACAATACCGGTCATTTTATTAGAATGCGGCAAGGCGCCGTATCATTAAATATAAGCGGAGGTTAAAAATGTTCGACAAGCTTATCGAAAAAATCAAGGCAGAGCCTAAAACAATGGTATTCACAGAGGGTACCGACGCGCGTATCCTCGAAGCTGCATCCAGACTGCTTGCAGAAGGCCTTATGGGCGTTATTCTGGTAGGTGTACCGGAAGATGTAAAGGCTGCAGCGGCAAAGGGCGGTTTCAATATCGAAAAGGCTCAGATCATAGATCCTGCAGCATATGAAGGAATGGACGAAATGGTTGACACCATGGTCCAGCTCAGAAAGGGCAAGATGACTGCAGAAGAGTGCAAGGCTGCTCTTTCCAAGGGCAACTACTTCGGAACCATGCTCGTAAAGATGGGCAAGGCAGACTGCCTGCTCGGCGGAGCTACCTATTCTACCGCAGATACCATCCGTCCTGCTCTCCAGCTCGTTAAGACCAAGCCCGGCGCTCACCTCGTAAGCTCTGCGTTTATCCTCGTAAGAGAGACCGGAGACGAGAACCTCAGGACCATCGCCATGGGTGACTGTGCTGTAAACCTCGAGTACAAGGACGACCTGGATGCTGATGGCAACGTAAAGCTCTCCGGCGCTCAGAAGCTTGCGGAAGTGGCAGTTGAGGTTGAAAGATGCGCACGCATCTTCGGAATCGACTCCAAGGTTGCAATGCTGTCCTTCTCCACCAACGGATCCGGCAAGGGCACTACCGTTGCTACATCCCGCGAAGCTGTTAAG
>JAEEGL013824601.1_pt1 | contig 12524 bp, 10 predicted proteins | sample 9134231 | NCBI WGS metagenome assembly JAEEGL01 (sample SAMN16246548, study PRJNA631951) | gut metagenome | biome: gut microbiome; feature: rumen; material: fiber-attached | host: Bos | place: Iran: Karaj | collected 2018-10
ATATTGCTTCTGGGCAGCGCCACGCCCAGCATATCAAGCTATATGCGCACCATGCCCCGCATCCGCCCCGAAAACCGGCTCACGCTGCTTGAAATGGACACAAGGGCGCTGGGCAGGCCGATGCCGGAATGCCGCCTCGTGGACATGCGCAGCGAGCTCATGAACGGCAACAAGGGCATATTTTCGGGCGCGCTCGTAAAGGCGCTCAAAGAGTGCATGGACGCAAACAAGCAGGCGATGCTGTTTATAAACCGGCGCGGTCACTCGACCTTCATAAACTGCCGCGCGTGCGGCTACGTGGTCAAGTGCGAAAACTGCGACGTAACGATGACCTACCATCAAACGGGCGACAGCCTCGTGTGCCATTACTGCGGTGCGCGTGCGCCTGTGCCAAACGCCTGCCCCAAATGCAAAAGTCGCTTTATTAAGTTTTTCGGTGCTGGCACTCAGAAAATTCAGGAAGAAGCCCAAAAACTGTTCCCGCACAAAAATGTACTCCGCATGGACATAGACACGACCTCGGGCAAGGACGCGCACGCGAACATCCTTGAAGCCTTCGGAAAAGGCCGGGCAGACATCCTTGTGGGCACCCAGATGATAGCCAAGGGGCTCGATTTCCCAAATGTTACGCTCGTTGGCGTGGTCGCGGCGGACACCACGCTCAACCTGCCGGACTACAGAAGCGCCGAGCGCACGTTCCAGCTTATAACCCAGGTCGCGGGCCGGGCGGGGCGCGCGGACAGCCCCGGGTGCGTGATAATTCAGACCTATACGCCCGAACACTACGCGCTTAAGTGCGCATTAAAACAGGACTACCGCGCGTTTTACCACATGGAGGCCGCGTACAGGAAACGCTCGCTCTATCCGCCCTACACCACGCTCGCGCGGCTTCTGTTTTCGTCTGCCGACGCCTCGAAGGCCTACGAGGCCGCGAAAGACGCTTCGGACAAACTGAAAGCCGCGTTCGACGAAAAAGGGCTTGCCAAAAACGTTCTCAGCGTATACGAGGGCCCCGCGCCGATAAAGCGCATCTGCGGCGAAGACAGGTTTGAAGTACTGGTCAAAATGTACACCGCGGGAGACACCGCGGGCGTGACCGGAGAGATGGAAAAGATAGAGCTTTCGCCTGTCGAGGGCGTAAGAACGGAACTTGAAATAAATCCCGCAAATTTGTACTGACCGGGAGGCAGATCAAATGGCGACACGCAACATACTGCACGAAGGCGACGAGACTTTAAGAAAGATAAGCCGCCCGATATCCGAGATCGACAAGCGCACCAAGACACTGATGGATGACATGGCAGAGACCATGTACGCCGCGCAGGGCGTGGGCCTCGCGGCGCCCCAGGTGGGCGTTTTGCGCCGCGTGGTGGTGATAGACGTAGGCGAAGGGCTGATCGAGCTGGTCAACCCCGAGATCGTCGAAACCGAAGGCTCTGTGGTTGAAGCCGAGGGCTGCCTCAGCATTCCCAACCGCCGCTGCACGGTCGAGCGTCCGCTCAAGGTAAAGGTAAAGGCGCTGAACCGCAGGGGCAAGCCCATAATCGTCGAAGGCGAAGGGCTGCTCGCGCGCGCGCTGTGCCACGAGATAGACCACCTCGACGGCATTCTCTACATCGACAAAATGATAGAAGACGTGACCGACAAAGAGGAAACCGCCCAATGAGAATAGTTTTCATGGGCACGCCCGAGTTTGCGCTGCCATCGCTTAAAACGCTGACGGAAATGCCGGTTGAACTCGTGGGCGTGTTCACGCAGCCCGACCGCCCCGCAGGCAGGGGGCACAAACTCGAAAGCCCGCCGGTCAAACTGCTGGCCGAGGCGCACGGCATACCAGTTTTTCAGTTTGAAAAGGTACGAAAACAGGCCGGGCTCGACGCGATGCGCGCGCTCAAACCCGATCTGGTAGTGACTGCGGCTTTCGGACAGATACTCAGCCAAAAGCTGCTCGACGTCCCAAAGCTCGGCACGATAAACGTGCATGCCTCGCTCCTGCCCCGACACAGGGGCGCCGCGCCGATAAACTGGGCGATAATCATGGGCGAGAAAACCACGGGCGTCACCACGATGCTCACGAACGCGGGGCTCGACACGGGCGATATACTGCTCAGGCGCGAGACCGATATACTGCCCGGCGAGACCGCGGGCGAACTGACCGCGCGGCTTTCGGAGCTGGGCGCGGAGCTGCTTAAAACCACGATAGAAGAATATGCGGCGGGCAGGCTTGCTCCTACGCCTCAGGACGAAGCGCTCATGAGCTACGAGCCCATGCTCGCCAAAGAGACCGGTAAGATAGACTGGACAATGCCCGCGGAGAGGATCGGCAACCTCGTGCGCGGCGTCGATCCCTGGCCGGGCGCGTACACCGTTATGGACGGGCAGACGCTCAAAATCTGGAAAGCGCGCAAATCGGAAGCAGAGAGCGCGTTTTGCGTGCCGGGTCAGGTGCTCGCGGCAAGCGCACGCGAAGGGTTCACCGTGGCCTGCGGCGACGGCGCGCTCGAGATAATCCAATTGCAGCTGCCGGGAGGCAAGCGCATGGATGCGAAAGCATATCTAAGCGGAAAAAAGATACAGCCTGGAACTATATTGGGTGAAAAAGATGAATAACGATGAAAACAGAAAGCCCCGAACAGCACAGGGCGCGAAACAGGCACGCAGGCTCACGGGCGACAAACCCACGTACAAAAAGCCGGAGGGCAAACCGGGCGATAGGTTCGCGCGGAAAAAAGCTGACGGCAAACCCGGCGACAGACCCGCGTACAAAAAGCCGGCGGGCAGACCCGGCGACAGACCCAAGTGGGAAAAAACGGACGCAAAACCCGCGTATAAGAAGCCTGTAAGCAAACCCGGCGACAGGCCTGCGTCCGGAGAACGCTCAGTAAAACCTGCCGCGCGCGTTGACTGCGAAGTCCGCGCTCCGCGCTCAGACGCGCGGCTCGTGGCGCTAAAAGCACTCTACGACGTGTATTTCGCAAACGCTTTTTCCAACCTCGTGCTCGACAAACAGCTTAAAGCCGCGCGCATCTCGGAGGAGGACAGGCGGCTGGCCACGAACGTTTTCTATCAGTGCGTCGAAAACCGTTCAAAGCTCGAATACCTGCTCGAGCCCTTCGTAAAGCAGCCGCCCGAGCAAATAGTTACCTGCATACTGCACATCGCGGCGGCGCAGATAATGTTTCTGGATCGAGTGCCGGATTTCGCGGCCGTAAACGAGGCGGTAAACCAGGCCAAGCTCTATAAGCGCGAGGAAGCGGCGGGCTTTGTAAACGTAGTCCTGCGCAACCTGATCCGAGCCAAGGAGAGCGGCACGCTGCACCTGCCGTCAAGGGACGATACGCAAAAATACCTTGAAATCGAATACTCGGCAAGCCCGGACGCCGTAAAATTGCTCACGGAGGCTTACGATTATGAGGAAGCCGAAAAAATACTCGCCTACAAGCCAGCCGAGCGCACGGAAACGATCAGGCCGAACCTTTTGAAAAGTTCCGACGCCGAGCTTGAAGCTTATCTTACGGCCCAAAACATCAGCTGGGAAAAAGGCCGCGTGCCGCATGCCTATCTCGTAAAACAGGCGGGCGCGCTCGCCGAGACCGACGCGTATCGGCAGGGGATGTACTCCATACAGGGGCAGAGCGCCATGCTCGCCGCCTTCGCGCTCGAGCCCAAGCGCGGCATGAACGTGCTTGACGCCTGCGCCGCGCCGGGCGGCAAGGCCGCGCTGATCTGCGAACTCATGCAGGGCAGCGGGCGCGTGTACGCTTGGGATCTGTACGAGCACAGAGTGGAAATAATGAAACAGAACGGCAAACGCCTGGGGCTTGATAACCTGCGCTGCGCTGTGCGCGACGCCTGTCAGATTAAGGACGACCTCACGCGCGCGCTCGACGCGGTGATCATAGACGCGCCTTGCTCCGGCTTGGGCGTGACGGCGGACAAGCCGGACATCAAATACCACCTTACGGAAGCGCGCCTTTGCGAGCTTACCCAAACCCAGCAAAAGCTGCTCGACGTGTGCTGCGAGTACGTCAGGAAAGGCGGCAGGCTCGTATACAGCACCTGCACGCTGCTGCCGCGCGAAAACGAGGAGCGCGTGCGCGCGTTTTTGCTGTCGCATCCCGAGTTCAGGCTCGATGAGGACGACTCCTACCTGCCTGACGAATTCAAACCCCTGTGCAAGGGAGGCATGCTCAGGCTGACGCCGCACAGGGACGGCGCAGAGGGCTTTTTCATCGCGCGCATGCTCAGGGTGCTGTGATGGAAAACGAAAAAAAACTCGAGCTGTGCGGGCTGTACGCAGACGAATTGAAGGCGCTCGTAAACCGAATGGGACAGAGCGATTTCCGCTGTAAACAGCTTTCCGAGTGGATAAAGCGCGGCGTCGAGATAAGCGGCATGAGCAACCTTGGCAAAGCTTTCAGGGACGAGCTTGAGAAGATCGCCTGCGTAAACAGCGTGCGCATCCGCGAGTGCCTTACCTCAAAGCTCGACGGCACGGAAAAATACCTCTACACGCTGCGCGACGGCAATCTTATCGAGGGCGTGCGCATGCGCTACCGTTACGGCGACACGCTGTGCGTATCCACGCAGGTGGGCTGCCGCATGGGCTGCAAATTCTGCGCGTCCACGCTCGAAGGCTGCGTAAGGAACCTGGATGCGTCCGAGATACTCGGCCAAGTGCTCGCCGTGAACGCTCATATCCGCGGAACCGAGCCGGACGCGCGCGGCATACACAACGTGGTCATGATGGGCAGCGGCGAACCGCTGGACAATTACGACGAGTCGATGCGCTTTTTGCGGCTGCTAAACGCGCCGGAGGGCCTGAACATCTCCCTCAGGAACGTTTCGCTCTCCACCTGCGGGCTCGTGGAAAAGATGTACCGCCTCGCGGACGAAGGCCTGCCCGTGACGCTCTCGGTGTCGCTGCACGCGCCAAATGACGAAACGCGCCTAAAGCTTATGCCGGTCGCGAAGGCGTATAAGATCGACGACATACTCAAAGCCTGCAGGCACTATATCGAAAAAACCGGCAGGCGCGTGATATTCGAATACGCGCTCGTCGATGGGGTCAACTGCTCCGAACGCGACGCGGACGAACTCGCGGGCAGGCTGAGGGGCATGCAGTGCCACGTGAACGTGATACCGCTAAACGAAGTCAGGGAGCGAAATCTCAGCGGCCCCGGCGAAGCGGCAGTCGAAAGCTTCATAAAACGGCTCGAATACAGGTGCGTCTCCGTCACCAGACGGCGCGAGATGGGCGACGACATACAGGGCGCGTGCGGACAGCTGCGCAGGTCCAGAATGTGATACGGAGGATGCTGATGCTATGAAGGCATATGGCGTAACTGACATAGGCAAGGCCCGAAAGCTGAACGAGGACTTTTACTATCTGCCCGAGGCTTCCGAACGCTTTGCCGCCGTCGCGGACGGCATGGGAGGCCACGCAGCGGGCGAGGTGGCGAGCCTGCTGGCGATAAGCAGCCTGGCCTCGTGTCTCAGGCGCTCGCAGGCGGGCGGCGACAGCCGCATGAGAGCGGCTTTCGAGGCGGCCAATGAGAGCGTCTATTTCGAGGCCGCAAAGGATATAAGCCGCGACGGCATGGGCACCACGCTGACCGCTATTTGGATAAACGGCAACGTGTGCTGCCTCGGGCACGTGGGCGACAGCCGCGCGTACCGCCTGCGCGATGGCAAACTCGAACAGATGTCGCAGGATCACTCTTACGTGGAGGAGCTCGTGCGCAGCGGCGTCATCACGCGCGAGCAGGCGCGCACGCACCCGAAACGAAATCTGATCACGCGCTGCATAGGCGTGTTCAAGGAGATAGACCCGCAGATATTGCGGCTCGACTGGAAGGAAGCGGACGTGTGGCTGCTGTGCAGCGACGGGCTCGTCAATTACGTGAGCGACAGTGAAATTGAAGCGCAGCTTCTGCGCGACGACATCAAACTAAACGAAAAGCTCGTCGCGCTCAAAGACCTCGCGCTTGAACGGGGCGGCGCGGACAACGTGACGCTGGTCGCGCTGAGCGGAGGCGACGATGCTTAAACTCATATCGGACCGCTACCGCATTCTGGAATCCATCGGCACGGGCGGCATGAGCGTGGTGTACAAGGCGTACGACGAAAAACGCGAGCGCGTAGTGGCGCTTAAGCTGCTCAAAGAGGAATACCAGAAGAACGAGGATTTCAAAAAGCGGTTTTTCCACGAGGCAAACGCCGCCGCCAAGGTCTCGCATCCGAATATCGTTAAACTGTACAACGTGGGCACGGACGGCGACCTTCAATACCTCGTGATGGAATACGTGGAGGGGCGCACGCTCAAAGACGTCATAAATAAAGAAGGGCGGCTTAAAAGCGAGCGCGCGGTCAGGTACGCGCTGAAAATACTCGCGGCGCTCGACCACGCCCACAAAAATCATATAATCCACCGTGACATAAAGCCCCAGAACATACTGGTCGATGCCGAGGACAACATAAAGGTTACGGATTTCGGCATCGCGCGCCTCGTGGACGGCTCGACCGGCACGCTTACGGACAGCAACGCCGTGCTGGGCAGCGTGCATTACGTATCACCCGAGCAGGCCAACGGCGACCCCGTAGACGAGAAAAGCGACCTGTACTCGATGGGAATAGTGCTCTACGAAATGCTGACCGGCACCGTGCCCTTCGACGGCGACACGGCGGTGACCATCGCGCTTAAACAGGTAAACGAACTGCCGCGCAGCATGCGCGCGATATACAGGGACATCCCAAAGAGCCTCGACGAAGTGGTGATGAAGGCGCTCGAAAAAGCGCCCGAAATGCGCTATAAATCCGCCGCCGACATGGCCAAGGACTTAAAGCGCGCGCTGCGCCTGCCCAAGGGCGGCTTTGTGAACAACACCGGCTTTTACGGGCGTTTCGCGGGGCTCATGTTCAAAAACGGCCTGAACGCCGTGCTCGTAACGCTGAGCGCCATAACCGTGCTCGCGATAGTGATATACGGCTTCGTAAAGGTAAGCGATATACTTTACGGCGTGGATGTGCCCCGCGTGCAGGGATTGAGCGTGAGCGAGGCCAGGGACAAGATCAGCGCCAGCGACATGGTGCCGGAGGTCATATACGAATACAGCTCCGCCGTTGACGCGGACTATGTGATCTCACAGTCGCCAGAGGCCGGTGAACGCGGGCGCAGGAACAAGACCGTATCTATCACCGTGAGCCTGGGCGGGCAGCCGCTCACCTGGCCTGACGTTATCGGCTGGGATGCGGACGCGGCGCTTAACTATCTTTCCGACGCGGGCTTTCCCAAAGTCAAAGAAGAACCTTCCTATGACGAAAGCAAACCCATAAACAGCGTGCTTGCCCAGTCGCCCGAAGCGGGCGAGGTCTCGCCCGGCGCGGAAGTGTCGATAACCGTAAACACCGCGCCCGTGACAGTGCCCATGTTAAACGGTAAAACACGCCAGCAGGCGCTTGATATATTGCAGACGCTGTATCTTAAACCCGAGGTAATCATGGGCTACACCACGGACGACATAAGCGACATCGTGATAATGCAGTACCCGGCTTCCGGCCAGCTGCTAAACCGCGGAGAGACCGTGAGAATAATGGTCAGCGTCGCGCCGCCCGTGACATACATGGCTTCGTACATGATGAAAGTGCCCTATGAGACCCACGTGCGCATAGTGCTCGTTACGACCTCGGGCAAAGATACGACCGTGTTCAGCGAAGACTGCGAAGCCGAGCGCAAGGTGTATCTGGAGCTCGAAAGCGACGAAGGCGGCGAGCACGAGGTACGCGTGTACTACGACAATTCTTCCGAGGCGGAGCCGGACGAAGCTCAAAGCCCCGCCTACACGGAAAAGCTTACGTTTATATGACGCTCGAAGGCACGCTGCTCGCGGGCTACGGCGGGTTTTACTACGTACTGGGGCAGGACGGCGCGCGATTCACCCTGCACGCGCAGTCCAAGATAAGGCGCGAAAAGCTTAAGCCCATAGTGGGCGACAAAGTGCGCTTCGAGCCCGGCCAAAACGGCGAGGACGGCTGGCTGATCGCGATACTCCCGCGCGCTAACCGGCTCGTGCGTCCCGCGGTCGCCAACATAGACGCGCTGGTCATCACCTGTTCGGCGGGCGTACCGGAGATGGACAGGCTGCTTACTGACCGGCTGCTCATTCTCGCTAACTCAAATCGCATAGAACCGATACTTGCCATAAACAAAAGCGACACCGAGCCCGAAACCGCGTCAGAGATCGCGCGCGAATACGCCCTGTCAGGCGCGAAGGTGTTCACCGTGAGCGCCGCGAGCGGCGAAGGGCTTGACGAACTTAAACGCGCGCTGCACGGCAAAACTCACGCGTTCGCGGGTCAGTCGGGCGTAGGGAAAAGCTCGCTGATAAACGCGCTGTACGGCCTGGGCTTCGAGGTGGGGGACATTTCGCGCAAAATAGAGCGCGGCAGGCATACCACGCGCGCCTGTACGCTCGTGCCGATAAACGGCGGCGCGGTGCTGGACACGCCAGGCTTCAGCCTTATGGATTCGGACATGATCGAGCCCGAAAAGCTGCGGCTGTACTATCCGGAATTCGCGTTCCTGAACAACGAATGCTATTTCACGCCCTGCTGCCACGACAGGGAGCCGGGTTGTGAGGTGAAGCGCCGCGTCGAGGACGGGCTGATCCCGCGCGGGCGCTACGAAAGATATATAACGCTGCTCAACGAATACAGGGAAAGGTGGCAAAAACGCTATGATTAAGGTTGCTCCGAGCCTGCTTGCGAGCGATTACGCCGCTTTCGGCGACGCGCTTGAAAAGGTCATATCCTCCGGCGCGGACGCGCTGCACTACGACGTCATGGACGGCACGTTCGTCCCCGCGATAACCTTCGGGCAGGGGCTTTTGTCCCGCCTGTCAACGCGCGGCTTTCCCATAGACGCGCACCTTATGACGATACATCCCGAAAAGCACATAGACAGCTTCGCCGACGCGGGCGCGCGCTGCATAACCGTGCACCAGGAAGCGGCGGGCTTCGCGCTTTGCGACATACTGCGGCGGATACGCGCGCGCGGCTGCCTTGCGGGCGTGTCGGTCAAGCCCTTTACTTCCGTGGACGCGATTTCGGACTGCCTCGAACTGTGCGATCTCGTGCTCATAATGACCGTGGAACCCGGCAAAGGCGGCCAGAAGCTTATACCTTTTACGCTTGAGAAGGTAAAGCGGCTGCGCGGCCTCTGCCGCGAGCGCGGGTTAGACCCGATAATCGAAGTGGACGGCGGCATCAACACCGAAACGGCGCCGCTCGCCGTAAACGCGGGCGCTAACATGCTCGTGGCGGGCTCGGCGTTTTTCAAAGCGGAAGACCCCGCGGCGTTCGTAAGGACGCTTAAACAGATCTGACCAATAGGCGCCGTGTGCATACCCGGCGCCTGATTATATATGAATATAAAAGAAAGGCGGCGCGCGCAATGAAAAAGCTTTTAGCCTTGGCGGGCGGGCAGGCGCTGTTCAACCACGGCGACATGCCGGACGAACTGTTCCATTGGCCCATAATCACCGAAGAAGACGAACAGAATTGCCTCGAAATAATCCGCAAAAACAAGTTTTCGGGTACGGACGTCACCATAAAGCTTCAGGACGAGTTTGCCGCCTGGCAGGGAAGAACGCACGCGCTCGCCTTCACAAACGGCACCATGGCGCTTTCGGCGGCTATGTTCGCGATAGGCCTCGGCATGGGGGACGAGATAATCTGTCCCACGAAGACCTACTGGGGCACGGTGTCCCAGGCGATAAACTTCGGCGCTTCCGCGGTGTTCTGCAACATAAACGACAGGCTCAGCATGGATCCGGACGACATCGAGCGCTGCATCTCCCCGCGCACCAAGGCGATAATGGTTGTGCACTATTTCGGCTATCCCGCCGATATGGATAAGATCATGCCCATCGCGAAAAAACATGGTCTCAAGGTGATAGAAGACGTGTCGCACGCGCACGGCGCGCTGTACAAGGGCAAAAAGGTGGGCACGTTCGGCGACATCGCAGCGATGAGCATGATGAGCTGGAAATCGTTCGCGGCGGGCGAGCTCGGTATGCTCGTGACCGACGACAGGCTTCTGTACGAGCGCGCGCTCGCCTACGGCCATTACGAGCGCAACAATCCCAAATTCATCACCGACCCGGAACTTTCGCGCTATCCGCACATCGCGCTGGGCGGCGTAAAGGGGCGCGCGAACCAGCTGTGCTCAACGCTCGCGCTGGGTCAGCTCCATCATTTCGACGAGCGCATGGCCGAGGTTGACCGGGCAATGCAATACTTCTGCGACGGCATCGAGGACATAAAGGGCCTGCACGCGATACGCCCAGAAAATGGCAGCGGCTCCACGATGGGCGCGTGGTACCTGCCCCAGGGCGGCTACAAACCCGAGGAACTGGGCGGCCTGTCCTCGGGGCGCTTTGCCGAGGCCATACGCGCGGAGACCGGCGGCCAGCACTGCTGGGAAGGCGGCAATTTCTGCCTGCACACCCACGAGTTTTTTAAATCCTTCGATTTTTACGGCTTAGGCAAGCCCTCGCGCATCGCCTTCGCCGACAGGGACGTGCGCGAACTCGACGCGGCCTGCGCGCCCAGCGAGAAGATATACTGCGTATCTCTGCCCCCGTTCAAAAAATACCTGCCCGAGTGCATAGACAAATACATAGAGGCGTATCGCGCGGTCGCCGAGAATTACGAGCAGCTCATAGAGAAAGACAGCGCGCTCAACGGCGGGCGCTGGTATGGCTCGGACAACGCGTAGCGGAGGCGCAAAATGATAATCGACGTTCACAACCACGCGTATTATCACGGCTACAACGCCCAAAAGCTCGTTCAAAACATGGACGAGTGCGGCATCGACAAAACCTGGCTGCTCACCTGGGAAACGCCCGAAAGCGAGTGCAACCCCGAGGTATCCTGGTGCGTGAGCCGCGCCACCCCCAAAGCCGCCGTGCCGCTGGACGCCACGCTCGAATACATCGACAAATATCCCTCGCGCTTCACTTTAGGCTTCGCGCCCGACCCGCGCGACCCGTACGCGCTCAACCGCCTGAAAGCCGCGGTCAATTCGTTTAACGTAAAGATCTGCGGCGAGGTGAAGCTGCGCATGATGTACGACAATCCCGACGCGCTGCGCCTGTTCAGGCTGGCGGGCGAGCTCGGACTGCCGGTGCTTTTGCACTTCGACTACGAGTACGAAAGCGGCCGCGTATTCTCGCGACCCTCGTGGTGGTACGGCGGCGGCATAGACTGCCTCGTGCGCGCGCTCGCCGCCTGCCCGGACACCGACTTCATCGGCCACGCGCCGGGTTTTTGGGCGCACATCTCAAACGACGAAAAGTATAAGACGATGTCTTATCCCGACGGCCCTGTACTGCCGGGCGGCAGGATAGAGAAGCTGCTCGAAAAATATAAAAACCTGTACTGCGACATTTCCGCAAACTCGGGCCTGCGCGCGCTCTCGAGGGACAGGGAATATTCCGTAAACTTCCTCACCCGCTTCCATGACCGCGTGCTCTACGGCCGCGACTACTACTATAACGAGCATCAGATCCTTCTGAACTCGCTCGGATTAAGTAAGGACACTCTCGACGACATCTATTACAAAAACGCCCTGCGCCTTATACACGAGGATGCATGAGGCGGGGCTGACGAAAAAGGAGCCAACATTGAAACGTCATACGCCATACCCTTTGGAAAATCTCAGCTCCATGACCGTTCACCGAGAACATACAGACTTTGGTCGCTTTCTTTACTGTCATCGGAGCCTGTACTGCGCCGAAGGCATCGATAATCATAATACGGTGCCGACAAGCATGCTGTGATTAACGCCTTGGCGAACAAAAAGAGATTCTCCCGCAAATGGGGGAATCTCTTTTGCAATACGGAAAACGCCCGGTTTATCGGTTTATTTGTAGTATTCCTTATACCAGCGCGCGAAGCGTCTAAGCCCCTCGCGGATGCCGATCTCGGGTTTGAAGCCGTAATCCCTTTCCAGCGCGGAGGAGTCCGCGTAGGTCACGGGCACGTCGCCCGGCTGCATGCCTACGAGCTCGCGGTGGGCGGCAAAGTCATAATCCTCGGGCAGCACGCCCGCGGCGACCAACTCTTCCTGCAGCACGCTTATGTAGTCAAGCAGGTTTTCGGGCGTTCCTCCGCCGATGTTGTACACCGCGTACGGCGGCAGCGGCAGCCCGTCCGCGCCCGTCTTTTTTACCGGCGCGCCTTTCATCACGCGCAATACGCCCTCAACTATGTCGTCCACATAGGTAAAGTCGCGCTTGCAGTTGCCGTAGTTGAATATCTGTATCGTCTTTCCGGAAACGAGTTTTTTCGTGGCGGAATAGTAGAACATGTCGGGGCGTCCTGCGGGGCCGTAGACCGTAAAGAAGCGCAGACCCGTGGACGGGATGCTGTACAGCTTTGAATAGCTGTGCGCGAGCAGCTCGTTGCTTTTCTTTGTGGCGGCGTACAGCGATACGGGGTTGTCTACCTTGTCGTCGGTACTG
>JAEEGL014507858.1_pt1 | contig 12524 bp, 24 predicted proteins | sample 9134231 | NCBI WGS metagenome assembly JAEEGL01 (sample SAMN16246548, study PRJNA631951) | gut metagenome | biome: gut microbiome; feature: rumen; material: fiber-attached | host: Bos | place: Iran: Karaj | collected 2018-10
AGAAGTTAAACAACAGTATTAACGAGTTCGGAGTGGTAGACCCAATAATAATCAACTTAAACAACAAGCATATCATAGGTGGTCATCAAAGATACGATGTATTAATGAACGAACATATACAAGACAAGGAAAAATATGCAAGTTTGCAGTTAATACGATTAGGCGACATCGGTTGGGTATTCCCCACAACTGATTTGAAACTCCAATCATTACAACAAGAAAAAGCATTGAACATCGCCTTGAATAAAATCAGTGGTGAATGGGATACAGAAAAATTAAGTGATTTATTCAACGATTTAAGCATTGATGGTGTGGACTTGGAACTGACTGGTTTTGACAAACTGGAAATAAAAAACTTGTTCAACGATGTTGATGTGAACAATAGCATCTATAATGAAATACAAGACAATATCCACAGTGAACTGTTAAATGAAACTTTGGAAAAAGAAAACGATAATAATGTTGGTGGGGGTGGTGGTTCTTCCAGTAATGGTAGTGTTGTTCCGAAGTATCATATTTGTCCATCGTGTGGTTATGAGTGGCATGATTAAAAAAAAAAGAATTATTGTGGGGGAAAAAATATTTTTTTAGGATTCCTCTCTTGTGGAAAGAACAGTAGTGGTCGACCTTTTGTTCTTTTCTCTAAACTGGACAATACCAGTCATCTCTTGGGGGTTTTTACATTATTTTTTTCCCAGTGTGTTGTAAAAACTCTCTAAAATCCTTCTTGGGAGGTTGTATGGTTATTAGGGTTACACCATACGAAACTTTTTCATTGAATCTAAAAATTGGAGAAAATTTAGATTGTATATGGGAGAAACTAAACAGTCCTTTTATTTTTACCTCCTCTTAACCGACTTGAATTTCTCCGTGTATGGTCGGTATTGTTGGTGGGGGTCTTATCTTCCTCCCCTACTGCCTATCGAGGAACGGTCTCTGTACCATACATAAACACTTTTCGCTTATGTGGATTTCAGAGTTTTATGGGGTTACACTCTGCGAAACTGTCAGATATTATGTTTTTCTGTAATTAATAATATATACTTTATAGTATATAAATGTTTCTATTGTAATATGATATGAGAACAGAAAAAACCAAGAATGTTCTGTTCTCACAAAGCAAATGTACTGGTCATATACAATCAAGAGAGCGAACCACACCAATCACTCTCTATAATAATATATACAACTAATAGTATATAAATGTTTCTATCATATTAATAAAAAAAAATAAAAAACACAAAAAAACAACATCAATCATCATCATTACAAATAATACTCGCCCTTAAACGAACACTCCACCGACACAACTCCACACCAAGACCATACACACTATCCTCATCACTAATATCCACACTCTCAACCAACCGAAGCAACTCCCTTTTCTCCTTCTTACTCAAAAAATTACTCATAAAAAAAACCCTTCAACCCCATAACAACTCATCTTCACAATCAGACCTATAATCCAAAATAGATAAAACTTCTTCAATAGGTTTCAACTGACAAACAAGAACACCAGTCAACTTACCATCACTAACATCAACACTGAAACTAAAATCATAATACTTCTGCAAAAAATACTCTGCACACTCAAAACTCAAACCATGCCCCTTCGCATAGTCATTAATGAAATCTTCAATGGACTTTTCAAATTGACCATACAACCTATCCATCGCATCAGTAATCAAACCATACCTACTACTTTCTTCCATTATCAAATCCAACACCATTCCCATACATCTCCTTATTTTTCTTGTTGTGATAAAATATTCAAAACTTCCAACAAAGCCAACTCACCAGTATCAACTGGCAAAGGCAAGATATTATTATAAAACTCTTTCTCCAAATTAATATACTTTAAAGCATCACCATCAGAAAGATACTCATCATCTTTATGAAGATTATAAAAATTATCCAATCTTCTCACAAAATCACGATTTTTAGTTTTAATACGATTTTCCTTAATGTAAGCAGACATTAAATTATAACCTTCAACCATATATTCCTTATTCATTTTATTATACTCTCGAAATTTTCACAAGGATTCAAAGTCACTCTTATAATAAAATCAGTACTACTATCTTCGCAGACCACAATAAATGTTCTTGTGAGATTATAAACTTCACGAAGAACAACTTCACCATCAAAATTATCAGTCTTACCAATGAACAATACTGTTGAAATCATATCAAACGAATCAAAACCACCACCAGTATAAGTAACATGATACACATCAATATCACTTGGCAAGTTCGCTTTAATAAGATAACCATACCTTAACAAGTCTTGCTTCAAACAATTAATCTTATCTTCAAGACCACATTGTACACTGAACAATCTTAACATACTCCATTCATCAACCATTTATCCGTTAATCTCCAAATATATTTTTAGATTTATTTACAACTTCATCAATATTAACAAACTCTTCATCATCATTATAATATAAATACTGCACTTCATAAGGATACTTACTATTCAATAAAATATTGGTTTCCTTAACACGGTACTCCATATTCACATATGATAAGGGTTTCACTTGAACACCACACACCACATCATTACCATATCGGATTTCTAAATCAACACGATAATTCACATCAGTCACATTATCCACATCAGAAACACTGAAACCAAATGGTAAACTTTCATTCAAAATTTCTTCTGCTTTATCTTCCATATATGCTCCTTTCAAAGAATTGGTAACGAACAAATCATACTCCCACTGAACACACTCTTCTAAAGAAAACTTATACTCACCCCAGTATTTTAACTGTGCATCATACAAATTCCTACCGAAATCTTCAACAGTGCCTTTCGATTTTATCCCACAACTACAATCATTATAATAATGATACTCTATTAAATCCACTAACTCACCCTTCGATTTCGGTTTATGAATATTAATCAACTTCATCACTGGAAGCGAGTTCCTAACAGATGACACTCTCATTCGCTCGTTCAACCTATTCAATAAACCACCAGTATTCGATTTTCTATCCAATTTAGTTCAAATACCTCGTTGGTACATTAAATCATCTAAATCTTGCCAGTTCATACCCCTCATATACCTTGCAGTGTATTTCGCAGAATACTTATCAAAAAGAACATTATACACACCCAATCTTTTTATTCTCTTACCCAGTATACTGTTCTCTTTCCTTTCTTCTGCAACCATAGTCATGTAAAACAAGCACCACCAGTGTTCTGTTTTAACTTTTCGAGGATATTGGTCGCTAATATTTTTAATCAGATTATATGCTTCATCTTCATCATAGTAATAATCGACAAGATTGTATACTTTATTGAAATCTGCGAAGACACGGTCTTCACCGAACCTTTTACCTAATCTTCGTATCCAGTCCAAGTATTCATAGTCCTTCGCAAACCATAGTTTACCATTCGGTCGAAGAGTATAAACACACCAGTCATCAAATCTTCCTTTACCGAATTTGAATTGGTAATTGTTCCTTGTCTTTATTATTTAAACATCATATAATTGGTTACCTCACTCATATTTCTGCAATTCTTTAATAGCAGTGTCAATATCAATAACTACTCTTCCTTCCATTTCAATAACAACTGGTGTGTTCAAAGCATACAAACTACTATGATACACACGAGCATCACTGGAATACTTTTCCAGTTCTTTTATTAAATCACCAACAGTTTCAATCATAAAAAAAACACCCTCCACCCTTTTTTTTATGTAGTTTCATAATATTCTTTTTCAACATTATTACGGATACTGTCCAATTGATTAATATCCCAACCAGTCACTTTTAACTTGTCACGAATCATACATGCCAAATCATAATCGGAGTAAGTTCCGAAGGTTATTATTTTCGAACCTACTTTTTTCCGAACAGTATATGTATCGTTAGGATTGTGGTAGACATAATTTCTGCTTGGTTGTGGAATATGACCGTGTTTTCGTTGTATATTCGGTAATTGTTTTTTATCCCAATCGCATTTAATCAAGTCTTTAACTATTTTCTCTGCAAGTTTCCTTGAACTGTACTGTCCATATCTTGAATTATTGTGATAAATACAGTAAGGGTTCTTTTTACTCCGTTTCTTTTCATAGGAAATATAATTCTTGAAGTTACTTGGTTTTAGTGATAAGTCCGGTTTATAAATTCTTCTTTTCAAAGTCAAGACTGTTAATGGGTTGATACCATCTTCCAGTACCATTTTTTTATATTTCACCCAGTCAGTACCGTAACTTTTCAACCAGTTTCGTAAGGTCATATCTGCAACACCAATGACTTTGCAGACTTCAGATTGAGAAATCGATGGTTCATCTAATAACAACTGGTTAATTAATTCGAGTTCTTTCTTATGAGTCTTTTGGACACTAACATTCTTAATCTTCCTTTCCGGATAAGGAGGCAACTCCACATTATAATAGGGATTTTCTCTATCATCAATAGTGTAAACTAATAGTTCGTAATCCCAATCATTTTCCACGAGAAAGTCTCTTTCGTAGAGAGCATCTTCTATATGTGTGCATCGTATCTGTTGTGTTGTTCCAGTATCTGATTTTTTCGCAGGTATACTGACACCCCACTTATAAGGAGATTTCTTGTGAATGGTCACATAACGGTAGAACTCAAGTAAATCAGTATAGTAGACTGGGTATTCTTCAAGTATTCTTGGTAGTTCTTCTTTATCCCAGTCGCACTTGTTCATTTCTTCACGAACATAGTATGCTTGTTCATATGTTCTGCACGAGCAAACATGCTTACTGTTTTTTGTTACAACATATACTTGTTTACCGTTTTTGTTGATGCCACCTTTACCATAATACGAATAATCTTTTGGTTTTAAGTCTTCTATTTTTATCATTTTTTTTATGCCACTTCTAAAAAATTTTATATTTTAAGGGAAAGAATATTTATTTTATCTTTAAAATGATATTTACAAAACATATTATTTAAGATTAATTTACACTATTTTTTATTCATAGAATAATGTTTAACACAGTAATTAGAATTACGAGTATTAACTACTTGATTATAATACTTGCAGAAGACAAAACCAAGATTACTGTTCCTTACAACATACTTACAATTACTACAAGACTTCATAATTTCCCATCAATCGTGGTCAAACTAACCATGAAAGTCAAACCAGTATCATTAAAAGAGTAACAGTAACTGCACCCAATAATCTCTTCAATGAAATTCATATATTTTTCATAATCTTCCTTAACCACATCAACTCTGAAAAACCCATCACGAAAATACCAAATATTATTTGATGGTGACTCTTCCAGTAATATTTCACAGATTTTATTAATATACTTATCACTCATATCATTGTAATGACATGCTAAATGCACATACTCTTCGAATAAATCTTTATTTATCATAACTATTACTATTTCTCCATATTTCCACTTTTTTCTGATATTCCAAGATTATTCATTATTCTAATTAATTTTTCATTGCTCATTAAACCATCTTCAATGGAATCAAGTATTTCGTGGTGAATCAATGGTTCGACTTCGAATGCTTCCGGATACTCTTCATCAATATTATACTTCTCATACAAGTCTTCAACAGTATCATAAGTGGATATTCCATAGTAGTACCCACATTCAAGATTGAATACTGCACAGTATTTATCGAGAGCATCTTTTAATTTCATATTCATTATGTCTTCCATAATTTTTTACTCCTTTTCCTATTTTATCCTTTTTTTTAGTTTTCTTCGATTAACTTGAAACTTTCCAAAAGAGAATAAACATCATCACCTTCATCACTGGCTTCTTGCAAAGCAATTGGTGTTATGAAACAATTCGGATATGCTCTTGAAACATAATCACCTACTTGTTCACTATAATCTTTCAGTTTCTCATCGAAAACATCAATGTCTTCGGAATTATCATATATTCGGATTATTAAACCGAATAGTACATCATATCCTTTCATTCATATATGACTCCTTTAACATACTCATCTTCATCTTCCTCATCGGTTTCTTGTGTTGATGTTTTATGCACTTGTTTTTTCAAACAGAATATTTCCCTTGTGAGTTCTTGATTATTCCTTTGCAGAGACTTATTACTTTTTACAAGAGTAGCATTCTCTTCTTTCAAGTCCTTGATTTCTTTTTCATACTCTTTAATCTGATTGGTATAATTAAGTAATGCTTTACTTACATCAACAAAATCTCCTTTTTCATCAAGAACTTCAATAGATTCCATTAAATTATCACTTTCACCGAATAAGAGACTTGTGAAGTAACTGAAATAGAATATTAAAAATATTTCGCATAAAACAAGAACAATAAGTAAGATTTCTATCAACATAAAAATATGTTATATAGTTACAATAAAATAAAAATAATGGAAAAAAAAGAAGGAGTTTATTGGATGGTTTTCTCAAACTCATCAATAATAGTATTTGCATAATCAAGACTATATATGCTATTAATCCAGTCAACTGGTATGTCATCGTAACCGTAGTATATTCCGGCTAAACCACCACATACTGCACCAACAGTATCAGTATCATTACCAAGATTGACTGCACGAAGCAAAGCATCCTTGTATGATGGTTCTTCACGAATACAATATATAGCACATTCCAATGTATTCAACACATGACCACTACTACTGACACCAAGACTGTAATCTGCATCAAATATTCTTTGGAATTTCTTTAATTCTTGGTTGTCTTTGTAGTATTCTTGTATGAGTTCACTTGCATTTGCGACATGGTCACAGAAAGTATGTTCATGTTGTGGGTCATCAAGTATTTGTCTTGCGATTTCAACATATAAACTGCAAGCGATACGGCAACGGTCAGTGTTATGTGTTAACCCACTTACATTACCAATGGTTTCGTAATCTGCACTTGTCCAAGCGAGTGGTAGTATTCTCATTAGACTACCATTCCCATTGTTGTTTTCTTGTGTTCCACCACATTCGTTGATTGGTACACCGTTTATGTAATTGGAGATTGAGAGTAGTGTTGTTTGTCCGTAGTCGAATACATCTCCATCACATGAGTATTCGCCGTTTGCAATCCATCTTACAAATGCTTTCATTATGTCATCATAGTTTATTTCACCATTGTTTTTGGATATTGCAGACATTGTTGCAAGGGTCATACTGGTGTCATCGCTCCAACTTCCGAGTGGTTTGTTCCAAGTTCCTATGTTTCCAGTCATTGTTGTGCATGGGTCTTGTTGCATTTCGTAGGGTGTTCTGAATTCATAGGGCACACCAAGTGCATCACCTATAATTAATCCAGTTATCCCATCTCTGATTTTAGTCATGATTTTCTTTTCACCTCTGTATTATATCGTATAGTTTTGTTTCGTTGTTCCAGTCTTTGTCGAGTTCTCCACCGTATTCTTGTATTTGTGAGAGTGTGAACTCTCCCATTTCTTGACATATGATGTTTCCGATGCCGAAGAATAGGTAATCGTTTGTGTATGGGAGTTTTTCTCCGGCACAGATGTGCCATTCCCATCCAGTTTCACGATTGATGTAATGGTAACTTATTTTTGGGTTTTCGTGGTTGTCTATTTCTTCTAATGGTATTATGTCTTTGAACATTTTTTTCACCTATGTAATGTTTATGCTAATTCTTCATTATATAGTAATCCACTGTCGGTACAACTATTGATGAATAGTAGTGCGAAGCAGATTAGGACTATTATTATTACTAATGAGATTAGTATGATTTCGAGTTCTTGATTTGTTAACTGGATGGTCTTGTTTTGTTTTTTGAGTCTTTTCGGATTTTGATGTTGTTCGCCGAGTAGACTTATTAGGATGATTTGTATGATTTGTAGTATCATACTTTTTCACCCCTTTCTGTGTGGATTGTTGAGAGAATTTTTGCAACATCTTGGGTTGTGATGTTGTACATCTCTCTTATCCTTTTCTGTTCATCGAGTGTTAGGTCTCCGTATGCTTCTAAATCGTGTAGTAGGTCTTTCATTCTTGCCATATTTATCGCCTCTTGGGAAATTAATTTAACTGTAATAATAATTATATACTTATTAGTATTTAAATGTTTCGGTTGTTTTATGTTGAAATGATACTAAAAATCTCTTCCAACACTTCACGGTCATCATCACTAAACTCGGACTCACAATCATGGGATTTCAAAATATCAATACCTTGATTAAACAAATCCCAATTATCTTCAAAATCATCACTATACTCGATAGTTGCGATAGTGTTCCATATTTTTTCCTTGCAAGACAATTTAATCATAATAAATCACTCCTTTTAATATTCTCACCAAGTTTTTTGTAATATACTATATATAATTTATAATATATAAATGTTACTATTATGTTACTATAAAAAATAGGAAAAAAAAAATAAGAAAAAATTAATCTAAATCTTCCGGACAATGCTTCTGAATATACTTAATCAAAGAAGGTCGCAACTTCGCATCAATATTGCCCTCGTTAATAGACTTCACCACATAAGACTTCATAGTAGACTTTGTAACATTAACACCATCAGACTCCAATGTATCCTTAATATTTTGGCAAATACCTTTAATATTATCATCAACAATATTACCAGTATCAGAAGAAGAACTGTTGCTACTCTCAACAGTTCTAAACTTCACAACCTTATGAGTGAAATTGCCTTTATCATCAATTTCACACAAATACTTCTCATTCACAAGACTATTTACCTTAATAACCACTTTGCTTGACTGGAACTCATCATTATAAATAACTTCCATATCTGCTTGACCAATGAAAATCAAATTCTTACCACTTGCCAAGAGAGACTGAATAATCTTCTGAAATCTCATAGCACGGTCACTGTACTTTGCCAATCCTTTAGCATCAGACACCAACATTTCCAAGAGTGATGTTACACCATCAAGGATTATAGTGTCGAATTGGTCGGATTTACCGATTTCATCGATAGTGTTGCGAACATTGTTGAATGTTTGCAGACTGTTTTTGAATTGCAAGTCAAGCACTCTTCCTTCACTGTACAATTGTGTACGGTTTGTGTCATCTATGTCGATTACTACTGCCTTTAGATTATTTTCTTTACAGTAGTTACTTGCAAAGGTGGATTTTCCAGTTCCATCTTTTCCATAGATGAGCACTTTCTTGAGTTCATCTTTTCGTGGGTCTTTGAATTTTAGTATCATAAATTTATCGACTCCATAGGTTTAGTATGTTAATATAATATTAACATCTGATAATATATTTATACTTCATAGCATATAAAAGTATCGGTATAGTTACTATAAAAATAAAAAAAACGAATAAAAAAAAGAAGAGAACAAAAAAAATAATCATTCTCTTCAAAAAAACCCCAATGCGAAAAAAAATGACAAAAAAATATATGGAGAGAAAAACATTTTTTTCACGAGCATATCAAAAAAAGTGTTTTTTGAAAAAAATAATTTTTCATCTCAACAATAACTCTTACCACACAAAAACATTTTTCCAAATAAGAATTTATTTATTTATTTATTTATTTATTTATTTTATAAATAATAATAATAATAATAATAATAATAATAATAATAATAATAATAATAATAATAATGTCATACATCAAAGTCCTACAAACATACGAATAACTTGAATCAAAAAATGTCGGACAGTCAGACATGACAGTCCGACAAAAATATATACAAAAGAAATTTTAAAATGTCTGACCGACAAGTATGACATCATTATAATACTTCAACATATCACTACAAAAAGTATCCATATCAACATCAGGAAACTTATCCACTTCAACAGAAATAAAATTCTCTTGAATATAATTTCCTTTAATAAAATCTTCAAAACTAATATTAGTCATATCACGATTATACAACTCAATAATCTTCACATAACTATCAGTCCTTAAAGAAGACAAAGCATCAACATGATGCTCATTAATCATAACTTGTATCTTACTCAACCTTCTTTCTTTCGAAGCAAGCAACTCTTCCAACTCTTCAATCTCTTCCAAAAGAAACTGCTCTTCAATCTTCAAAGCACCAATCTTTGTAGAAACAACACGATTAAAATACTCAACTGCTTGCCTTACATTATACCCACTTCTCTTCAATTTCTGCTTTTCGGATGGATGAATTCTTGCAGAAATCTTTTCAGTTTTATAAAATTTACTCATATCCACTAACCTCTTGGGGAAAAAACTCATCACTTCTTGGACACACCAGTATAATTCACAACAACAAGACCTTCTCGTTGAACAAACTTCAACAAACTAACATAAGGTAAATGATTATACTTCGCAATCTGTTTAATTTGGTTTTTACCAATCATTCCAAGATTCTCATGTATTCTCATTATTGTTGTCATCGCATCTTCAAAGAGCAATGTGTCATCAATTTTCTCATTTCGTTTCTCACGAAGACTCACAAGTTTATCTTCAAGTTCTCGTATTTCTTCAAATTTCTCATTTAATTCAGATAATACTTCATACTCATCACTGAAATCATCATTAATAAGTAATGTTAATTGTTCTTCAATGAATACTTGAATATCATCCACTTTTTCTTTTGCTTGATTATACATCTCGCAATCGATTTCAATACTTATACTGTTTGCCATTTGTTCGCTCCATTAAATCATTGTTCTTTTTTTTTATCATATTATCAAGATAAAATTTAAAAGACTGGGGGATGTAAAATAAAAAAATAGGATTTTTTATTTTATTTTATAAGAATTTGCTATTTTAATATATATTAGTAATATTATATAAACTTTTTAATAATCCTTCCCATAACATAAACTATACACATCAAAACGGAAACACATATCAGAATAAGTAACCAAATATAATAGATTATCAAAAGGAGTAGATAATAAAACTTTATAACTGCTTTCACAACTGGAAAAAAAGATAACTTCAACACTGCCACTGTCTAATGTGTAATCGCAGTTAATTAATGTATTATAAAATTCAATAACTAAATCTTTACTTTTTTCAACGAAACTTTCACTATTCAACTTTAATACAAATACCTCTATTTTAATTTTTCCAATAATTCAACAACATCACTATCATATGCTATGACTTTACCAATCCCACGAAGTTCACCATCAACAAGAATATTATTGAAATTCAAGTTATCACCATCACGATAATTATTCCGTACATACCATATAGTATCTTCTTCCTTGTTAATAATCCAGTATTCACCATTACCATGCTCATTCGGTCTAAACAACGGATTTTCAATTATTTCACCAGTTAACTCGAATTGCCCATAAGGTGTTTCAACTACACTGAACACTTCGTGGAGTTTATCCACGAAATCAAAATAATAAGCATCATCTCTAACATCACCACCACTATTACCACCAGTATTATTTTGGTTTTCTAATTCTTCAAGTAGTTCTTTTTCAATGTCACGATTACTGATTTGCTTTTCAGATGATATGTGCAATACTGTTTCGACCATGCTTGGTGTACTGGTCACCCAACCTACATAGTCTATATTATAATCCAAGTCCACATCATAAGGTGTTAGTTTCACGAAATACTCTGAAACCTTCAACCATTCCTTATAGGGTAAGGTTGCATTCAATTTAAATAAGTGTTGCATTGTATTTAAATCCAAGCCAATATAATATAAGTATAAATCAGTATCATTATCTATATGTGTCACATTCAAACTGGTATTATAGCACTGTGGACAGTAAACAATATCTCCATCATAGATATATGGTGATGGGTCTTCAGTATTGCAACTGCATCGTATTAATGAGCCACCACGATAAATATGCCCATACTCATCAGTTTCCCCAGTAAGTGTCACCACCTTACCATTTGCTTTCCTAATTGTGAATGATAAATTAACCATATAACACTCTATCAACATTTTTTTTATATGTATCCAATTATTCGTTTACAAAACAATAAAAAATTAGTTAAAAAAAAAATTTTATTTTATTTTATTTTTTTTAATGAATATTAAAAGGATAATCCACTATAAAAAATCTTGAAAAAAGAAAAATTTCATTTTAGAGGCGAAATAATTAGGATTATCCCTTTTTTTAATATTCATATTCGTGTTATTTTTCCCACCAGTGGGAAAAATCTCCCATTCATAACTTGTAGGAGGCGAAATTTATGAAACAAACCTTCGATTTTTGTATCAAAATATTCTTTTAATACAATACCATATCCCTAAACCCTCCACTAAAAAAAAAATTTTTTTTTAGCATCATAGGGAGTCCTTTTAAGGATATAAAAATTGGAATGTTTTATTCATAGTAACCTACAATCAAATATATTATTAATACTAAAAGCCACAATAGCATCAATAAAGCAACAATATCCAACATTTCATTAATTCCCTATTACATTTTTATACTTTTACAAAACAATAAAAATATTCATACATCACCATTATTGAAGAAATCTGTCACAATCGAATCCAAGAGACTCGACAAAGAAACACCCCTTTCCCTTGCCAAGTCCTTCAACAAACCCAAGACCACTGGATTACATCTGAAAGTAACAGTTTCCTTCTTATTCTTATTCATATGCTTCATAATAT
>JAEEGL014892873.1_pt1 | contig 12524 bp, 10 predicted proteins | sample 9134231 | NCBI WGS metagenome assembly JAEEGL01 (sample SAMN16246548, study PRJNA631951) | gut metagenome | biome: gut microbiome; feature: rumen; material: fiber-attached | host: Bos | place: Iran: Karaj | collected 2018-10
CGATGAAGTCACATTAGTTGTTACTTCATATTCAAGCCCAGACTGTACGGAATAATACGTCGGTGCATTGATAACATCAGCCAACACTGCACTTGGTAATCCGCTCATGGCAATAATACCTGTAACAAGAACACTGACTACCTTACTAAATCTTCCTCTACCCATAACTCCTCCAACGGTCCCTTAGCATATAATGGGACTTAATAACACACATATCTGATTATCAGGGGTTCTGGATATTTGTCAATGCAAATCTACAAATATAGCGTGAGTTGTCTCTTTTTGTGTCGCGAACCGTCAGATTTAGCGTACTTCTGCCAAAAACGCTCTTTATGCATCGGCTTAATTACACTCTCAGTACCACTTATATTCGGTTGCAGTAAACATCATCCTATTCAAAACACACGCAATTATCGCACTTTTCATCACCATTACTAAACATATTCTCCTGGTTCGCGATGTTTTTGCATATTTACAAACTCAAAAATAAACTCACATTCTTTTACAACAAGTATCTTCGTGACAATAACCCTGTATAGTTAGACACTAATGGAATTATATCTGACTATACTTTTTCCGCCGCAGTTCAATTGAACTGTTGAAATACTATTGCTCACATAAGTACTATTCAATTTCTGTAAACCTTATAGCTCCTGAACTGAATAATATGTCAATAAGTCTATAATTCTGTTCGTGTAGAATTTCCTGATTATATCCATAAAACAACTTCAACACTCGTGAAATAAGCTCTTTTCTTACTTCATCGGATGTTTTATCACCATATTTACTATATACGAACTCAACAAAATACCCCTTCCGAGTACTACTTCTGTCTGTTCCTAAGTTAAGATTATTGAACAATGCATAAAAATAACTATAATCCTGCTCATTTAGAGAATGTCCGAAAACCACGATTTTTGAATAGTCTTTTCTTTTAGGATAATAAGATTCATTTCCACGCAACTCGAGTCGTCTATATGTTTTTGTATATCTGTATCTTTCATAATCGTCCGGTTTAGCTTTTGGATAATCAACACCGAAAATCGGATTGTCTACATTTCCATTAATATGCCAGACATCTTTTACGATAGTAGTCAAATCACTGTAGTTAAAACTGTTAATATAAGCAACTTCATCCTTATTATTTTTGTCAAGCATTTTATTAATGATGTCTTTAGCATTTGAAATATAGTTTTTTTCGTTAGTTTGTATTTGTTTAATATATTCACCAAATCTCTTTTCATACGTTTTCAATTGTTCAAACAAAACATTTCTGACACCCCCGCTTGAAGATGAAATAATACTTTTGAGATAAAAATACAGGATTAATTTTCTCTTATAAGCCTTGTTGTTATACGAATCAGCATTAACGCTCTGCCTTTCAATCTCAATTATGTCTCGATATTCGCAACAATCGTCAACTACCGAATTGACAAACTCTTTCAATTTATCTTCAAATCTATACCACTCTTCAATATTGGAAAATTCATAATAATGTGGCAAGCCAAAATATAAATCCCAAAACAACAGATCAGAAAAAGACATTTTATATTTATCGTATACTCTGTAACCGCCATAATCGGATGGATAATTTAGATCTTCACTTAGTTTCTCATCAAGAGACCTGATTCTTTCTATAACTGGAGCATAGAAATTAGACGACAGATATTGTGGAAAACTCGATTCCAGACCACATTTCATATCAAATCCATTACCAATAACTAATAATACTTTCGCCATATATATCAACCTGTTCTTATAGTAGAATACAAATATTTGATTATATTGATCTCCCAATTAATCGGAGTAATCCATAATATAATATCCGCCTGTCTTATTTGATCCGCGATGTTCACTATTCCAGAGGACATGCAAAATGTGCGTTCACAGAATAAATGTTATATGCCGATGGAATCATTAATGACTATACAATTTTCGCCGCAGTCCACAATTATCATCAATGCATTGGTATATCTTGTAATCCAATTAACTCAACTATTATCACCAAAATAAGACCAAGTACAGAAAAGGTCAAGTATATGATTCTTCCTCGATTATGTAACAGACAGAAATATATTATCCAATCTATAAAGATCATTACTATCGCTATTATCAACATTATTCTTATTGTTTGGTAATGCTTTAATATACCGTTATCGACCTCATGATTTTGAGATGTATTCCTCTCGTCGAGCTCCCGAATATCAACAAAATTGCCAGAATCATCCACTACGAGCAGATTATCTACAATAACCGGAGTGTTGTACTTTATCCTATCATTAACTCTTAATATACTGAAAACAGCAAGAAGCAAACAAATAACCGAAAGAATCACCCAAATAATCACTAATCCACATAACTGCCTATGTTCTTTTATATTGTCCATGTCAATTCCCCGCAATACTCAGAAACAATTTCAAAATCATTATCAAAATATAACATAGCACCAAACGGTATCGACTGATGAAATGCAACTACTTACACACTACGAGCGATTCACATTGTCATCTATGTATGCAACTAATATAGGTCATGTCCACATTGCTTCTGCAAACTGTAAGAGGAATAAGAAGCATATCATCAATAACCTAGTACTTCTTGTGTCATTATATTACTTACAGGAAGATCATATTTATCACAAAACTCCAAATAGTCGTTGTAGACTGATGGTTGCTCATTATGGAAGTCATAAACAAAAGCTATAGTACAATTTGAAAAATAGTAACAGGCATAAAAATGCGCAAAATTCGGATTAGAGTCATTATAAATAAAACAGTAACCATCTAAATACGAACTGTCTTCAAGCTCATTATTATCAAGGAGTCCAGTGACCATTTCTATATAATGATTACGCGCCCAGTTATCATCTTCAAACTCATTGATTTCGATATCGTTTACCCTGATTTTTCTAGTTTGGTGGTATTCAGCCTCATATGGACAGTATTCCATGTCATCATATCGTGGCCTTGTAGCTTCTTCCAGAAGTGTCGGATAATCCCATGCGTATGCGAACATACAATCAGATAATTCAATGTGGTCATAATTCTCGGTATCAAAGGTATCCGGATCTATATCCAACTCTTCCATCGTATTATTCAGAATGTCATCAAATGTATAACGTATATCTAAGGAGTTCACATCATAATCAACAGTTTGTTGTGTTTCTTCCGGAACAACAACGGCAGATGATTCTGATGTTTCAACACTTACAGTCGCAACATCATTAACAGAAGAGGTTTCTGAACCAGGTATATCATACGTTCCACAAGAGCATATTTGCGAAATATATAACACACAAATCCATGTAATAATTGTTTTCTTCTTCATTTAACACGCTCCATCAATAAATGGGTCATTATAGTCATTTCCCATTCGCTCGGTAATGCTATAGTCATAAACTAAATAACCATCATAAGAACTCCCCCCTAACGTGTAAAACCGACACGAATAAACGTCATTAGAAAAAATATCGCGTGTTATAAATCCATCATCGCCCCTTGTATATAATACGAAACCAAGAGGAGAAAGCAGATCTCTATAATCGGGATAATAAATACAAGTTAAATCAGTTCCATCGTTTTCATATTGCGAATACTCATCAATTGAACACTCATAAGCATATGTGCAACCTCTAAAGAAATAACGACCACCCCAGTTTACTAGTACTGTATCAGCAGCTACAACTTGACCAATTGGTATATAATCCAGAAAGTCTTCGGCAACATTATTATCAGCTTCATTTATTCTTTCTCTCCCGCATAGGCATGCATAAAGATTTAAGGATTCAATCTTTTTAGGTAACAATGTATTGATTCTTAAAATCGTATAATTATTTGCAGAACCTGCTAAGGCATTGGTTACTAACAACATATCCGGATGAGTATTCGGATTTCCATCTTCTGCACCCAGCATCATACGATCTCGATCGCCATGGGTAGTAATAATGACAGCTCTAACATTGTAGTAGTATCGGTTTTCATAATAATTCTTTAAATCAAGGTCAACACCATCATATGTACCGATACTATCCCAAGCCGTTTCAAAAGAATATGCATCTGTAAAATAAAAAAGCTTTACAAGATATCCTTTCTCCTGATATCTATTCATCCTAGATAATGATTCATAGTAAAAATTCTTGTTAGTAAAAATGTATACAATATCTTGGTTGGATACGAGAGGCCTAGCGTCTTCTTCATCTGAAAAGCCATCACTATCAGAATTTGTTTTCTGTGGGTCTGATTTGATTACGGCTATCCCTAGATACTGTCCGTTTTCTATTGTTTCTACATAACTATTTAAATATATATATTCGGAATCAGTATTAATAATTCCTGTATCAGATTCAAAAATTAAAGTATTATCTAATGAGATTGTCACCCCACCAGCTTCGTTTCGGTGAATCAAGTATAGATTACCTATTTCTTCTCCGTCGGTGAGTGTATCTCCATCAGAATCAATCGAGTTGGGATCAGAATAATAGACTTCTCCATTGGTCCCTAGAATTCCACTTATTTCGAGATTATCAGGTAAGCCATCATGATCATTATCTCCATCTGTAGACTCGTTAGTATAAACACTCCATGTGTATGTATAATTTAACCCGCCAAACACTATAAAGTGTCCTATATTCAATGTCTCTAAACGAACATCATTAGGATGTGAGGTTAAGTATTCATTCCATGCTGTATTCTCATAACGTTCTGGCGCAATTGTTCCACCATAGAATCTTCCAGTATCAATCCATTCGCCTGCTTCGTTTTGTTCATAAATTGGAAATGCGTCATAGTATACTCCACGTGTATGCCACGTGACGGTTCTTATAGAACCAGTTGTCGATGTAGTTGGGGTTATCTGCAGATTATTCCACTTATTCAGATCAACTAATATATATGTACTGAAATGATTCAACACAAGCGTAACTGTATTATTCGTAGTATCAACTACAGTTTGTTCTTGAACAACAAAGAAACCAGTCTCTTCGTCATACCAAAGAACCCCCAGATTATTTTCATCCGTTTCCCCTAGAACACTATCATCATAACTGATAGTAAGAGTCATCGAATCAAAATACCCTTCTGACTCTATGTTAATTGGAACACCTACTCGACCATAAACACCGGTACAATAAACATCTCTGTTATATGTATCTTCGATAGTGGTATTACTTGTTATTAAACCGGAAATACTACCGCTGATTTGAACTGATGTAATCTCGTGAGGATGATCATCTGCTATTGGTTCAATTACCAAAGACTGTTCAAACATAACATAATCGTCTGTAATGCCATCTCCATTTGAATCATTACTTCCAGGATTTAAGCCTAGGATAACCTCATCTCCATCTTTTATCCCATCAAAATCAGAGTCCTCATTATTGGGATCAATGCCATAAAAATAAACCTCATTATAATCGTTAATACCATCATAATCGCTGTCATATGCAAACATACATGTTCCGGTTACATACTCACCGCCGTTATGAATACCATCTCCGTCATAATCCTCTTCAAAATCGCTAATACCATTGTCATCTGTATCAACAATTCTAGGACTTGTTAACACCTTAATCTCATCACCATCTAACAGCCCGTCTCCATCTGTATCAGGATTATCAGGATCTGTCATATACATCACCTCTTGAAAATCAAGCAATCCATCATTATCACGATCTCTCATGTAATAGTCTGGATCCGTTTCTTCTGGAGGAGTCGGCTCTTCGGTTGGCGTAGGAGTGTTTGTAGGCTCATCCGTCGGTGTTGTAGGTTCCTCGGTAGGAGATACTGTTGGCGTATCTGTCGGAGTAGGTGTAGGAGTCGGCACAACAATGCTGCCACCTCCGATGAAATCAAGATAATCAGGTATTCCGTTGCCGTCGGAATCATCAGCAAGGTTATATGCAAGATCTACTACTGTGAGTTCAACATTCGACAGATTAAGCGAATCTTCAGTGTTATCTCCCTGTATTCCGAAGTTATATGCAGTATCAGCTAACAACCTCATGTTGTTTTCATCATGAGTTATCGTGTAGTTATTATCGCCTTCGTCAAATAATACCGCCGACGATACTGCTGTTATATCTCTGTTAGAATCAAAAGACAGTTCCCAATGCTGACAGTCTACCTGTGGCGTCAGTGTCAATTGTCCTGTAAAGCCAGTCTCCCAAGCGGAATACTCTATGTATTCCAGTGAATACTGACTTGCATCTACTACAGTTGCCTGCGTATTAAGAAGATACCATGTAGGGTCTATTGTAAGTTCGGTTTCTGTATCAGAGGAGAATGTAATACCGACTGTAACGGATTCTCCTGCATGAATATCCTGATTCCAGCCGTTACTTGTAATCGTATATGTACCGTTACCGTCAGTTTCACATATAGTTCCATTCCATATGTTGTCGATACTGTACGGTGTATTGAATGTAAGATACCAGTTATGTATCGTTTCACTGCCGGTATTGGCAAGAACAAGATCAAGGCTTTCGTGATTGTTCCAACTGGATGTGATATTGGTTGTTATCTCATAAGAGAGGTCAGATTGAACAGAGTAATATGTCGGTGCATTGATCACATCGGCTAGTACCATTGACGGAAGACCGCTTATAGCAATAATGCCAGTGATAACAACGCTTATAAACTTACTTAATCTACCTCTGCTCATAACACCTCTCCATATCCACTCAAAAAAGTACTCATATTGATTATCATGGGATAGTGATATTTGTCAACAAGATTTAACAAGTTGAGCGCGAGTTGTATTTTTGTGTCGTGAACTACAATAAAACGGCCAAGACAATGTCCTAACCGTTCATAAGTGGGCGTATCTGATTGCTAATTTTGTCGTACTAGTGTCGTACTAACCCTTTGGGCGGGAAATCGGAAACCCCGAAACCCCTGTAAATACTGACTTTTCACGACGCCCGTTTAAAATTTGGCGGAGATGGAGGGTGTTTTTGTCGACCCTCTCCGCAAATCTTTATATGTGCCCATAACCCAATGATTTCAAGCCTTTCGAGACTTCTGTTTTATATACATCTCTTTGTACCTCTACAAGAATATTTCGCGTTTTGTGGTAAGTTTTGTGGTAACCTTACACAGCTCTGTTGAAATAATCTTGAAGCAGACCGATCTCTCTTTGCTTGAATTCTCTTGAAGCATCTGTATAAGTCTTAAGGGTTATCATGATTTCTTCGTGTCCCATCATATCAGATGTGGCTTTCATATCTGCTCCGGCTTCTCGCATCCTTGTAGCAAATGTGTGCCTCAACATGTGATTATGGAGACGCGGGAACTTTTTGACACCATATCCTCCGTTCAACTGGAGCTCTCTATTGATCTCATCGCAGATGCTATAGAGTTTATAATTCAGTTTCTTGTGATGGTGCACGTGACCATTCTTATTAAGAAAAACGAAGTTCGTATATCCGTCGATTACTGAATTACACTTGATACCTGCAAGTTCCTGATATTCCTTTTCTGCCAACAGTGCTTCTTTTACTTTTGGTAACATCGGAACAGTACGAACACTGCTCCTTGTCTTGGGTGGATTGATCTTATATGCACTGCCTTGTCCCTTACCTATATCGTAAAAGACCAGAGTATGGTTAACATCTATCTCGTTATTATCGAAGTCGATGTCTTCCCATCTGAGTCCGAGCACTTCGCTGACTCTCATCCCCGTCCAAAGCATTACCGTAAAGATCGGACAATACACATGGAATCGTCCCGGCTTGGCAAGATAGTCTTCAAAGACTTTCTGTTCTTCAAGAGTAAGCGCCCTTACATCTTTGACCTTCATGCCGCATTCCCTTTTCAATTCGCGTAATGCGCCTTTACAGGGATTGTTTCTCAACACATCGTCTTTAACGGCTATTTCAAGAATCATCGAGAGAGTAACTTCTATCTTTTCTATTGTGCTGTAACTCAAGCCCTTCTCTATCGCAAGTTTCTTGAAGAACAATACAACATCACTGTAATATATGTTTTTCAGTTTCATCTTACCGATGTCATTCTGTATATAACGCTCGTAGAATCTTAAATATGATGCGAACGTCGTTTCTCTGATACCGGTCTTGAGATTCTTCCACAACTCGAAGTAATCATTAACTGTCCTGTCGAGTTTTCCATAGTCGATCCCTTCCAAGACTAATCTGTTGATCTCGTCTTCCTTCTTACGTAATTCGGGAAGGGATTTGGCATATACATACTGTCTCTTGCCGCGATTATCCGTCCACCTGTATTCAAAAGTATTGTTGGGTCTTTGATATTCTCCTTTCCTCAGTTTGGTCTTATTCTGGGTATATCTTTTGTTTTGCATCTCTTATAAACCTCCTACGGTTTCATAAAAGAGACACCCGAGTTCATTATAAACCCGGGTGCCTCTTACTGACAGTCTTTGTTCTCAGATAGAATACTGACTATACAAGAATTCTTCTAACGGCTTACGCTTTATAAGTCTCTTGCTTCCAATCCATAACACATACTTACAACACTCATCGTTGGTGATCTCGCGAAGCTTATTGATACCAATGTTGTAGTAATCGGCGGCTTCTTCCAATGTGAGAAATGCCTTATGTTCCAGCGGTACGCTATTCCTCATAGACTTATCCTCCTTCCTTAAGTTTTCCGTTTCTTTTTTATCTTTCATCTGATCCTTACCTTTCCTTTCTTGTTAATCTTGGGGTCTTCCGGCTTTACTGTCGGTGCGTCGACATTCTTCAAAACTCTGTCTGAAGTGATGAAGATTTCATCGCACAATTTGAGTTTCTTTCTTATCTCACGTATCTTCCGCGAGGTCTCTCGGATTTCCTGCTTATCGCGGTCGATCTCGTATCCCTTGTTATCCTTAACTACTTTCTTCTTATGGGAGTAGAGTCTCTTCCTTTGAGCGATTAGCATGTTAAGCTTCAGTTGCAACTGATTCTTCATTGCTGTAAGTTCTTCCGTGTTCGTTATCTTACTGCCGTAAAGAAAATCCATCTGCTCGATATAATCATCCAATTTAGCAATGTCTTCTCTAAGTGCCATCGGGATATACTCGCGCTTTCTCGGCTTACTGATATAGGCATACAGCCTGATACAGTATCTTCTGTAGATAGACGGTAAGCCGGGGATATCGTGTTCAGGGGGAGACCACTGCTTATAATACTTCTTCTCTTCAAGGAGAGATGTTCCCGGTACTATAGTGTTCTCGAATATGCGCCCCTTTATAGAATCAAGATCGTATCCCTTACCAAGACCATCGAATCTGAAATAACTCTTAGCGCCTGGCGGCTGCAGTCCGAAATGCTTAAGCTCCGTCACTCCGTCTTCTTTATAGAACTTGAACTTGTAGCCCATTTCCTTCATGGTCTTCACGAAGCTTTTCTCGCTGTAAGACATTCTTATCGCATAATCAATGTCTTCACGGATCATGCTCCTTATGGTGGGCTTACCCGCTCTTTCTGCCATCCACTCATCATAGGTCTTGCCTCGTGCTACTGACGGAGCATCTACAACATGAAGGCCATGCATGCGGCATAGTTTGTCACTTACCTTCTGCATGCGCTTATAATCCGCATTGGTACGCACATACTTCAACCCATCGAAGAAGGAAACTGAATTGATCACAAAGTGGTTATGGTAATGCCCTGTGTTGAGGTGAGTGGCAACTACTACCTCAAAACGATCACCCCAGAGTTCCTTAGCAAGCAGTACACCTATTCTGTGCGCTTCCTCTGCGGTGATCTCTCCGTCGCCTTCCTTGAACGACTGATAACCGTGATAAGCGAGCCGACCGCCTTCCTTATGCCACCGTCGCTTCGTGATAAGGAAATCTTCAACTGCATGATCCTTATCGCAATTGATACCGGTAACATACATCATCTTCTCGGTCTTATCGCCGTTCTCGGCATAGTCGATAACATCACCTAAGGCACGGCGTACGGCAAGAGCTTCCTTCGACATCTCAGGTCGCTCTGCTGTCTTCTCGGGATTGTTAACATAATCGATTACTTTATCGATGCGGTTGTTTACTGCCCAAATTGAAGTTACTGCCAACTTGATCCCCCCTTTCCTGTTTATAGTTTCGTGGCAATAAAAAAGTTCGGATCACTCCGAACACCTGCTAAAAAGAAAAGACTTAACCTAGCTAAAAGAAGATATTGTTAAGCCTGACATTTGCATCGTGAATAAGACTTACACTGTCACTTATCAGTTCTTGTGTATAATCATCTTTCTCGACAATGATCTTATCCAAGGTAGAAAGCTTATTACCTATACCCTTGATATCCCAGATGATCAGATCAAAGTCCTGTGATGGTGCTGATGTTATCTTCTTTCCTTTTACCAGCCTTCTTATAAATTCCGAATGTGATAATCCGGCTTTCTTTGCTTTTCTCTTAAGCACTTCATATTCATCTTTACTGAATCTTACTAACACCTGTTTTGTGAACACTGCTTTCTTCTTTGTTTGTTCCTTGTTCATAACGACCTCCTTCCTCTATACGTTTCTACGGTAGTTATGTTTCTCTTTTTAGCTAGTAATTTAATCTATCCGTTCTTGGTAACATACGGTATTACTTGTGTCTGATTATCGGCATGCGGGTTACCGTAACCTGATATCACGATGGCGGCTTTATGGAGACTTCATAGAAAGTGTATTCCACGCGTCCCATCCGCCCGTCCGCATCACGTTTCTGCTCACGTGTAAGATAGCCGTACTGCTCGAGTTCCTTAAGAGCCGATCTCACTGCTGTCTTACGATCCTTACAAAGTGTAAGGAAGCCTTCTACCGTGAAATCCCATGTGTCCGGCAACGACAGGATGATAGTAAATACTCCTATCGTTTTCTCCGACAGTCGCGGATCCCGTAGATACCGATTGTCTATCTTGGTATAGTTCTTATCTTTACTTGTGCGATAAATCTTCATGCATTACCTCCTTTCGATTATTCCCTTCGGATGCATCCGTCCTCGGGGTGTCAGGGGGCAGTCCCCTGAAGCGTTTTGTATCTGTATCGATATACAGATACGTTGCTTGTTAAGACATGTTTCCCTTCGTGTAAGAATTGGGCTTAAAGGCGCACTTTCCCTATCAGTGGATAGTATCAACCGATAAGTCACGGAATTAATCTCCGCCATATTTCACCTGCGTCCCCCGGCGGAGTAAGATTATCTTTGTCTTAGAATCATCTCTGGGAAACCATCAGGCTCTCAGCAGCTAACCGAGTACATGGGACTGTTACCCCGGGATCCCTCCCGCTGCGCTCGAGGGTGTGACGGCTCACGGGGGATCACCCCCGCTTCAACGCTCAGCCTGTGACAACGCAGAAGTATCATTATTCCCTGTATCTGTCTTCGCCTCCCCCGAGTGGCTGTCTCGGTTCTGACTCATCCTCCTTATCGCTCGCTTCTTGTAGAAGGTCATTGCGGGTTCGAAGTCACTTGGCTTGGGATTTTAACCCCGATACAGGTAACGTACCTGATGGTTTGTATGAAGTTGTCAATGTCCGTGAAGGAAGTCCAGAAATACCCTTCACTACAACGGAAAATTGACCCCCGTTTTTTTACCCCCCTAAGGGCAAAAACCTCGAAAAAAGTTCGAAACTGTTAAAAATCGTTAACAGTCTTCTCTCAAAAATCTCGAAAAGAGCCTCAAAAGGGGCGATTTTCTCTAAGATATTTGAGATTTAGAAGTCTCATTTTCTGTGTAAATACAGGCTTCTGGGAAAAATCCCTTCACCTATACCGACATTGACCCTCTGTTTTTTAACCCCCTAAGAGCAAAAAAACTGAAAAAAGTCTTAAGGTGTTACCATTTGATAACACCTTGATATCGATGCCTGTGTTTTTACCTGATGCGGATAATGAGACTTAAGAGGACTATCAGGCTCTCGGGTACGATTCCGAGAACATGGGACTTACACCCCGGATCGCTACTCCGCTTCGCTCTCGGGGTGTGACGGCTCACGAGGAGATCCTCGCTTCTACGCTCGGCCCAAGACCACGAAGAAGTATCATTATCGTGTTCCTGATAGTTTGATATGAAGTTGTCAATGTCCGGTGAAGGCATCCGTTTAAGAACCCCTTCACTCATATGGACAAAGACCCCCAAAATTCGACCACCCTCTACGAAGAAATATCGTTCGGAGTAAATCTGTTTAACACCTCATGTGTATTTTTCTTATATTTGCCCCTAAAATCGGCTCAAATATCACGTTTTCTTGAGGGTGCGTTGCCGACGTCCGTGAAGTTGGTTGTTGATACCCTTCACAAACTAGGAATGGCAGACCTCGTTTTTGGGGTGGCAATTGAAAAATATCATCGAGAACGATATTTCTTTAGATCAACGAAAAAATGATAGAATGACTCTTAAAGACGAGAGTCTTGAAAAGTGATTTGGTATATAGAATCATCAGTAAAATAATCTAACAAGATTTTGGGAGACAGTTATGTTTACTGCAGATGGAATAGAAGGAATTGAGGTGCTCCGAACAAAGATCCCAACCGAATTACAATCATGGGGTGAATTCGGTTGTCATATAGATGA
>JAEEGL015328809.1_pt1 | contig 12524 bp, 13 predicted proteins | sample 9134231 | NCBI WGS metagenome assembly JAEEGL01 (sample SAMN16246548, study PRJNA631951) | gut metagenome | biome: gut microbiome; feature: rumen; material: fiber-attached | host: Bos | place: Iran: Karaj | collected 2018-10
GAGAAAGAAAAACTCGAAATCACTGCCGGCGGCGGCGAAACCAACGGCATCTGGGTGAGCCGGTTTTTCCCAAGGCTTTTTGCAAAGATAATCAGGAACAAGAAGTAGAATTTGACTTTCCCAAAGTGCAATTTTGGATTGTTGTATAAAAAAATAATAACAGACAACATTATGATATGCAACAACATAGACGAAGTACGCGCCAACATCGACAAAATCCACACCACGCCAATGGGCATCGACCGCATCCGCCGCAACCTGACACTCGCCGACATTGACGTTGTGGAATATTGCAAAAACAAAATCCTCGACCCGCACTGCCACATCTACAAAAACGGCAAAAATTGGTACTGCGAAATAGACGGTGCAAGGATTACCGTCAATTCGTTCAGTTATACGATTATAACAGCGCACAAAATAACAAGTACAAAACAATTTGACTTTTCCAAAGTACAATTTTAGTTATAAATTGACTTTTCCAAAGTACAATTTTGATTGGAAATTGTCTTTTCCAAAGTACAATTTTAGTTATAAATTGACTTTCCCAAAGTACAATTTTGAGTAGAAATTGACCTTTCTAAAGTACAATTTTTAATGATAATTAACTTTTTGAAAGTGTAATTTTTGTTAACTTTGCGGTGTTAACAATCAAATGCAAATATTATGGTACAGTCTGATATAGAACCGCTTTTGAATGTATTTCGCCGTCGGCTTGCAGGTGTGCAAACCGACTTCAAGCGTTATCTCTACAAAGAAATTGAATGGGGCGACCGCCTGATTGGCATCAGGGGCGCAAGAGGCGTGGGCAAGACTACATTGCTGCTCCAATACATCAAAGAAAACTTCAAGGACAAGAGCAAAGTGTTTTGGGTGTCGCTCGACAATCTGTGGTTCAAGACCAACAGTCTGCTCGAACTTGTGGAGTATCTCTACAACCAAGGTGTCACGTCGCTATTTTTCGACGAAGTACACAAGTTTAAGGATTGGAGCCTGTACCTTAAAAATTTTTACGACGGTTATCCCGATTTGCAGATAGTCTATACTGGATCGTCAATGCTGGAAATCGACAATTCAAAGGCGGATTTGTCGCGTCGGCAGGTGCTTTATACCCTTGGCAATATGTCGTTCAGGGAATACCTCGAATTTACCAAGACAATCAAACTTGCCCCTGTCGCACTCGACGACCTGCTCAAAAATCACATCGACATCGCCATGGAGATTATGCCCAAAATCAAGGTGCTGAAATATTTTGGCGACTACCTCAAACAGGGCTGCTATCCTTTCTCTGGCGAGGTCAAGGGCGGGTATTACATGAGGTTGAATTCTGTGATTCAGCTCGTTATAGAATCTGACATGCCGGCGTCCGTCGATATTTCGTATTCCACTGTGGAGAAGACCAAGACGCTGTTGATGCTCACGGTTGGCAATGTGCCATTTGAGGTCAACATCTCCAAACTTGCCGAGGCGTTGGGCTCTACCCGCGACAGCTGCCTCAAAATGCTCTACACTTTGGACAAGGGAAACATCGTTTCGCTATTGACCAAGGACTCAAAGAATTACAGACGCCTCACCGCACCGAGCAAGGTGTATCTCTATAACACCAACCTCATGTACGCCCTGTCAAATAAAATTGACCTTGGTACATTGCGCGAGACGTTCTTTTTCAACCAGATGCAGTTGCTCTTTGACGTGCGTTATCCCAAGACGGGCGATTTCTTTGTCGATAACAAGTATCTCTTTGAGGTGGGCGGCCCCAACAAGACTTACGACCAAATCAAGAACATCCCGCAGAGTTACCTCGCCATCGACGGCATTGAATCTGGCATGGGCAACAGGATTCCGCTGTGGATGTTTGGATTGTTGTATTAAAAAATAATTTGTCTATTCGTAGAAAAAACAATAACTTTGCAATCTGAAAATATTTTTGCAAATTATGATAAATTTTACGATAGGTCCCGTTCAGATGGACGTTGAGACGCAAAAAATTGGCGCACAACAGATTCCGTATTTCCGCACTCCCGAATTTTCGGCGGTGATGAAGGAAAACGAAAGTCTCTTGTGTCGGATGTTTGACGCTCCTGAAAATTCAAGGGTCGTGTTTATGACAGGTTCGGGCACGGCAAGCATGGAAGGCGGCGTCATGAATTTTTTCGCGCACGACGACAAGGTCTTGGTGGTAAACGGTGGTAGTTTTGGACACCGCTTTGTGGAGTTGTGTCAGATTCACGAAATCCCTTTCACGGAAATTCATCTCGAATATGGTCAGCCGTTGACTTATGATATTCTTAAAAACTTTGAAAATCAGGGTTATACGGGAATGTTGCTGCAACTTTGCGAAACTTCGACAGGCATCCTTTACGACATGAACATGGTAGGGGAGTTCTGCAAGCGCAACAATATTTTCCTTTTTGTTGATGCAGTAAGCGGCTTCCTCGCCGACAGATTTTCGATGAAAGAAATGCACGTAAATGCAGCCATTACAGGTTCGCAGAAGGCACTTTCGCTGCCGCCGTCAATGAGTTTCACGGTGCTTGACCAGGAGGCGCAGAGACGCTGCGTTGCCAAAAAGGTAAGGAGCATGTATTTCAATTATGCCGATTATCTAAAAAACGGCGAAAGGGGTCAGACGCCTTTCACGCCCGCTGTCGCCACGTTGTTGCAACTCAACGACAAACTCAAACGGATTGCCCAAAACGGCGGCACTCTGTATTATAACAACGTTATGAAACAGCGCGCCGAATATTTCAGAGCCAAAATCAAGCATCTTCCTTTCAAGATGTTTACGCCAGAAAACGCCACTTCCAATTGTGTGACTGCGCTTTCGCCCGTAACCCAAGGCGTGAGCGCGTACCGCATTTTTGAAGTTATCAAAGACGAATACGGCATCTGGGTTTGTCCCAACGGCGGCGAACTTGCCGAGAGGGTTTTCCGCGTGGGGCATATCGGAAACATCACGGAAGGGGAAATCGACCGTCTTGTTGCGGTTTTTGACGATTTGCAGAAACGTAAATTAATCTGACATGATTGCAGGAAAGACCGTGGTATATACGAGCGGCACATTCGACATGTTGCACGCCAACCATATCAAAATGCTCGAATACGCCCGCTCGTTGGGCGACATTCTGATTGTCGGGGTAAATACCGACGAACTTGTGGAGAGTTACAAGAGCCAGCCGATAATTCCGTTTGAGGAGCGCATCGCGCTGATGAAGGCGTTGAAATATCCCGACATTGTGATTCCGCAACATTCGCTCGACCACACCGACAAGGTTAAGAAACTCAACTTCGACGTTTTTGTGGTGGGCGACGATTGGAGTGGAAAATACGACTACCTTAAAGAACAGGGCGTTGATGTGGTGTATTTTCCGTATGGTGACGGAGTAAGTAGTTCAACCCTGAAAAAACGCATTTACGACAGTTACGAACAGATGAAGAAAAAGGCCGACAGCCATTTTTCGAATGATGTGGACGTCAGAAAAAAATAACTTATGAAGATAGTTCTCTTTTGTGAAAACCGTTACGCTGTGGACATTTTGCAGCCGTTGCAGACCGAGACAGACCGTCAAGGCGGTCATGAGGTGCTGTGGTACGTCCACACTAAAAAAATAAAGGTTTTTCCGCTTGACGGTCAGGTGCGGTGGACTGATTCCATTCAGGCTGTGTACGACTTCAAGCCCGATGCCATTTTTGTGCCGGGCAACATCGTGCCGTATTATCTGCCTGGCGTCAAGATTCAGGTGTTTCACGGATACGCCGCCGAAAAAAAAGACCATTGGGTCATAAGGCGGTATTTTGACACGTATTTCACTCAGGGGCCGTATTTTACGTCGCATTTTGATATGCTGTCTAAGAAATACGGCGACTTTGAAGTCCGCGAGACGGGATGGACCAAGCAAGACTGGATTAAGGAGCATCTGCACGATTTTGACGGCGAAAAACAGTCGCTGTTGGCGAAACACGGCAAAAAGCGGATTGTCATTTACGCGCCCACGTTCTCGCCCAAACTTACTTCGCTGCCGTTTTTGAAAAAACAGTTGGAGCGTTTGCTCGCAGAGGAGCCTGACATGCTGTTGCTGATGAAATTCCATCCGTTGACGGCGGCGCAGTGGACCGACGAATACCGAGAATGGGCTAAGGGTCGCAATGACGCCGTATATATCGAGGCGGGCGAAAATGTCACCAAATATCAGATGATGAGCGACTTGATGATAAGCGACACTTCGTCGGCTGTGTATGAGTTTCTGTTGCTGGATCGTCCTGTGGTAACATTCAGAACCATCGCCAAGGATATTTATTGGGAGAACATCACCGACGAGAACGACCTTGTGGCGGCGTGTCGCAAGGCTCTTACTGATACCGAAAGCATTGCCAAGCGTCGTTGGATAGTGGATAATTACGACCCACACCTCGACGGCAGATGTTGCGAAAGGATGCTGGCGGAGGCCGAGGATTACATCCGCCGCCACGGCGTACCCGAAAAACGCAAACTCAACCTCTGGCGCAAATACACGAGCATCAAGGCGTTTGGCAGGATAAAAAAATGATTGTGTTATGGACGACAATAAGATTTCTGTTGTAATCAACACCTATAACGAGGAAAAATCGCTCGGCGAAATCCTTGAACATGTGAAGGACTTCGACGAGATTTTGGTGTGCGACATGGAAAGCACCGACAGGACGGTGGAGATTGCCCAAAAATTTGGTTGCAGGGTGGTTACGTTCCCAAAAGGCGACATCAACATCGTGGAGCCCGCCCGTGATTTTGCGATACATTCCGCCAAATATCCGTGGGTTTTGCTTGTGGACGCCGACGAAATTATCACCGTTGAGCTGCGTGAGTACCTTTATGATTACATCAAGAGGGACGACCGCTGCGACGCGCTGCTGATACCGCGCAAGAATTATGTGATGAATCTTTTTGTGAAAAATTCGTACCCTGACTACCAGTTGCGTTTTTTCAGGAAGGACAAGGTGACATGGCCGCCATACGTCCACGCCAAGCCTTCCATCGACGGCACCACGGAGAGAATCCCCTCCGACAACACCGCCCTCGCCATGATTCACAAGTCGATGACGCTATACACAAAACTCGCCAAGATGAACACTTACACAAGCAACGAGATTGTTAAGCGTCCAGACGAAAAGGTCAGCATTTTCGGGATTTTCGTCAAATGCACGTTCCGCTTTTTCAAGAGTTACATCCTAAAAGGCGGCATCTTCCATGGCATTTCGGGGCTTGTCTTGTCCGTCAACGAGGCCAACTACAAGTTTTATACGCTGGTGAAGATTTGGGAGCACAGGAATGCACAGAAGAAGTCATAGGTACTTGTCGATGCCGTTGGCACACCACGAAATTTTGTTTTCGATTACATTTTTGAGGGTGTCGAGATGCTGTTGCTCGTTTTCGCGTGAGGATTCCTTGTGGTAAAGGTGGTAGCATACGCCGCCAAATTTCAGGAATTTTTTCTTGACTCCGGCAAAGTGCAGTCGGTAGGCAAGTTCGCCGTCTTCGTGCCCCCAAAAAGTGAGGTTTTCGTCGTAGCCGTTCACCTTGATGATGTCGTCCTTCCAAAAAGCCATGTTGCAGCCGCGAAGTTGGTCGATGCGTCTGCCGTACCTCAGCGAACAGTATTTTTGCAGGGGTTTCAGGCGTATCGAATTGAATATGTGGCTCGACTGCATATATTTTAATTTTGGGCTGATGCTCTGGTCGACAAACATCTGTTGCGTTCCTTCGGGCGTGAGATATACCCGGCTGCCGCATACGAAATAGCCTTGTTCGGCAAGGTGGACGTGGTCTTGCACGAAATGCTTGTCGAATATGATGTCGCCGTCCGACTGTATGATGTATTCGCCCTTGCACCGCGCAAACGCCTTGTTCATTATCTCGCATTTGCGGAATCCATTGTCCTCCTGCCATACGTGGATGAGCGGATATTTGGATAGTTCGGCATATTTTTTAATCAAATCGGCGGTTTCTTTTGTCGAACCGTCGTCGGCGATTAAGATTTCGTCTGGCGCAACTGTTTGGTTTAATGCGCTTTGTATGCAGAGTCCCAAATACTCAGGCTTGTTGTATGTCGAAATAACGAGGGATATTTTCATTGTTATGCAAATTATTGTTACCTTTGTGCGCAAAATTAATAAATATTTGGAATATGAATAAAGGATTTCTGAATATAAAAAAATTTTTGGCAAATTCAGCCTCGTCGATGATTTTTTGGAACAGGGACAAGCGAAGGTCTTTCCGCGACAAAATATGGCCGACGCGGGCGGCGCGTTGTGTCAAATATTTGGGCAAATATACCCAAAATATTGTGTGCGAGGATGTTGCGGCGGTTGGCGACGGAAAGTACGTGTGGACATGCTGGCTGCAAGGCGAAGACAATGCCCCCGAACTTGTAAAAAAATGTTTCGGGTCGATGAAGCAATACATGCCGAGTGGTTTTGAGATGGTGGTGGTCACCCTGGACAATTTGAACCAATATCTCACGCTGCCGGATTTTGTTGTAAAAAAATACAAGGCGAAAATAATTTCTAATCCGCATTTTTCCGACATTATCAGGCTGTCCCTTTTGAAAAAATACGGAGGTTTTTGGATAGACGCAACGTGTCTGCTCACCTCGCCGTTGCCGTCCAAAATTTACAACTCGGATTTTTTTATTTACCGTAGTTTCGGCAAATTTAGCAAGACATTTATCAACAACTGTTTTATTTATAGCAAGCCTTATAATCCTATAATTGTGAAATGGCTCGCCGCCGTGGAGAAATATTGGGCGGCAGAAAAATTCACTTTGGAGTATTTCCTGCACCATTACTTGTTTATCGCCTTGTTGGAACACGACAACAATTTCAAGCATCTTTTCGACAGCTATTCGCTCGTCGAGACAGACGAAAATATGCACATAATATTTCGTTTTGCAGAAAAAAATGGTCCCGAAGTTACTGAATATATTTATAAGACAGCGTGTGAAAAAAGTTTCATCCACAAGCTGACGTACAAGTTTGACATACGGCTGCCTTTAAATCATCTGCCGTCATAAAACATGTTCATCTTTTTTATCGCCTCGTTCAGTTCGGCGGCGTTGAGCTTGTAGCCGTCTATCGGGTCAAGCTTGTAGTCGCTGATTTCGAGCGAGCCGCTCTGGCGTTTTTCGATTATTACGTTGTCTTTGAGGAGGAAGGCGTAGTTTTCCTTGCAGCCGACAATGTGCCAGTCGCGGAAGGTGGAGTCGGCGAGGTTGAGACCCATTCCGTAGTCCGACGGCGGGTTTTTGACGCCCAATACGTCAGGAAGGAGTGTCGCGGGGATGTCGTAATGCGTTGTGCGGTAGTCGATTTCGCCCTTAGCGTGGTCGGGGCGGTGCAATATCAGCGGGATGTGGATCTGAGGGTAGGTGATGTTGCCGCCGTGTCCCCAGTAATTCTTGTGGTTTTCGTTGAACTCCTGACCGTGGTCGCCGGTGATGATGATGTATGTATTGTCAAGCAAATCCTTGTCTTTCAGGTAGTTGATTGTAATGCCAACAAGCGAGTCAATGGCGTAGAGGCAGTTGCGGTAAAGATTCCAAAACGGCGTCGGGTCCATCTCGTTGTTCAGTTGTATGTAGTCGGCGAAATCCCACGACGGCTGGAATTTTTTGGGCAGGTCTTTGGGGTAGTCGAAACTGTGCGCCAGGTCATAAAACAAAAACGAGAAAAACGGTCTGTTGCTGTCGATTGTGTCAAGGAAATTGCAGAAATCCTTGGTCAGTTGGCAGTCGCGTTCATAAACGGTTTCGCCCTTTGTATCAGTCTGCAAATTAGGTACTTTGCGGAATATAATTTTCGCAAAATTAGGGTTTGTGAGCGTTGCCGACGGGAAGGTCTGTATCTGGTAGCCTTCCTGTTGCAGCACGTCCAACAGCACCGGCGTGGTGCCGCTCATCTCAAAGTCGCCCCAGTAATACGACGACGTGCCAAAAAACATCCCGAACACGCTGCCCCGCGTGGCGTTGCTGCAACTCAGATGGTTGGTGTACAGAATGTTGTCCTGCATGAAACGGTAAGTTTCGGGCATTGTCTCCTCAGAGAGTCCGCGATAATTCCACGAATCGATTGCTATTAAAACTATGTTGTTTTTCGGGCAAGAGTCGCTTTGGATGATTTCGTTTTTTGGATATTTGAAACCGGTCTGCTTGCCAAAATCAGCCCTTATCAGGTCGTCCTGCGACACCACGCCCATCCTTATCATAAACCTCGTGGCTGTAAGCGGGTAATAATACGGTATGTGGGTCGCGCTCCTCAGCACCGACTGCCTCTCTGCCACCGTGGAGTACGCATACACGCCGTTGGAATACAGCGTAAGCACCGCAAATACCGTCAGAAACTGCCAGAAATATACTTTGCGTTTTTTATTGTATATAAAATCAGATAATTTGTAAAGTGCAATGTTGATTGCAATTATCAAAATTATCACAAATATTACTTTTATATACAATGACGTGTCGAACTGGAATATCTCGTCGCCGCCTTCTCCAAAATACAGCCCGAGGGCGACTCCGTTGATGTGAAATTTGTAAAATCCAAATACAAAGCTGTTTATGTAAAGAATCACATTCATCAGCGACGACAATGTCACGTGTACGGCGGCGGCGGCGGTTTTGCTCTTTGAGGCTGCTGCCACGAGCATTACAATCAGATACGGCAGCAACGCCCCGATCAATGCGTGAGAGACTGCCCCGGCAAAATAGAACAGGTGTCCGAATGTGTCCATGTAGTTCCATTGCGAGCTTTGCCACAGGTAACTATAAAACTGCACCGCCATTGATGCGGCGGTTAATACGTAGTAAATAAAGTGCTGTTTTATTAGGTCTTTTGTTCCCATTGTTTTTGTGAAAAATTTCGGCGCAAAATTACAAAATTTATTGATATCGACCATCTTTGTCGGCAAAAAAACTATTCTTTCACCGTCAGGTCGTTTGCTATCATGCGGACGTGGTATTGCTGGATTTCGGCTTTCAGGAGGTCGAGCATCCGGGATTCTTCGGCGGGGTGTTGTCCGATGAGGTTTTTCTGGAGCATGACGTCTTCGTCCGGGGCGTAGAATCCTGTCTCCTTCTGCCCGTCAAACTGCAAGAAATATTTACCCATGGAGATTTGGTAAAGCGGCTCGCTGAAATTGACCACGTAGCCCGTAGTGTCTCGGTCGTCAAAATACGAATTGCCAAAGGCGACGTAAGGCTTGTCGTAGTTCAGGAAATCCAAAATCGTCGGCATGATGTCGGTCTGGCAAAACAGTTTGTCGGACAGCTGTCGGATGCCGCCGTGCCGGTAAAAGAGGATCGGCACTTTGAAAACGTTGCGGTCGGTGGCGTATTCGCGGCTGAGGTGCTGGTTGGTGTGGTCGGCGGTGATTACGAAAAGCGTGTTGTCGTACCACGGGTATTGTTTCATTTTCTCAAAAAACAGGCGCAGCGCATTGTCGGAATACTGGACGCACTTGGTGATTGGGTGCGGGCCTTCGTGGAATCGGTCCTTGTACCTTTCGGGTATTCTGAATGGATTGTGCGAACTTGCTGTGAAACAAGCCGTTACGAATGGTTGCTGTATCTCGCCCATGCTTTTGGCGAAGTATTGCAAAAACTCCTCGTCCCATATCGCCCAATGCCCGTCGAAGTCGTCCATGCCGTTGAATGAGGTGTCGTTGCAATATTCGGTCATGCCATAGTAATCGTCGAAGCCCGCCAGCCGCGAAAAATGCAGGAACCCCATGCTGCCGTTGGGTGCGCCGTGGTAAAACGCTGTGTAATAGCCTTTTTGTTTCAATAGCGACGCCACGCTGTTCACCTTGTTGTTGGAGTACATCCCCATGAAAAAATGGTCGGTCAGGTAGGGGATGCCAGCCAAAATGCTCGGCATCGCGTCGATGGACTTGCGCCCCGTCGCAAAAGAATTGTTGAAGGTAAGTCCCTGTTTGTAAAGCGAATCGAGGAATGGCGTGTAGCCTTCGTTGCCGTTGAAAAATCCCGAATATTCCTTGCCGAAACTTTCCATGATGAGTATTACGACGTTCATCTTCTTGAACTCGCCGCGCGGTGCGGGGTGATGGACGGGCGAGTATATCGACGCCAGTTGCTCCGCCGCAAAATATTCAGGGTTGCTGAACGAAATCTTGCCCATCGTGCGCAGGATGCAGTAAGGCGTATTCAGCACGATGGCTGATTCGTTGCTCTTCTTGATGTACTCGTTGGCGTTGTTCATGTTCATCGGGCGGTGGTCTTCGTCGATGATGAGGCTGCCGCGAAGCCCCGCCATGAAGAAATATGTGCAAATCAGAGTTGCGGGCAATGTCTTCAGGCTGTATTTTTTGATAGCGAAATCTTCCTCGCCGACTTTGGGACTGTAATACAATTTTATGAGGGCAAAAATCAACGCCGCAGCAGCAAGGGCGATGTACCAAAAGTCAATAAGTCCGCCGAGGAGTATGGACGCGATGTTGTTTTCGTTCTGAAACTCGCTGAAAATCGAAAAGTTGGTCCTTCTGCCGTTGAAACTGAAATACGCCGCGTCGAAGAGGTTGGCGACGATTCCTGCCGACATAGGTATTACAAAAAGATATTTGGCGATGGTTTGGTACGCAGGTTTCAATGCAAACCTGAACGGCATTATCATCATGAAAAAACTTGCCGCCGTCAGGTAAAAAATCGCCGCGAAGTCGTATTTCATGCCGCCCTTGAATAGCGTCAGGTAGTGCGACGGCTCTATGTCGCCATAATAATTGCCATTGGCGGCTATGAAAATTATCCTGCACAGCATCATCAGCGCAAATGCAAGTGCGTAATTGACAGCATATTGCGCGATAGGATGCTTTATGATTTGTCTTAATGTCATCTCTGAAAAGTTTGGCGCAAAATTACAGATTTTTTTGCAAATATCAAATAATTGCGCCGCACATTCACCGCCGGATGGCAATTATGCATTATGCATTAAGCGTTGAAAATAAGGCACGTTTTTTGCATATAATTCCCTCGAACTATCAACATCTGAAATGTAATGAAACGCCTTATATATATATTAGTAATAGGTCTTGTGGTGGTGCTGTGCAGCTACTCACTCTTGGGCAGGGAAGTGGATGTAGCCAAGGAGGTGGGCGACGCCATCACGCTCGGGCAGAGCGACGCCGTGGCCGAACACCTTGCGCCAAAGGTGTCGGTGGTGATGTATGGCGTCGAATCCATGTGTTCAAAGTCTGAGACGGAGATGGTCTTGCGCGAATTTTTCAGGCGCAACAGGCCGTCGCAGTTTATGTACACATACGACGACGGCTGTTTCAAGGGAAACCTCACAACCGCCAATGGCAAGTCATACGAATTGAAATTTATTATCAAAAACGTTGACAATAAGGATGTTATAACAAATTTTTGTGTGAAGTAGGAGTCCAAGGCGCAGATGTGTGTGTGTGTTCGTGTTTTTTCCAAAATTTATTTTTTTGCAATTTCCGAAATATAATTTATCTTTGTGGCAAAGTTTTGAGCCTTATGACAACGGAAGAAGACTGTGAGAAAGACATCGACAAATGGATTTATAACCTTACAAATATGCCTGAAATGAAAACACAATTAGCATTCACCAACGAAATACCGCTCTTCATGCGGTTGGAGGAAATTGCCTCGTACTCCCAGCTCTCGCCACAGCAGCAGATTCAGTACGACGACAGTTTCAACAACTACCTCGCCGTATTAGGCAACGAGGCATACAACAAGCGTGTAGGCTACGAGCATGGAATGAAAGATGGCATGGAGAAAGGCATGAAACAAGGCATTGAGAAAGGTATGAAACAAGGTATTGAGAAAGGTATGAAACAAGGCATGGAACAAGGTGCAAAAGGTGCTTCCATCTCCATCGCCCGCAAACTCAAATCCGCTGGCGTTGACCTCAGCCTCATCGCCCAGACCACAGGCCTAACCCCATCCGAAATCATCGAGCTTTGAAATGAAAACACAATTAGCATTCACCAACGAAATACCGCTCTTCATGCGGTTGGAGGAAATCGCCTCGTACTCCCAGCTCTCGCCACAGCAGCAGATTCAGTACGACGACAGTTTCAACAACTACCTCGCCGTATTAGGCAACGAGGCATACAACAAGCGTGTAGGCTACGAACAAGGCATTGAACAAGGACGTGCCGAGGGACGTGCGGAGGGACGTGCGGAGGGACTTTCCGAAGGTCTTGCCAAAGGTGCAAAAGTGGCATCCGTATCCATCGCCCGTTCCCTGAAAGCCATGCATATACCTGCTGACGCTATCGCCAAAGCCACTGGCTTAACCATCGACGAAATCAACGAACTCTAAAACAAACAAATGCCAACCTTCCGACACCACATTATAACATTATTTAACACCCAAAATTTTGCGGTGTCGGAAATTTGTGTACACACACAATATACTCACCGCCGCTCCTCGCGCGTCAAGATAATAATTTCCAACCATATATCCAACACCCGCCATAATTTTTTTCCGCCGTAAAAGCCACGTCTATTCCC
>JAEEGL015984972.1_pt1 | contig 12524 bp, 11 predicted proteins | sample 9134231 | NCBI WGS metagenome assembly JAEEGL01 (sample SAMN16246548, study PRJNA631951) | gut metagenome | biome: gut microbiome; feature: rumen; material: fiber-attached | host: Bos | place: Iran: Karaj | collected 2018-10
AAATCATGCTCCCAGCAAGAACCGCCCCTTAGGAATCCACGGTTGCGCGTATAAGGTATCTGACTCGCTACGCTCGCACGCGCAAAGTGGATTCAGGGGCGAACCTTGCTTCCGCATGATTTGCACTTTCCCGGCTATTAAAAACTCGAAGTTTCCCCATTCTATGCATAGTTAGAAAGCTGAATGTCGAGTTTCACTGTCAGGGAACACAAAAAAGACGGTCGGAGTCGGAGTTCTGGCACGAAATCGCCTGAGCTTTGCTCACTGCGATGTTCGGGACAGGTTTCCGACGGGAGACCGTCTTTTTTGCTTTATTCAGTTGAATTGAAACTCGACATTCGACCTAGAAGTTAATCGACCAGGATTTTTCTTCGGTCGTGGTTAGCAATTCGCCCAGGGTGATTGTTTCTTTTTGCGTTCGGCGGCCGTCTGGGGAAGAGAGGCTTATTGTCAGTTTGCCGCTTACGATTTCTTCTGCGAAGGTGGGGCCGTACATTGATGACAAAAGTTCCGTGTATTCTTTTGTGTCCATTTTTTCGCCGATGAGGGCTGGAATCATCATCAGGTCGAGGTATGATTTTGCGTCATCGTTGAGAAGCTCGTAGAATGCTGAAATCTGTTTCGGGCCGAGTGTGAGAGTCAGCGATTTTTCGGTTTTTGAGAGAATCCCGGTCTGGTAAAGGGGATTTTTTGAGACTTCTGTGATTGTTCCGTTTGCGCTGATTTCGTTCGGGGTGGGGAGGGCTGCGCTTGTGTTTACGGCTCCTGCTGACTTCAACAATAGAAGAACATCGTCTTTATTGAAAAGCGGGGCGTTAGTGTCTGCTCCGGTGAGGTTCTGCAATGTTTTTGCGGTGGAGTCGGAAAATCCCGTTGAGAAGAAAATTGACGCTTCATCGGATTTTCCTGCCTTGATAGAAATTTGTGGTTTGCACGAAACAATAAAGAGGGAGAAAATCAACAAGGCAGACAGAAAAAGCCTGCCCCGCCGTGGAGCACCGAAGTTGCCGCTTGCGGCAATGAGCGTGAGCGAAGTGCGGAAGGGCGGTAGACGATAAATGTTGGCTCTGAAATTTTTCATTCTAAAATTATAAAACATTTTTTAACGGAAGGGTTACTCGAATGCCTGTCGCAAAGACCAGACCCGTCGTGATGCTTTTTCCGATTGAAAGGGCGCTTCCGTCTGTGTCGTTGAAGACCGTGTAGTGAACATCTTGAACGAGAGAAACAAGTGTTTTTCCGACTTTGATGCTCGGTGTGCTCAGACAGGCTCCGATTATTCCCGGGAAGAAAGAATTTTCGATTTTTGTGTCAGAGTCTCCTGGCTGGCTGGCATTCCCGATTGAGATTACAGGGCCTGCAAAAACACGGAAAAATTCGTTTACGGTAAGGGAAACGACGATTGGAAGCTGGAAATTTCCTGTTCCGCCATCGTAGCGGAAATAAGTTCCTAAACCTGGCTGTAAGCTTGTGCCTGCGTATCGGGCGTGAATCATCGTGTCGAAGCCGCGGCTGTTGAGCCTGAAATATTCCGGGGTGAAAAAACTCCAGTCGAGTGAAACTGATGCGTCCACTACCAGAGATTTGAGGAATGAATCGTTGTTTGAGCGAACCATCTTTTTTGTTGAGATTATTGATTTATCGCTTGATGATGATGAGGTTTTCTCGGCGGCCGGTGCTTTTTTGGTCGAATCTGCGAGAAGATCTGAATTTGATGCCGGAAGGTATCGTTTCGTGCAGTAATAATGTGATTTCCAGTAGTTTTCTTTGAGGGATGAGACGATTACGCCTGTATTCGGCCCGTCGCTCACGGCATGGATGAACTGGCTTGAGCCGATGTAAAGCCCGACATGTGAGACTTCTCCGCTGGCTGTGGTTTTGAAGAATACGAGGTCACCTGCTTCCCGTTCCTTTGCGTCAATTTCCTCGCAGAAGTTGTAGATTGCTTTTGTCGTTCGGGGAAGCTGCTTTCCGATTGATTCCCGAGAGACTGTGAAAATCAGTCCCGAGCAGTCGAATGAATTAGGTCCGATTCCACCTGAGACATAAGGTTTTCCGACGAACTGTTTTGAATAATCGACGAGCTTTTGCCGTGCGATTGCGGCTTCACTCGGAGACATATTATCGTTCTGGGCGCAAAGCTGCGGCACAATCAGGACAAAGAGAAAAAATGCTAGTGTATAAAATACGGCTTTTCGTGTGGTCATGGTTTTATTATCGGAAAAGTTTTGTTGTTGCATAAAGTATAATTCACAATGAGAATTTTTCTCCAGTTTTCTTCTCTCGCAATGAGGCTGAATATATGATAAGATTCCTTGTTTCTATGAAAAAACTGATTTGTACCACGCTTTTAGTTGAAACTTCTCCGCAAGGTCTTCCTTTGGGGGCGGCTTGCATTGCCAGTTCCATCAAGGCGGATTCCCGCACGCGCGACAATTTTTCGGTTGAGCTGATTGATTTTTCGCTTGAAGAGGGCGGGATTGTTTCGGCACGGAAAAACGCTGGTGATGACGGCGTGGCACAACTTCTTGCAAAAAGACTTTCTTCAAAAAATCCTGATTTTGTGTGTTTTTCTGTCTATGTCTGGAACCGTGTGATTCTTGAAAAGGCTTGCATTGAGCTGAAAAAACTCTTGCCGAATTGTGTTTGCATCGCCGGGGGGCCGGAGGTTACGGCAGATCCGCTTTCGTTCCACAGTTTTGATTTTATGATTGCGGGACAGGGCGAGCGGGCGATGGTGGAGCTTTTGACTAGTCTGGTTCAGCAGGGAGGGGCAGATTCAAATCCAAATTCTGTGGAGCAGACGGGCTTTGCTTTTGGGGTGCAGGGCGTATATCGAACCGGGGATTCTTCTTCTAGTGAAAATCAAGCGCAAATCATTCGGGCGTGTCCGTTGCCGCCTGACATGACGGCTTCTCCTTACCTTGACGGAACGCTTGATGTGGCAAAATACGGTGGCGCCCTCTGGGAACTTGCGCGAGGCTGTCCTTTCAAATGCTCATACTGCTACGAGTCAAAGGGCGAAAAGAAAATCGCTTACTTTCCGATGGAACGGCTTGAAAAGGAAATAGAACTTTTTGCGAAGAAAAACATCTCGCAGGTGTTCGTTCTCGACCCGACTTACAATGCAAGCAAAGAACGCGCGATTAAAATGCTCAAAATCATTGAAAAAAAGGCTCCGGGAATGTTCTTTTATTTTGAGGCTCGCGCGGAATTCATCGACAGGGAACTTGCCCGCGCTTTTTCACGGATTCCGTGCTGCTTGCAGATTGGCTTACAGAGTGCGAATCCAGAGGTTTTGAAAAATGTTCACCGCACCCTCGACAAAAAGAAATTTGAGAAAAACATCGGCTTTTTGAATGAAGAGGGAGTCACTTTTGGCTTCGACTTGATTTACGGTCTTCCTGGCGACAATTTCTCAGGCTTCTGCGAGAGCATCGACTTTGCGCTTGAACTCTACCCGAACAATCTGGAACTTTTTTGTCTGAGTGTTCTTCCGGGAACGGATTTGCATGATGCGGCAAAAGGTTTCGGTCTGGAATGGGAAAGCGTTCCGCCTTATCATGTTTTGCGAACACCCCAGTTTGGCGAAAAAGACCTTGAAAAAGCTGAAAAACTCTCACTTGCGACAAATCTTTTCTATACGAAAGGTCGCGCTGTTGCATGGTTCAATTCGGTTCTGTATGTGTTGCGTGAAAAGCCGAGTGAGTTTTTGAAGAAATTCGCCGAGGAACTGAATGCAAAAGGACTAACGGCAAAGGCTTCGACAGGTTCCGTTCGGGACTGGTCGGCCGAGAATAACGCGGAACAAATCGAAGAGCTGCAGATTGCCTTTATCCAGAAAAGATTCCAAGAAAAGCACAAAGAACGTTTTTTGCCGGTCGCGGAAGATTTAATCAGAATGCACGCCGCCCTTGGCCGCTGCACTTTCGACGGCACGGAATCCACATTTACAACGCACTTCCACCCAGACGATGTAATGAGCGAGTACGGCACTGACATCGAGTTCTTCACAGAAAACTGCGGAAAACAAAAATGCAGGGTCAAAGTGTTTTTGGGTAAGCAGGGCGTTGATTGGAAAGTAATCTAGCCCTTACCCTTAGAAATGCATTCCCACAGAAGCGGCGAACTGCCAGTAATTTTTTGTCACATTGTATGAGAGGCCTGCTGCAACGGCTGGGAAAGCGATTTTTGCGAGGTAAATGCGTACGCCACCATTTGGTCCGTGCATGAATTCGTAGTCGCCGGTTGAGTCGATTGATTTGAAATCCTGTGTATATACAACCTGATAATCGGAATAAATTGAAAGCAGGCCCCAGCTGAATTTTGCGAGGGCATACTCTAAACCTGCATGTGCGCCGATTATCTTTTCTGTAAGGAAATTGCCCGACAAAATCGTAACGGCACCGTCTTCCCTGTTAGCAAATGAATAAATTAGATTGTTTATGCCGTATGAACCCGAGATTTTCTGATACATTCGGAGTTTTGGAGTGAAAATCGGGTGCTCTTCGCCAATTGAGAACGAAAATGTCATCGGGAAACGCTGATCAGAATCAGAAGAATCTGTAAGCGCAAAGACCGAAGAAAGAGAGACTGAATTTGACGACATGAAAACACCGTTCCAGTCTGAATCAGAATATTCCAAACCAAGCGAGATAGAGCCGTATTTGATTGATTCCGGGGAAAGACCTGCGTAATCGCTGTGATCATCTGCACTGAAATATCGGAATGTGTATCCGTTTTTAAAAGTCAGGTCATCGTTGAGCTTTTCACTGAGGGAAACTCCTGTTCCGAACGAGAATGCGTCATAGCGTAGAACTGTCTTGTTTTCATCATTTACGACTTTTGGAACGCTGCCGGCTACCTGTGCAAAAATTGAAACGCCCGGGATTCCGCCGCCCATAGAAGGCTTTTGGAAAGCAACGATACCGCTCTTGGAATTCTCTGAAAAGAATGCGCCTGTCATAAGCATGTGCTGACGACCGAATACATTTGCATCAAAGACAACGCCGCCAAACATGAAGCCTGTGCTGTTTGAGTACATTGCGAACGGCATTGGAATGAACGAAATCTTTTCTTTTACGGAAACATTGATCTCGGCTTCGGTGTCGGAAATTTGCTGTGTGGAAACATTTATTTCTTCAAAGAGACCGATAAGCTGAATCTGTGTTTCAAGCTCGTGAATGTCTGTTTCGCCAAGTGTTTTTCCTTTGAATTCCTTGACCCTTGCCTGCATGTATGAGTCTTTTGTGCGTTTGAGACCTGTGAAATTGATTTTTGATACGGTTAGATTTTTGTCGAGTTCAGGAGCCTGTTCCTGTTCGCTTGATTCTGCAACTTCTGTTTTTGGAGACTCTGATTCTTTTGATGCCTCGATTTCCTGAGCCCAAATTGAAAACGCAAATAAAAGTACAATGATAAAGCTTGTGATTTTTCTCATATTCTTGGAATTGTATTGAAATTAGCCGATTTTCACAATAACAGAAAAATGTTAAAATTATAGAATGAAAAAGATTCTTCTATGCTTAATTCCGTTTTTTTTGCTGATTTCTTGTGCTTCTTCACGGTTTGAATCAGATTTCTCGCCTGTCTATGTCACGAATACCTCAAAATATGCGATTTTGCCCACCACTTCAATGAACGGTTCGGTGGATTGCCTGCAAAAGATGACGGCGGACTTCGGAAAAGGAAATTCTTTTGATTTTGATGTCTATGTGATTTCGGATAAAACCCAGCTTTCAATGACGGTTCTCAACGAATTCGGCACTACGATGGCAAGTCTTTTTTACGACGGAGCTTCTCTCGATTTTGACTCGATGATTTTCCCGAAGAATCTCAAAGCTGAATACATCGTGGCGGATTTCCAGTTCATCCTTTACAATGTCGAGGACTTAAAACCTGCCCTTGAAAAAATCGGCGTAAATCTTGAAGTCACTTCGGAACCGGTTGATGGTGAGGTTGCAGAAGTCCGAACTTTGAGCAAAAAAGGAAAGGTCATCTCGAAAATCACAAAAACAGCCCTCACAATCAAATACGAGAATTTCCTCCGCGGATACGGCTACACTTTGAGCGAGGTTGAATAATGGGCGCAAACGGCATTTTCCTCTCAAATCCGGGCTTCATTTGCGCTGCGGGTGATTCATCAAATCCTGCGGGATTCATCGAAAATCTTTCTTCGGGCAACAGGGACGGAATCAAAAAAGTCGATTGCGGCCTGGTCGGTGAAGAAGGCATAAAGTCTTTTTATGTCGGAAAAATCGATGATTCAAAATTGAAGCCAACCGGTGACAAATTCGACATGCGAGTTCTTCAGATTCTGGATTTTGCCCTCAACTCAATCGAAGAGAGCGTAAAAAAAGCTGTTACAAAATACGGAAAAGAGCGCGTTGGTGTTTGCATCGGTTCATGCGACAACGGAAGCTATCTTTCTTTTAAGGCTCACAAGTCTTTTTTTGAAGCCGGCGTTTTCCCGAGCGGATATGATTTGAAGGCTCAGGGCGCGGATTATCCTGCGACATTTACGGCAAACAAATTCGGCACAAAGGGAATCTGCCTCGCTTTTTCGACGGCGTGTTCATCAAGTGCAAGCGCAATCGTAAAGGCAAAGGAACTTATTAAAGCCGGAATTTGCGATGCTGTGATTGCGGGTGGAGTTGATGTAGCGAGCGACACGGTTTTGCTTGGATTTGACAGTCTTGAAGCAATCGACCACGAAAAGACAAATCCCTTCTCAAAAAACAGAAAAGGAATCAATATCGGTGAGGGAGCAAGCGTTTTCCTTCTTTCGAAAGATGATTTTGACGAAACAGGAATCATTCTTGCGGGAACAGGTGAAAGCTCAGACGCAAATCATCTTACAGCACCACTCGCTGACGGAACTGGAGCTGAGCAGGCGATGAAAGCAGCCCTTTCCGACGCAAATCTCACACTAAGCGAAATTGATTACATAAACCTTCATGGAACCGGCACTCATTTGAACGACAGCATGGAAGCCCGCGGAATTGAACTTGTTTTCGGAAATTCTGGTGAATCAAAAACTCACTCCATTCCTTGCAGTTCGACAAAACCGATGACGGGCCACACTTTGGGAGCGGCGGGAAGCCTTGAACTTGCGGCGTGTTTTTATGCGATTCAGACTCAGAAACTGCCGGTTCATGTCTGGGACGGAGTTCAGGACGAAGAAATGCCAAAACTCAATCTTGTAGGTGGAACTTCCGTCTCACAGGACAACTCTGACAAAAGCACACAGCACGAAATCCGCACCTGCATGAGCAATTCTTATGCTTTCGGCGGATGCAACGCAAGCCTGATTATAAGGAAAGTAAAATGACAATAGAACACGAAGAACTGGCAACACTTGTACCTCACCGCGGAAAAATGTTCATAATCGACAGAATTACAGACGCAAAGGTTGACGAGTGGATAATCGAAAGTGAGACAAAAATCACCGAAGACTTCATGTTTTACGAGAAAAACATAGACGGAGTTCCGAACTACGCCTGCTTTGAGATTATCGCACAGACGGTCGCGGCACTCACAGGTCTTTATGCCCGTGAAAACAATCTTCCGCCAAACATCGGATTCATTCTGAGTGTAACAAATTTGAAATTCGACTTTGACTTGATAAAACCCGGCGAAACGGTAAAAGTCAAAGCGTTAAGGGATGCGGTCGTTGAAAACATGCATTCATTCCGGGCAGAAGTCTATCTGAACGAAAAACTGAGTGCCAGTGGAAAACTCACCGTAATGGAAGCAAAACAATAAACAGAGGCATAATGCAAAAACTTCTTTCACGAGAGCAAATCACAGAAGTCTTCATGCGGTTTAAGGCACAGAATCCAAGCCCAAAATCCGAGCTTGAATACAGCACGCCTTTCACACTTCTTGTTGCGGTAGTTCTTTCCGCGCAGGCCACGGACAAAAGCGTGAACATTGCCACCCGAGAACTGTACAAGGTCGCAGACACACCGGAAAAAATCCTTGCCCTCGGTGAAGAAGGCCTCATTCCCTATATAAAATCAATCGGACTTTACAAATCGAAGGCAAAGCACATAATCGCCCTTTGTGAAAAACTGATTTCTGATTTCGGCGGCGAAGTTCCTCATGACAGGGAAAAACTCATGTCTTTAAGCGGAGTTGGCCGAAAGACAGCGAATGTGGTCCTCAATGTGGTTTGGGGCGAACACACGATGCCGGTAGATACCCACCTTCTGAGGGTTGCACCCAAAACAGGCCTTGCCGAGGGCGACACTCCCGAAAAAGTCGAAAAATCCTTGCTAGAGCGCGTTCCCGATGAATTCATGGAGCACGCGCACCACTGGCTGATTCTCCACGGTCGCTATGTATGCACTGCACGAAACCCGAAATGTGAAAATTGTCTTATAAAAGATATTTGCCAGCACAATGAATTGTGATAAAATTATCAAAAGGAGATTTTTATGAATGAATCAGTAGGTCAGATGATTGAACAGACTGCGGAAGCTGAGGCAATGGGAGCGATGGATTTCGCCAACGAAACCGTCAACCAGATGCAGAATTTTTTCTACCTCGACAGGCTCATTGAATATGCAAAGGAACCGCAGAACATCGTAAAATTTGCAACAGGGCTTATTTCAATCCTTGTTTTCTGGGGTGTTTACCGGCTTATCCGCCTAATCGTAAAAAAGACCACTGTTAAAAAACTCGATCCGCGGGTTTCAAAATCAATTTCGCGAATCATCAGTTATGTTTTCTATGTCCTGATTGTCATGTACATCATGGGGCTCTTGGGAATCGACCTTGCCGCAATCTGGGGAGCCATGGGTATCGCCGGTGTTGCAATCGGTTTTGCCGCCCAAACAACAGTCAGCAACTTGATTTCAGGCATTTTCATCGTCACAGAAAAAGCAATTAAATTCGGTGATTTTATCGAACTGGACGGAGTTTCAGGAACAGTCGAAAGAATCGGCCTCCTCTCAATCCGTGTAAAAACCCTCGACAACCAGCTCATCCGAATTCCAAGTTCTTCCGTCATCAATGCAAAGCTCAAGAATTTCTCTTCATACGAATACCGCCGCTATGTTTTTGAAGTCAGCGTTGATTATTCAACAGATTTGGACAAGGCTCTCGAAGTCCTCAAAGGCGTTCCCGCAAAATGTTCGCTCGCAATCACGGACAAACCTGACTACGCTCCGAAAGCCGTCTTAACAACCTGCATGGATTCTGGAATCGGCATGAATCTCGTCGTATGGTGCGAGCGCCCGAACTTCCTCGACTTGAAAAGCCAGGTCTGCAAAGAAGTCGTCAAAGCATTCCAGGAAAACGACATCAACATTCCGTTCAACCGGGTCGATGTCTCAATGCTCACGGACAAAACAGTTCCGTCGCTATCGTTTAAAACTGAAAGTTGAAAATGAAAAATTGAAAATCAGGAGGGGGAAGTCTCCCCCTCGCGCCCACTCCGTTGGTCGCTACCCCTTCTGCGGGGCACATCCCCGCAACGCCCCTAAAAGCCCGTTTTGTGTCAAAAAATGCACATTTTGCGGCATAAATGCCAAAAACTGTACAGATTTTAAATAATTCGCTCTGTATAATGTCCCCGAAAATTATGACAGAAAAACTTTTTTCCAAGAAAGACCTTCATCGTCTTATTTTGCCGCTCGTTTTAGAGCAGTTTCTGGCAATGACCATTGGCGCGTGTGACACGGTGATGGTCTCTTCTGTTGGCGAGGCGGGAGTTTCTGGCGTTTCCTTGATTGACCAGCTCACACAGCTTTTCATTCAGCTTTTCGCCGCCTTTGCAACCGGTGGTGCCGTAGTTTCAAGCCAGTATCTCGGCCACAAATCTGATGAACAGGCAAGGACTGCAGCCCGCCAGCTTTTGAACATCTCAAGCCTTGTCGCAATCGTAATCATTTCAATCTGTATTCCACTGCGAAAGCAGATTTTTACCCTGATTTACGGTGGTGCCGGCGAAGAAGTCATGCGGAACGCCCTCGTTTATTTCGTCTGGCTTTTACTCTCGCTTCCTTTCCTTGCCGTCTACAATTCCTGTGCGGCCCTCTACCGCTCAATGGGAAACAGCAAGGTCTCGCTTAAAGTCAGCCTCGTAATGAACTTTGTAAATATCGCAGGAAACGCAATCCTTATTTACGGAGCAAAAATCGGTGTCGCAGGTGCCGGTATCGCAACCCTCGCAAGCCGCATAACCGCCGCTTCCGTAATGATTTATCTTCTTGCACGCCCTTCCGCAAAGTTAAAGGGCAGAATCTATCTCGAAAAGCTCTGGAAATTTGAACTTCGCTTCGACATGATTCGAAAAATCCTCAAAGTCGCAATCCCGAGCGGAATCGAAAACTCAGTTTTCCACATCGGAAAGATTCTCGTCTATTCATTCATGTCGGGCTTCGGTCTTGCGGCAATCGCTGCGAACGCTATCACGAACACAATCGCAAGCTTCTCAAATATTCCGTCACAGGCAATCGGTCTTGCAAGTGTCACTGTAATCGGTCAGTGCATCGGTGCGGGTGAAAAAGAACAGGCAAAGTCTTACGGCAAAAAGATGATGAAAGAAGCCTACATCGGCATGTTCACAGTAGCGACATTCATCTTCCTTGCCTGCCCTCTTCTGGTTCGGGCTTTCAACCTTTCAGACGAGGCTCGAATCCTTGCGACCGGCGTTATCCGAACCTGTATGGTGGCGAACATCTTCTTCTGGCCTATGTCGTTCACAATGCCGAACATTCTCCGCGCTTCAGGAGACGCCAAATACACGATGGTTGTCTCGAACATCAGCATGTGGCTTTTCCGAGTCCTGTTCAGCTTCCTGATTTCAAAATATCTTCTCTACAAATTCCCTGAGAACACGCATCTTGCACTTTATGGAATCTGGTTCGGCATGTACATCGACTGGGTATTCCGGGGCCTGTGTTTCGGCCTGCGCTTCCACAGAAATCGCTGGTTGGAAAAGAAAGTCATTTAAATTTTCTTAAACCTGTGTTACAATTTCCTAATAAATCTTGTTTAGTTTTATAGGAGATTAAAATGAAAAAATTCGCATTGATTCTTTCCGCTGTTGCGGCAATTTCCCTGGTTTCTTGTGGTTCAACAAAGGTTGACCGCTATGAATCTGGTGCAGATGTAAAAGACCTTACAGGTTACTGGAATGAAAACGACATCAAACAGGTTTGCGAAGAGCTTATTTCGGGCTGTATCGCTTCACCTCGTGTCGCTGGTTTCAAAACCGCAAAAGGCCGTGACCCGGTTGCAATCGTCGGCAAAATCTCGAACAAATCTAGCGAGCACATCGACACAGCAATGGTTGCAAAACGCTTCCAGACAGCAATCATCAACAGCGGCGTAATCGAATTCGTTGCAGACAGTGAGCAGCGCCTTGACCTTCGTTCTGAAAAAGCCGAGCAGGCCGAGAATTCTTACGAAACAGCAAAATCAATCGGTAACGAACTTGCGGCAGACTTCATGCTTCAGGGAACGGTTCTTTCTCATGTTGACGAAGAAGGTCGTGAGTCTGTACGAACATATCAGGTTGATGCTCAGTTGATTGACATTGAAACAAACAAAATTCTCTGGCAGGGCGAAAAGACAATCAGCAAGTACATTAAACGCTCATCAAAGAAACTGTAAGAAAAATAATGACAAATGCGTCTTTTTCGCTGATACAAAAACATGCTCTCAGCACGAACATGCCACTAGAATCCACGGTTGTGCGCTTTGGAAATTGGACTCGCTTCGCTCGCCCGCACAAAGTGGATTCGTGGCATAACCGTGCTTACGCATGTTTTTACTCAACTATAATCAGATATTTGTTCTTCCTGTTTCTTCTATCTTCAATAGGCATAGGTCTGATTTCCTGCGGGTCTACTATGTCGCTTCCTGAATATCTGGGAAGCCTGGACTCGGGGGATTACAAGACCTGCACAAATTTCATCGACGAAAAGAATGCCGAAAAGTCTAATCCAGACCGAATCCGCGATAATTTTGATGATGCCATGATTAAGCATTATCAGAAAGACTATGATTCATCTTTAAAAATCATGAATGAGACAGACAGGCTCATGGATGATGCTGTTACTGAAAGTCTTACGCGCGGGTTCGCCTCAACTTTCATCAACGACAATGCCGCCGAATACAAAGGCACCCCTTACGAATACATTTATCTGAATATTTTCAACGCACTCAATTATTACAACAAAGGCGATATAGATGAAGCTGCGGTTGAAGTTCGCCGTCTCAACGAAAAGCAGCGCAAATACCTTAACACATACGGCGAATGGGTCAAAAATGATGACCCTAAACTTGAAATCTCAAGCACCTACAAAATGCTTTCGCTCGATACGAACAGCGTTTCCAAAAACACACCAGCAAAACCGACAGAAGCCGACATCTTCCGTGATTCTGCGACCGCCCGTTACCTGAGCATAGTTTTTGGGATGATGGACGACAGCGTAAACAACAGCTGGAACATAAATGCCGACACAAGAACTTTCAAGGCTCTAAACCCAAGCTTTGACATAGATTCCGTAACA
>JAEEGL016007302.1_pt1 | contig 12524 bp, 10 predicted proteins | sample 9134231 | NCBI WGS metagenome assembly JAEEGL01 (sample SAMN16246548, study PRJNA631951) | gut metagenome | biome: gut microbiome; feature: rumen; material: fiber-attached | host: Bos | place: Iran: Karaj | collected 2018-10
AATATACAATGCAGTCGATTCTAATATAATAAAAGATGAAATTGATGATGCAAAGTTATCAAATAGAGATTTTATTTATGTTGGAAGATATTCAAAGTACAAGGGAATAGATGCAGCTGTCGAGGCTATTGGAATTGTTCATCAAAAATATCCCGATACAAAACTTAGGATAGTTGGTAAAGCTGATGAAGAGTATATACAGGATGTTATTCTGCCTATAGCACAGAAGTATGATTTGACGATTGGAAATAACGATAATTGCGATATTATAATATGTGGTTTTGTTTCAGAAGAGGAAAAGCTTAGGTTGATGGAAAAGTCTAAAGCTTTGCTTTTTCCATCAATAAGGGAAGGATGGGGAATCATTGTTTCAGAAGCAGCTGCAAGAGGAACGCCTAGTATTGTTTATAATAGCCCAGGGGCTAGAGATGCAGTGAATTTTGGTGCAGCTGGGTATTTGTGCGCTTATAATAAACCAGATGAATTAGCAAAACTAATGTTAGATTCAATAGAGAATGTAAATAGATATATTGATATGCAGAATAGAGCATTAAGATATGTAAGTCAATTTAATTGGAAAAATAATAGAGAAGAAGTGAAGAGAATGTTTAGTAAGATGAATTCTAAATAATATGGAATGATATGGAATAGAGGTTTAATTAATGAATAACAGTATAGATTATCCGATAGTTTCTGTGATAATAGCAACATATAATTCACATAAAACCTTAGGATTAGTATTGGATGCACTAAGAAAACAATCTTATTCGCAAGATAAAATTGAAATATTATGCGTTGATGGCGGCAGTACAGATGATACATTTGAAATATGTCATAAATATGATTGCATAATTTTAAATAACCCCAAGACAGATCCTGTCAGTGCAAAGATGATAGGTTATCAAAATGCTAAAGGCAAATATGTTATTGTTATGGATCATGATGAGGTGCTGCAAAATAAAGATAGTATTAAAATCAAAGTTGATGCATTGCAAGCTCATCCAGAGTGTAAAGTAGCCTTTGGTGGAGGATATCTAAGACCAAAAGATTACCCATTGCTAAATCAATACTTGTCTGAATATGGTGATCCATATTCTCTTTTTATGTACCGGTTTTCTAAGTATTATGGATATTATGAAAAAGATCTATCAAAAAGGGCGAAGTTAATTACAGAAGATGCTGACTATAAGATTTATCGATTTGGCGATGGTTTTGGAAAGTGTATTATTGAATTGTGTTGCCTTGCAACTATGATAGATAAAGAGTTCTTTGCAGAATATACAGATTTTATGTCTAACCCACAAACAATGGTGCATCTTTTTTATATGATGAATGATATGGGATTTGGAGATGTAGTTTTTGTCCAGAACGATCCGTTAGTACATTATAGCGTTGACTCTATAAAAGCATATTTACCAAAACTAAAATGGCGCATAGTTAATAATGTTCACTATCCAGAAAAAGCAAGCCAGGGATTTACTGGTAGAGAAAAATGGATGGGAAAAGGATATAAAAAATATCTGTTTCCATTTTATTCAGTATCAATGGTAATACCATTGATGGATGGAATGATCATGTCATTTAAGCGCCATAATGCAATATATTTACTTCATTTGTTTTTTTGTATATATGTAACTTGGAACCTTGTTTACGAGTATATGAAAAAGGTTTTTGGAATAAAAACCGCATTAAAATCTTATGATGGTAAGAAAAAAATTGAAATTGTCCAAGATGATGAAAAATGAAAATAAAATGAATAATGCGTGCATAATTTGGAAGTAACTCAAAATCATGCAACTAAAAATTGACTTAAGTGATTTGTAGAAAAGGAGAATCATTGGTGCAATTTACAAATCTAAGTGGTTATTCTGGATGTAAAATACTGTTGTGTGAAGATGATGATACAACATTTGTTAGAAAAATATCTGGAAATATAGAATATAATGATAGACTGCAAATTCAGATGAATAAGCAAAAGGAGTATAAATCAAAAATGATTTATAGTCCGAAAGTATTGGGTTGCGGATATGAAAATGGATTATTCTATTTTGATATGGAGTATTTGCAGGGCATTACTTTGGCAGAAAAATTAAAAACCATGCGGATAGATGACATTCATAAATATATAGATATGTTAACAAGCGCATTAATACAATCTGAAAACAAGAGTAATTCTAATGCTGATGAGATATTTAAGACAAAGATTTCTCAGGTTGAAGGCAAAGTAAAAGATGATGAGCGTGGATTATGGGAAAAAACTATTACTTTACTTCGAAATCACAATTGGGGGAATGTTCCACAGAGTTCATGTCATGGAGATTTAACTCTAGAAAATATAATGATTCATGATGGTAAATTGTATTTTATCGATTTTTTAGACTCATTTTATGACAGTTGGGTACTGGATGTAGCAACTATGTTGCAAGATGCACAATGTCTGTGGTCTTTCAGAAATGATGCAAAAATAAATAATAACACTCTTGTGAGAATGATGATTTTTAATGATTTGTTATTAGATGGAATCCGCAAAAAACAAGAAAGCATGGTGCTGAATATTTATTATGCTTTATTGTTAAAATTGTTTAGAATAGTTCCGTATTGTACTGATATTAAGACGCGAGACTTTATACATAATAAAGTAAATGTTGTAATTGGTTTGATAGAAAGAGAAGAAAAAAGAAAATGAAAACACTTATTGTTCTATGCGCTGGAGGTAGTAAAGTAAACGACAAACCGATTTATTTGAATTACCATCCTGATGGACAGTTAATAGCTAAAAAGGCATTGTGTGGAATTTTTTGTGAAAGTTATGATCGGGTAGTATTTACTATTCTTCAAGAAGAGGCAGAAAAATATCAGGCAGAGAGCATTTTAATAGAGGCATTTAATGATAAGATAGAAATTGTGAAACTACCTAAGCTAACGGAGGGACCTGCAGATTCTGTTTATCAGACAATTAAAATTGCAGATATAAAAGGTGCAATTGCAATCAGGGATTCATTAGGCTCCATGGAGTTGCATGAGAATCTTGAGGGTAATTTTATTGTTGGTTTGAATTTGCTAACTTATAACGATAGTATCCAAAGAATAAAAAGTAAGGGATTTATTGTTGCAAATGAGCAAAATATAGTATTGGATTTTATGGAAAAAAGATTTTGCTCTGATATTGTATCTGCTGGATTATACGGTTTTAAACACAGTGAAGAATTCGTATCAAGTTTTATTAGACTTAATGATCCAGCATATAATATACCAAGAATTTCTGTAGGACATGTTATGGAACATCTTATAGGCTATAGAGGTAAGAAGTTTAAGCTTGGTTTTACAGACGCTTTTGAGGATTGGGGAGATCAGATTGCATGGATTGCGATGCAACGAAAAAGGTCTACTGTGTTTATAGATATAGATTCTTTTATTGGTGGAAGAAAGTTTGATTCTATAAATGAAGATTTATTAAAGAAAATGCGTATTGTTACAAATAATGGAATGAAAATAATTCTTTATTATTCTTTAACTCCACATGATAAAGTTCAAGAAATCATTAATTTTTTAGATAAGGAAGATATAAAATATATTGCTGTAATCGATAGAAAAGGTAGTTCTTCAGAAAAGTATTTTGTGAATACTGTAGAAGATTTTGAAAAAATATCACTCGGCCTTTGATTTGATGATATAAAATATGAAAAGCGAAAGCAATACAGAATTATTGAAGAGTATACTTATTCTTTTTATTATTTTAAGTCATTTATGGAATCCTATGATTGCATAAGTGTTCTTTATTTTTTAAAACAGATGTGGACTCTACATGTTTTTGTATATTACGTTTTTTGTATTTTTATAGATATACTGAGAATAAAAAAATTTGAAAAGTTTGGATTAATAAGGTGAGTAAATGGAAAAATTATATTTGATAATGCCTATGGCGGGGGGTGGTACACGATTTGAAAGAGAAGGATTTGATCTACCGAAGCCATTAATTTCTCTTCATGAAAAACCATTTTTTTGGTGGGCAACAGAATCTATTTCAAAGAATGTAGAACTGGCAGGTATTACTTTTGTTGTATTGCGAGAGCATGTTCAAAAACATCACATTGATGAGATAATAAAACAGTACTATCCAAATGCTAAAATAGTTGTCTTAGATAATGTTTTAAATGGAGCTGTGTTAACTTGCATGGAGGGAATAAAAAATTCTCCGCAAAATGTGCCGTTACTTTTTAATGACTGTGATCATTTATTTAGATGCAGAGGATTTGAAGATTTTTGTAAATTTGATGTTGATAGCTATCACGATGTTGATGGGGCATTACTAACATTTAAATCAGATAATCCGGCATATAGTTATGTATCTTATGATGAGAACGGAAAAGTTAATGGAACGTTAGAGAAAAAAGTTGTAAGTAATGATGCAATTTGTGGCGCTTACTATTTTAAAAATTCAGATACATTTGTTGAAGCATATAACATCTACATGAAGGAATGTAATTATTCTGAGTATTTTGTAAGTGGATTATATAATGTGATGGCAAATACAAGCAAAAATATATGTGTTTTTGATACTGAATTGCATATTCCTTTTGGGGTACCAGAGGAATATACTATTGCGCAAAATATGGATTTTTCTTTATTGGAGTTGTAATGATAAAACAAGGTAAGAAAAACAGAATAACGCATAAAAAGAATTTGTTAAGAAATCTTTCAAAGGTATACTATGCATTTTCTATCATCCATTTGAAACCTATACAGTGGATTGGACGTCTGATTGGTATGGGAGATTTAGGATGTAACTTATTGATGCCTTATGCTGAAGCTATTGAAAGTAGTTCGGATTGTTATATGACATATAAGTTAATGCCTAAAGAAGCAGGGTTAATGAATCCTTATTTGCCATATGTTAGCACAAAAGATAAAGACTGTTGTATTGTTATGCAAGGACCTTTGTGTTTGAAAAACCATTTTACTCTTGAGACGATAAAACTGTACAATAAGATATTTCCTGGAATAACAGTTATCCTAAGTACTTGGCATGGAGAAGATGCAGATGAAATAAGCAGAATAATAAAAGAAACAAAGTGCGAGGTTGTACAAAACAAACTTTTAGACAATAGAGGTGCTGGAAATTCTAATTTACAGGCATTTTCTAGTTTAGCAGGAGCAAAACGTGCGGAACAATTAGGGAAAAAATATATTTTAAAGGTTAGAACAGATTCTAGAGTTATGGCGCGTGGTATTTTTTCTTATTTAGTTGATCTGATTAATAAGTATCCTGTTCAAGAGAATTCATGTCTTAGTGATAGAATTATTGTTTTTAATGCCTTTTTGTTTCAACCATATCATTCTAGCGATTTTTTCTTTTTTGGAAATACAAAGGATATGGTATTATTGTTCGATAAGAAGGAAAACGATTATAAAATTTCATCAAACTATGCAGATAAAATGATAGAAAATAAAATGACATACAGGCAGTCGTTCGCTAATCCATTTGGTGAAATTGAACTTCTAATTCGATTGTTTGAAAAAATGAAAGGCAATGCTTCGTGTGATTTGAAGGAATGGTGGGAAGTGCTATCGGAGTATTTGATTGCCTTGCCACAGTCTTGCTTACAGTCTGTGTGGTATAAGTATGATTATAATCATGAAGAAAGTAATTATAATATGCTGTATAGAAGAAGAATCCTTGGCGGTACAGGTATAGATAATACTGTGGTTGATTATTCTATGTGGGTTGATATGGTAAATAAAGAATTTTTAGTGAATTGTGATGATTATTCATATTTATTAGATGAACAAATGTCTTAATAAAGGGACTAAATTTGTATATGCAGGCAAGGATATAATGTTATGGCAAAAGAAAAAATAGCGATATTTGATCTTGACGGAACTTTGTTTGATACTAAAAATGTCAATTATGAAGCGTATAATAGAGCTCTAAAAGAAACAGGATTGACGATGAAGTGCGATTACAATTTTTATTGTGATAATTGTAATGGACGTGATTATAAGACATTTCTTCCAATTATCTGTAATGGTATAACTGATAAACAGATGGAGGAAGTACATAGAAGAAAACAAGAGTTTTATAAAGAGTATTTAAGCAAGGCAAGAATGAATGACTCTTTATTTGCGTTGATAGAAGCAATTAAATCCGATTATCATATAGCATTAGGGACAACTGCATCAAAGGAAAATACGTATGAGATATTAAAACACTTTGATGTTGATTGGCTTTTTGATTTGATTGTGACAAAAGAAGATACTATTAGATATAAACCTGATCCAGAGTGTTTTATCACTATAATGAATTATTTTAATGTTAAGAAACAAGATACAATCATTTTTGAAGATTCGGATGTTGGTATAAAAGCTGCCGAAAAAAGCGGTGCGCGGTATGTTAGAGTATATGGGTATAATTAAAGGAGCATATATTAAGTGAAAAATGAATTGATAACAGTAATAATGACATCCTGTAAAGCATATGAAGATGTTTTAGAAATACATGAATTATTAATGGAACGTCATTGGCCTGATTGTTCTTTTGAACGAATTTTGGTAATGGATGAAGTGACCCCTGAAGCAAAATATTTAAATGGTTTTGATAGAGTGATAGTTACAGGTAAGGAGACGGGTAGAAAGAATCATCTTAGAATATCTATGGCCTTGGAAAAGGTAAAGACACCATATGTAATTTTTGTACAAGAAGACATGCTTTTAACAGAAAAAGTGGATGAGAGAAAGCTGTTATGCTTAGTTGATAAACTTGACAAATATCAAGCAGGGACAATTAGATTAGTACCTCATTTTGGTGTGGAAGCTAAATTCAGTAATGAGTTAGAAAAAGATATTGTAGAATATGGTCCAAACACTCCATATAGAATTTCGTATGCGCCTTCTATATGGAAGTGTGATTATTTAAAAAAGATATCTGATAGATATATATACGGAGCAGATTTTGAGAGAATGGGTACCGAGTATAGTAGAGAATTATCTGAAAAAACGCTTGGTTGTAAGAATGCAGTGTATCCATATATGAATGGCATTTTCAGAGGAAAATGGGACATACCAACTGTGAAGTTTTTATCTTATTATGGTATAATTCCAGATTTTAGTAAGCATGCATTGATGAATGAAAAGGATTTATTTAAACAAGCGTTTATTGGGTATATTTACTCAAGAAATCCAAAATTAATATCTTTGATTCTCAATAACTTTAATGTTGGAAAGAAGAATTAATGATTCATATTGTTGCTTATATTGTATGTTCTGTCGATGAGAATGGCTTTGGTTAGGGAGAAATTTATATGTCGGCAGAAGTTGGGCTAAAGGTAGTGATTTTAATACAATGACCTTTTCTTATTTTTAATACTGAAAACTTTAAAGATACGACCATTAATTCAGTTATTTATTATGAATAAAAGATTGGTATTTATAAATGATAGACTTTTCTCCAAATAATCAAAGAAAAAATAGAAAAATGTTTGTGGCTAAAGGAATTATATCTGCATTAGGAGTTACTTTAGTTGGAAGCATTTTTCCTTTTTTGATAAGAACTGTAATGATTTATACTTTGGGGAATGCATATCTCGGCTTGAATAGTTTTTATGCGTCAGTGATACAAGTACTAAATTTAACTGAGCTTGGAATTGGTTCAGTAATGATTTACTTTTTATATGAACCAATTTCAAAAGGCAATAAGAAAAAAATCAATGCTTTGCTTTTGTATTTACATAAGGTTTATACAAGAATTGGAATGATTGTTCTAATAATAGGAATATTGGTGATGCCATTGTTCAATTATTTGATCAAATGCGATATTCCTGAAGGTACGAATATTTATTTGAATTATATTTTATATCTGCTGCCAGTTGTATTACAGTACTTTGTTTTTCCTGAGTTGATTATATTACTTCAGGCTTATCAAAGAAATGATATAGCTAATTTTGTTACAATTATAACCAGTTTAGTATTATATATTTTTCAAATAGTAGCATTATTGTTGTGTAAAAGCTATTTGCTTTACATGATTGGTTATGTAGTATATGCCTTGTCAATTTTAATATTGCGAACTATTTTAAAAAAGTCCGAGATGTCAGAATTTTCTTTGGATGGCTTTTTGGACAAGGAAGAAATAAAGCAAATTAGAAAAAGAATTGTTTCTATGATTGGCCATCAGATTGATGAAAAGATGTTTAGTACAATAGATAATTTTTTTATATCTGCGATTATTGGTCTTGGAGCATTGGCAATTTATGGGAACTATTTTTTGATTATCACTATGTTGATTATGCTGATGGAAGCAGTGTATGGTTCATTACTTCCGAGTATCGGAAATGCTGTGTCATCAGAAAATGTGTCGTCAAATTTTAAACGCTTTAAATATGTTTTATATTTAAATTCTTTTTTAACCACATGGGCAACAGGTTGCTTATTGTGTTTATATAATGATTTTATTGGTATTTGGACAGGAGAGGTGCCATATAATATGCAGTTAGTAGTGCTTTTATGTGGATATTTTTACCTGGTACAGGTTAGAAGACCAATTCAGATATTTAAAAATGCTAATGGATTGTGGTGGAATGATAGATATAAACCGTACATTTCCATTATGGTGGATTTTATATTGGATTTAATTCTTATTCCAAGAATCGGTGTAGCAGGAGCGTTAATTTCTTCAGTAGTTTGTTTGATAATAATAGAGATTCCGTGGGAAACAAAGGTGTTGTTTGATTCTTACTTTACTAGTTTTTTTAGAGATTACTTTTTTTTGCAGTTGAAATATTTTGTTGGGTCATTGACAATAGTCATTATTTCAACTTATATAGTGTACTTATTAAATATAGGAAATAGTATTAGAGTGTTTATTTTAAAAGCATTTCTGTGTTCTATAATCATTTTTGTTGCGCATATTATAGTGTTTTGGAAAACTGAAGAATTTAAAATATGGATAAGAGTGATTAGTGAGATATTAAATCGTTATTGCAAACATAGAAAATAGTAAGTAAAAACTTTATCGGTTACTCATTTTTACGGCATAAATAGAATAATATGTACGTTTAACTAATAAAGGGGGATGTATTTTTGTATGAAAATAAAGCTTGGAGAGAAATGGAAACTAGCGCTTATAATACTGTTGCAAATTGTGGTTATACTATATTGGGGAAAAATAAAAACAAACTATTATGTTGATGAGTTTTATTCAATAGGATATGCAAATAGTTTTACAGGGAATGGCGATGTTACTCAGTATATAACAACAAGTGAAGATTATAAGTTTAATGAATGGATTGATATTTCGGCACTCAAAAAGTACTTAATATTATCTGATGAAGAAAAAATATATAATTTAACTCCAATTGAAGTGCTAAAGAAGTTCTGCCTAGGTAGAAATTTTTTTGGCTTTTTGAATATTGCTGAGTCTATTATGGGCTATGACTTTGTATCCATAATACCAGGAGTTTTACTTAATATAGTTTTTTTTGTATTAGCAGAGCTGCTGCTGATTTCTTTTATGAATAAGAATAATTTTAACAAAAAGATATGTTTGCTTTCTCTTGCAATGTTTGGCTTTTCGTCATATATACTGAGTATGGTTGAATATACAAGATTTTATATGATGAATATTATGCTTATGCTTGTGGCCTTGAATATTCTTTATGATTTGTGGAATGCGTCTAAATGGATAAATATGATATTTTTGGAATTTATCATTCTAGCAATTGCTTATTTTTCATATAAAAATTCAGAATTAGCCATTCCTTTTTTTGGAACGATTTTTGTAAGTTTTTCTATTGCGGCATTTATTAAAAAGAAATGGAAGCAATTACTTTTGAGTACAGGTTTATTATTCTTAGGCATTATATACGTTTGGTTGCATACGAATTACATGGATGTATTTCATGATCCCCTTGCTTTTTCTTCTGAGAGTCAAGTGTTACGTGTAAGTCAAAATATTATGAAATTTTCACCTAGGACAATTTTAGATTGGTTAAAGTGGGTAAGCACGATAATGGGAAATTATTACTTTGCTCATTTTGCTTTTTTTGTTTTTTGCATGGGTATAATTACTGCAATAACTGTATTTAACAGAACTCAGACTGAAAAAAAGATATATGCTTCATCAGATTCAGCGTTTAAATGTATTATTGTTGTAACTCTGATTGTATACACATTGTTTTGTGCAATTGCTGGTCTGTATGAGTTACGGTATTTTTGTTATGGATTTGTACTGTTTACAATTGCTATTTGGTATATTATTGACAGAGTTATAAATGAGACTAAGATGCTAAAGACAAAAAGTACTTTGGTACTAATCTTTGCTACAATAATAATCATAAATTCAATATCTTTTTTCTTTACAAGGAATATAGATTTCATGTATGAGGATGAGAAAGAATTTATTTCTACTATTAAGAATAATAAATCTTATGATGTAGTGCTTTTTACAAAAGTAGAAGATGTGAATGACGCTCTGACGATTTCTAAACCAGAATTATATGATTGCGTTAACATGATGTCAGAAGATTCAAAAATATTTATAGTTAATAATGCTTTATATAAATATGAGCAAGTAGATTATCCTAAAGAATTTATGTTATGGAGTCTATTAGTAATAGATATGACAAATGTTTTGGATGATTTGGAAAGTAATGGATATGAAATAGTTGAACTTGGAACGGATCACTGTTCTCGAGTTTATATCTGTAGATTAAAATAGTGCTTATGCGTTTTTTATATTACGAGCTTGTGGTAGTGTATTAGACGTTGAGTAAATAGTTTTAACTATAGATTAAGAAAGGCTGACTTGAAATTTTAAATTCCAGTGAAACAGTAAATTCCACCGTGATTTAAAATTCCTTGATTTTTAGTAATTATTTTGAGCTCAATCTGAAGATAGATGGTATAATTGAGTCAACTTTCCATAAAATAACTGAAATGACTGTATGGCAAACAAGCCTATGGACATTCCGTGTTCGAGACTGAATTCCACAGGCCACATTCAAAAAATTGCAATATGGATATATCGTGGGGATCAGTTAAAAGATTATAGTTCATATTATGAAGGAAATTATGGAGAACAATAAATAGTACGAGGTAAAATGTATTAAAGTAAGGAAAATGTGAGTCAAGGGGAGAATTATGGAAAAAAATAGTATTTCAGTAGTAGTACCAGTTTATAATGAAGAGGGCAATATCGCGAAGCTTCATAAAGAAATAAAAGATGTATGTGAGAGTAATAACTATATATATGAGATTATTTTTGTAAATGATGGATCATCAGATGGGACAGATAAAGTATGTCATTCATTAAAACCCTTAAAGCTCATTAGTATGCGCAAGAACTTCGGTCAAACCGCTGCTATGGATGCTGGTATAAAAGCAGCAAAATATGATTATATAGTTACTATGGATGGAGATGGGCAAAATGATCCTGCTGACATTCCTAGCATGCTTAAATATATGCAAGAACATGATGTGGATGTTGTTTCCGGATGGCGTAAAAATAGGAAAGATACTTTTATGAAGCGATTTGTATCAAGAGGAGCAAATCTTCTTAGGTACCTTCTTGTTCATGACGGCATTCATGATAGTGGATGCTCCCTTAAGGTTTACAAAAAGGAATGCTTCAAGGGTGTAAATCTTTACGGAGAACAGCATAGATTTATTCCGGCAATTCTTAAGATAAAGGGATTTAAAATTGGGGAAGTAGTCGTTAATCACAGACCAAGGACATCAGGTTATACGAAATATAATTGGAAAAGAACAATCAAAGGCTTTGTAGATATGATTTCAGTGTGGTTCTGGAATAAGTATTCAACAAGACCACTGCATTTGCTTGGCGGGCTGGGAATGCTCTTTGAAGTACTTGGATTTGGATGTGGAATTTGGTCAATTGTTTTGTTCGCGATGGGAAGGAAAATGTCACAGAATATCTTTCCGCCACTTCTTACAATATTTTTTGTGATAATTGGACTTATCATGGTGGTATTTGGCCTTATGAGTGAAATATTAATGAAAACATATTATGGGGTGCATGTTGATGTGCCATATAGTGTAAAAAAAGTAGAAGAATTTGAAGAAAAATAAGCACCAACATGAAAATATTATTTATTTCTCACGAATATCCCCCAATTGGTGGGGGCGGCTCTAAAGCATGCTTAAATCTTGCAAAAAAATACGCAGAAGCAGGGCATGAAGTACATATTGTTACTGTATGGTTTGAGGGTCAGAAAGAATACGAGCAAATTGATTACACAGGTAAAGTCATCATACAAAGGCTTAAGTCTAAGCGCCAATATATGGATCATTGTTCATTCATGGAGATGTTCGATTATTTGATGAAGGCGCTTCCTGTTGTAAATAAGCTTCAGAAAAAGAACAAGTATGATGTTTGCCAGGTGTTCTTTGGAATACCAAGTGGACCCATTGGATATTACCTTAAGAAGAAATATAAGCTTCCTTATGTAATACGTTTTGGAGGCGGTGATATTCCTGGATCTCAGGACAGATTCAAGACCATTTATAAGTTG
>JAEEGL016172809.1_pt1 | contig 12524 bp, 11 predicted proteins | sample 9134231 | NCBI WGS metagenome assembly JAEEGL01 (sample SAMN16246548, study PRJNA631951) | gut metagenome | biome: gut microbiome; feature: rumen; material: fiber-attached | host: Bos | place: Iran: Karaj | collected 2018-10
AGAAAGAAATCATCGACATGCTGCGTCAGCGCAGCCGTCCCTACCTCTTCTCCAACTCGATGGCTCCCGGCCTCGTGGCCGCCGGCATCCGCATGTTCGAGATGATGAGCGAGACCAACACCCTGCAGGACAAGCTGCATGAGAATACCGACTACTTCCTGCGCCGCATGAAGGAGGAAGGCTTCGACTGCAAGCCCAGCGAGAGCGCCATCTGCGCCGTCATGATATACGACGCCGCCAAGAGCCAGCAGTATGCCGCCAAGATGCAGGAAGAAGGCATCTTCGTCACCGGCTTCTACTATCCCGTCGTGCCGAAGGGCCAGGCCCGCATCCGCGTGCAGATAAGCGCCGCCCACGAGCACGAACACCTCGACAAGTGCATCGAGGCCTTCAAGAAAGTCCGCAAGGAAATCGAGGGCAAATAAGCATACTCCCTTTGCCGTTAAACAATAAAGAGAAAAACAGATGAAGATATTAGTTCTGAACTGCGGAAGTTCGTCGATTAAATACCAGTTGGTCGACATGGCCAACAACGCACAGGTGATGGCCAAGGGTCTGCTGGAGCGTATCGGCCTCGAGATGGGCGAGTTCACTCACAAGTGGAATGGCCAGAAGCACTACGAGCAGGTGCCTATCCCCGACCATACGGCCGGCATCAAGATAGTGCTGAACGCCCTGATCGACCCCAAGATGGGTGTTATCAAGGATTTCAAAGAGATTGGCGCTGTCGGAAACCGTGTTGCCCATGGTGGCGAGACCTTCGACAAGAGCGTTGTGGTAACCGATGAGGTTATCGAAAAGATCAAAGCCCTTACTCCCCTTGCCCCGTTGCATACCCCCGGCAACCTGGCCGGCATCTACGCCATGCGCGAGGTGTTGCCCGGCGTGCCCCAGGTGGCAGTGTTCGACACCGCCTTCCACAGCACCCTGCCTCCAAAGAGCTACCTCTATGGCGTGCCTTACGAGTACTATGAGAAGTACGGCGTGCGCCGCTATGGTTTCCACGGTACCAGCCACAAGTTTGTGGCCGAGAAAGCCGCCAAGATGATAGGCCGCGACTGGAAAGACCTGAAGATTGTCTCCTGCCACCTCGGCAGCGGTGCCTCCATCTGCGCCATCGACCACGGCAAGAGTTTCGACACTACCATGGGTATGACCCCGCTGGAGGGTCTGCTGATGGGTTCGCGTCCCGGCGATGTCGACCCCGGTGTCATCGAGTTCATCATCAAGAAAGAGATTGTCGAGAACGGCAAGGACTGGAAGGACATCACCAAGATACTCAACAAGCAGAGCGGTCTGGTGGGCATCAGCGGCGGCAAGCAGGACATGCGCGACATACGCGCTGGTCGCGATGCCGGCGATGTGCGTGCCACCTATGCCTTCGATATGTTTGCACAGCGTGTGAAACGCTATATCGGCGGCTATATGGCCGAGATGGGCGGCTGCGACCTGCTGCTCTTCACCGGTGGCATCGGCGAGAATGCCTGGTTCATGCGTCGTCCCATACTGGAGAACATGGAGTGTCTCGGCATCAAGATCGACTTCAGCAAGAACGACAATGTCATGGGCGAGGATATCATCCTCTCAACTCCCGACTCGAAGATGGCCGTTGTGGTTGTCACCACCGACGAGGAGTATGTTATAGCCAGCGACACCTACGCCTTGGTGAAATAAGGTAATTCCCTTATAACGGAAAAAGCCCCGACCCTGTAGAATGTGAGTCGGGGCTTTTCTTTATTCGGACGTCACCTCGGCGTGGCCGTTGACCAGATATTGCCTGCCTGAGCCTATTTCACGGCAGAGCCAGCGGGTGCGTCGGCGCTCGATGTTTTCAAACAGCAGTTCCGGTTTGGATACGAGACGGAAGCGGCTGCCTGCAGGCAGGCTGTCGAGCCGAAGTGCTGCGGCATGTTCCTTGTCGTAGGTGTGCAGCAGGTCCTCGATGCGCAACAGGGTGGGGCGGTGCAGGGGTATGTGCGAGGTGTAGGAGGCCAGCAACTGACGTACCTCGGCGGGGAAGAGGCTGGAGTGCTGCCGCAGGAGGGAGGCATACTCGGCTTGCCACTCGTGGCCGTGAGGTGTGGCGTTGTGGTACTTCAGATGCGTCTCGAGGTGCGCCGCTTCGTGCAGGAACACCATCAGGAACAAGTAGGGGTTTAGGTCGCCGTTGACCGAAATTTCGTGGAAGGGGTGGCTGGGCTGTATCCAGCGGTAGTCGCCCAACTTTGTGTTACGTCGGCGTGAGATATGAAAGTGGACCTTGTGCCTGTCGAGGTAGGCGTAGACCCAGTCGACCGCTTCGACGGGCAGGTGGTTGGCCAGGATGGCTCGGTAGCGCTCTTGGTCGGTCATCAGAAGGTGGGACAGTCGCAGTGGCTGCGGCGGTGTTTATACATGTGATCGCTCGAACTGCACGAGGCGCATGCCAGACAGGCAATCAGCACCAGTGCAACCAGTTTTATCGCGTTCTTCCTCATAGGGTTTGTTTTCTTTGTGTAGGTAACGCGATTATGCCCGAATTATTGTGCTTGAGGGCTACAACACTTTGGGGCATAGGTCCGGAATACGACGAGGGGGCTGTCGGAGCGGAGCGAGAATGTGGTGCCGAGGGCTTCGTTGAGGGTGGCCTGCCACCAGCGGCGGGCGTGGAAGCCGTCGAGAGTCCAGCGGAGACCTGTGCCGCAGATGGGCACGTCGGGGGTCATGGTGAAGATGGAGACTTGCTGGCGCGGGAAGCTGTCGAAGGTGCGGCTGCCGGTCATGGAGCAGAAACGGCCATGGTCGGTCAGCATCTCGATATCGGCTCCAGGATGTTCCTCGGCAAAGGTGACGAGATAGGAGATGTTGCCCAGGGTGTGGTCTTCGCGTCGGCCGGTGGCACCGAGAATTGTGTATTGTGTATTGTGTATTGTGAATTGTTTTGTGGCGTAGTCTACAGCTTTGTGCAGGTCGTTGTAGTCCTGTTCGTCGACCAGTAGCCAGCGGTCGCCAAGTTGCCGTTTGTCGCTTTCGGAGAGGGAATCTCCGTCGCCAATGACGACAAAAGGAATATCCTCATTCCACTTTTCGCTTTCTTCTTTCCACTTGTCATAGGCGCTGTCGCAACACACCACAAAGTCGGCCTCGTGCAGTGCACGTAGCGGTATGGGATGGGTGGGGAAGTCGCCGGCCGCGAGAATCACGATATGCTTTCTTTCTTCCATTTTATTACCCCAAGTATGCAGAACACTTCGAACACGGCATAGAGAACGGCGGAAGCGTAGTTCCCGGTTAGGATGAAGATGACTATCATCATCGGCTCCACAATCATCCAGCAGAACCACTGCTGCCACCACTTGTGCGCCAGCATTAGCATACCCACTATGGTGAGGGCCGACGAGATTCCGTCGAGTACCGACAGGTGGATTATCCTGCCGCTGGACAAGGTATAGGTGCTTTGGTTAAGATAGCCGAGCAACCATGTTAGAATTGCACTTAGCAGCACTATTACGGTGATAATCTGCCACCAGTAGCTACGTGGGCATGATGATATATGCCGTTCGCCTCCATTGTCCACTTTACGCTTCTGGATTAAACCGCGCCAAACCAGAATGCCGTAAACCGACATTACGAAGTTGTATACGCAGATGGCGCCGTTGGCGTAGATGCCGCTGGTGAAGTCGATGACGGCATAGAATGCCGACATCAACAGCGAGAGCGGCCAGAACCACCGGTCTGCCCTATATTCACTGATGATATAGAACAGACCGATGACTGCACCGATTATTTCAAAAACATTCATTTAGAAGCGGTAAATTACGCGGCCCATGAAGTTGATGCCAGGCTGCTGGAGCCAGGCGCGGTCGTGGTAGTAGCCGTACCAGGAGGCGTCGTCGCTGAAGTAGTCGCCCACCCAGGCGTTGAGGCGGTACTGGTGGTCGAGCACGTTGTTGACCAGCAGCTGGGCTTCGATCTCGTTGGTGCCTTTGAGCTTCCAGGTATAGGAGGCCTTTGCGTTGAGCAGGAAGTAGGGGTCGATGGCGTAGCACTCGCGGCCGGTGTTGTCGGCGTACTGCTTGCCCACGTATTTGCCGACGAGCTGCAGCTTGGCGTTCTTGACGGGGGTGAAGGTGGCGATGGCAGCTCCGACGATGGAGGGCGACAGCGAGAGGTCGGTGTTGGCCGTGAAGGTCTGCAGCACAGTGTCGCCATCGGCGAAGTCGGTGTAGGTGAAGTCGACGGCCTTGTTGCGGCTCAGGGTGAGGTTGGCATCCATGCGGAACCAGTCGGTCACCTTATACCCGGCCTGCAGCTCGATGCCGATGCGATAGCTCTTCTCCACATTCTCCATCAGGGCGTAGCCACTACTGCTGACATCGCCGTTGGGGGTCATCTGATCCTTGTAGAGCATGGCGTAAAGGTTGGCGCTGGCGTTCCAGCGGCTCTGGGCAATCTGGTAGCCGAGCTCGAGGTCGAGCATGGTCTCGGGGCGGATGGTGTCGCCACGGCCGATGGCGTCCTTGATGTCGCTGCGGCGCGGTTCGCGGTTGCTGATACCGGCCACGAAGTAGGTGCGCTGGTTGTCGCTGATGCGGTAGTTGACGCCGGCCTTGGGGTTGAAGAAGAGGTAGTCGGCGTTGAAGTCCATGTCGAAAAGGTCGTCGGCGTAGCCGTAGACCTTATAGTTGACCATGCGCAACTGCAGGTCGGCATAGGCATTGAGGTCGGCGCTGAAGTCGTAGTTGGCCTTGGCGTAGAGGGTGTTGTCCAGCTTGTCGCCATAGTTGCGGTACCACTCGTAGGGGGTGTCGACATGCACCGCCGTGTCGCGGAACCAGATGATGTTACCGTAGTGCTCGCCGTCGTAGAAGAGGAAGTTGTCGCCGAACGAGAGGCTGAACCGGTCGCCGCTGTAGCGGGCCGCGAGGTTGGCCGTGTAGGCGTTGTTGAAGAGGTACTTGCGCGTGACGAAGTTGTGCTTCGAACCGTCCTCGAGGGCGGTGAGGTCGTAGTCCTTGTACTTCTTGCGCTTCATCTGTTCGTAGTAGCCGTCGCCGTGGGTGAAGTCGAAGGCGGCGTTGACGCTCCAGCGGTCGCTCAGCAGATGGCTGACATAGAGCTGGTAGTGGCGCTGCCAGTAGTTGTCGGTCTCGTTGGGGTAGTACATCGTCTGGCCGTCCATCTCGTACTCGCCCGAGGGGTTGTAGGTGGGATCCTCGTCGAGCTGGTAGTCGTAGGCGCCGTCCCAGGTGATGCCGGTGGTCTGGCTGCCGATGATGGCCAGCAGCTTGACCAGCGTGCGCTCGCCGTACCAACTGGCGCTGCCGAAGAAGCTCTGCTGGTCGGTACCCCAGGAGCGGATGTATCCGTCGGAGGTGAGACCGCTGTAGGCGAAGTCAAAACTCAGGCCGCTTTTCATGATGCCCGTTCCGGCGCTGACACTGTACTGGCGGGTATTCCACGAGCCAAAGCCCAGGTCGGCCTGGCCGTAGGCGCTGTTGTGGGCGTTGAGAGTCTGCATGTTGATGGCAGCACCAAAGGCAGGCGAACCACCGTTCGATGCACCCACGCCACGCTGTATCTGCATGCTCTGCGCCATGCCACCCAGGTTGGGTATGTTGTACCAGAACACCTCCTGGCTCTCGGCATCATTCAACGTGATGCCGTTGATGTTTACATTGATGCGCGAACCGTCTACACCACGGATGCGCAGGGCGGTGGCACCCACGCCGCCGTTCTCGCCGCTGGCCACCACCGAGGGCTGCGTCTCGAGCATGAAGGGCAGGCTCACCGACGTGCGGGCATCGTCGAGCTGCTCGCGGTTCATGGTGCTGGTGGTGAGTGGTGTTTTGTTACTCACGCGCACGTCCTGAATAATCACCTCGTCGAGTTTGCGGACGGTGTCTTGGGTCTGTGCCTGTGCAGTGGCGCCAAATAAAGTTGCAATTGTAAGCACGCTGCAGGCTATCATCTGCCGGCGGCTAATTCTGGTGACCTGATTTAAGAGATAGCGGCCACAACTATTGGTTGTGTGTTCCATAATTCATTCCTTACGCGGGCATTATCCCGATCAAGTTTTAAGGGTATGTTCTCAGCCACAGCGCTTTGTAGCACCCCTTATGGTGATTTGTCCGATGCAAAGATACAACAAATCCTGCATTCGGCAAAAAATATTTGTTTTAATGCCCCACGTCGGCGAGGAATTTGATGCGCATCAGGCGTATCTCCTCCTCGGTGTATTCGGGGTCGTCTTCGAACTCCTCATAGGCCTCTTTGAGCGCCTGTTCTGGGTCGGCGGTTTCGCTTTCGCGCCAGTAGTCGAGCAGCACCTCCTGGTGGTCTTCCTCGATGTTGTCCTGAATATAATAGTCGATATTCAGTTTGGCTCCGCTGCGTATGATGTGTTCCATCTCGGTGAGCAGCTCGTCCATGGTGAGCCCTTTGCCCGCCGCTATGTCTTCGAGGCTCTTGCGGCGGTCTATGCTCTGTATGATATAGACTTTGTTGGCCGAGCGGTTGGCCGCCGAGCGGATGACGATGTCCTGGGGCCGTTCGATGTCGTTCTCCTCTACATATTTCTTGATGAGTTCGATGAAAGGCCCGCCGTGCTTCTCGGCCTTGGCTTTTCCTACCCCTTGGCAATGCGAGAGTTCCTCGACGTTGCAGGGATATTGCAGAGTCATGTCCTTGAGCGAGGTGTCTTCAAAGATGGCATAGGCGGGTATCTTCTCGCGTGTGGCAATGCTGCGGCGCAGGCTTTTGAGTTGCACATAGAGTGCTTCGTCGCCAGCTGCCGAGGCGTTGCCAGTGTTGGCCATCACCTCTTCGTCGTCTTCTTCGTTGTTGCCGGTATAGTCGTGGTCGGGAGTGACATAGATGTCGTACGGTTTCTTAATGAATTTGTGGCCCGTGGGGGTCAGTTTCAGGACACCGTACTGCTCCACCTCCTTTTGCACCAGTCTCTCGAACAGAGCCTGCCGCAATACGGCTTTCCAGAACAATTCATCGTGGTCCTCGCCGGCGCCAAACTGTTCCAGTTGGTCCAGGTGGTAGGTCTTGGTGTTGGAGTTTTTGTGGCCAAGAAGTACGTCGACGATATCCTTGGGCTTGAATGCCTGCTTCATGGCCAGGATGGTCTCAAGTGCGAAAGCCATTTCTTCTTTCGCCTCCACTTTGGGCTTGGGATGGAGGCAGTTGTCGCAGTTGCCGCAGTACTCCTCGTTGTAGTCTTCGCCAAAGTAGCGCAGTATGTTAAGACGGCGGCAGGCCGAACTCTCGGCATACGATACCATCTCCTGCACCAACTGTTTGGCCATCTCCTGCTCAGAGGCATTTTTGTCTGAGAAGAACTTGTAGAGTTTCTCCACGTCCTGCTCGCTGTAGAACGCTATGCATCGACCCTCTCCACCGTCGCGGCCGGCACGGCCGGTCTCCTGGTAATAGCCCTCGATACTTTTGGGTATGTCGTAGTGAATGACGAAGCGCACATCGGGTTTGTCGATACCCATGCCGAAGGCTATTGTGGCCACTATCACGTCTACCTCTTCTGTCAGGAACTTGTCCTGGTTCTCGGCGCGCACCTTGTTGTCCATACCGGCGTGGTAGGGCAGGGCCTTGATGCCGTTGATGACCAGCAGTTCTGCAAGATCCTCCACCTTCTTGCGGGTGAGGCAGTAGATGATGCCACTCTTGTTGGGGTTCTCCTTGATATAGCGTATAATCTCCTTGTGCAGTTGCATGGGGTCGGCCGGCTTGGGGCGCACCTCGTAGTAGAGGTTGGGACGGTTGAAGCTCGAGATGAATGTCTTGGCCTGTTCCATGCCCAGGTTTTTGATGATGTCCTGTTGCACCTTGGGAGTGGCGGAGGCTGTGAGTGTCAGTATGGGCACATCGGGGCGGATGGCTTGCATGGCGTCGCGCAGGCGGCGGTATTCCGGGCGGAAGTCGTGGCCCCATTCCGAGATGCAGTGTGCCTCGTCGATGGCAAAGAAGGATATCTTTATCTGTTTCAATATTTCGATGGTCTCTTCTTTAGAGAGGGTCTCGGGGGCCACATAGAGCAGTTTTGTGCCGCCTTTCAGCAGGTCGTCCTTCACCTCGTTCTGCTGTATGCGTGAAAGCGATGAGTTGAGAAAATGCGCTACGTCGGAGTTGCCGGAGGTGTATCGCACAGCATCCACCTGGTTCTTCATCAAGGCTATCAGGGGCGATACCACGATGGCGGTGCCGTCGAGTATCATGGCTGGCAACTGGTAGCAAAGGCTTTTCCCGCCGCCGGTGGGCATGATGACGAAGGTGTCGTTGCCGTCGAGCAGACTCTGTATTATGGCCTCTTGGTCGCCTTTGAACTTGTCAAAGCCGAATATTTCTTTGAGATAGGTGTGCAAATCTTTCATCGCTGCAACAATATTTAGTGTAAAGTAGCGTTATCCGATTATGTTTTACAAAGATATGAATTAATTTCGAACTGGCAAAAAAAAATTCACCGTGAAAAGCAGAGAAGAGATAAAAAAGATTGCTAATCAGGTTATTGCCGACGAGAAAAAAGCTGTCGAAAATCTTTGCAACTATATAGACGACAGCTTTGTCGACGCTGTCGAAATTCTTTTTTCGACCCATGGCAGGGTGGTGGTGACGGGTATCGGCAAGAGTGCCAATATCGCCACCAAGATAGTTTCCACCTTCAACTCCACCGGTACTCCGGCCCTTTTCCTTCATGCCGCCGACGCCATCCACGGCGACCTTGGCATGGTGCGCCCCGACGACGTTGTAGTATGCATCTCAAAAAGCGGCAACACCCCCGAGATAAAGGTGCTGGTGCCTCTGATAAAGAATTTCGGCAACCGCCTTATAGCCATTGTGGGCAATACAGACTCCTTCCTCGCACACGAGGCCGACGTGGTCCTAAACACTACCGTCGAGCACGAAGCCTGCCCCAACAACCTCGCCCCTACCAGCAGCACTACCGCACAGCTTGTCATGGGCGATGCCTTGGCGGTGGCTCTTATCGAATGCCGCAACTTCACGGCACGCGATTTCGCCCGTTTCCACCCCGGCGGAGCCTTGGGCAAACAGCTCTATTTGCGCGTGAGCGACCTCTATATCCAAAACGAGCGCCCGGTTGTGCCGCCAACCGCCACAATTGCCGAGACCATCATCGAGATGACCTCGAAGCGTCTCGGATGCACTGTGGTCGAGGCCGACGGCAGGATACAGGGTATCATCACCGACGGCGACCTGCGCCGCATGATGCAGACCTACCACGAGCCCAATGTGGCGGCAGATATCATGAACCGCAACCCCAAGCTTATCCTCGATACCGAGTATGCCGTCAAGGCGCTGCAGATGATGCGCAACAACAGCATCACCCAGCTTGTGGTTGTCGATGCCGACGGCAAATATCTTGGCATAATCCATATCCATGATATACTCCGCGAGGGTATAGTATGACTTTCCAACCTTAAAATTACCCCCCTTGAAACTATATACAGACAAGGTCGTAAAGATCTACCGCAAACGCACCGTGGTGAAAGAGGTCTCGGTAGAGGTGAGCCAGGGCGAGATAGTGGGCCTGCTGGGCCCCAACGGAGCCGGGAAAACCACTACGTTCTATATGGTGGTCGGCATCATCCGCCCCAATTCCGGCAACGTGTATATGGCCTCCACCAGCGAGGCCGACCTTCAGCATCCCGCCTTTGCCGAGAAGAAGGCGGTGGTGGCCGACGGCACAGCCCGGCTCAACATCACCGGTATGCCGCAGTATCGCCGGGCCCAGCTCGGTGTGGGCTACCTCGCACAGGAGGCTTCGGTGTTCCGTCAGATGAGTGTGGAGAACAATATCTACTCCATACTTGAGTTCCGCAAGGACCTCGACGAGGCAGGCCGTCGCGAGAAGCTGGAGTCGTTGCTCGACGAGTTCCGCCTTCAGCATATCCGCAAGAGCAAGGGCATACAGCTGAGCGGAGGCGAACGCCGCCGCACCGAGATAGCGCGGGCGTTGGCCAACGACCCGATGTTCCTGTTGCTCGACGAGCCCTTTGCCGGTGTCGACCCCATCGCCGTGCAGGATATTCAGGATATCGTGGCGCACCTCAAAGAGCGCAACATCGGCATCCTCATCACCGACCACAATGTGCGCGAGACCCTCGCCATCACCGACCGCGCCTACCTCCTCTACGAAGGTGCTGTGCTGCACCACGGCACCCCCGAGGATATGGCCGCCGACCCCGATGTGCGCGAGAAGTACCTTGGCCGCGATTTCGAACTCCGCCGTGCCCGCACGGTGGAAATATAGCCCATCTAATCCCAAGTATAATATGGACCGTTACTGTGTCATCATGGCCGGCGGCATAGGCAGCCGTTTCTGGCCGCTCAGCAAAAACAACTATCCAAAGCAGTTTCTCGATATACTTGGCACCGGAAAAAGCTTTATCCGTGCCACGTATGAACGCTTCCTTCCGCTGGTGCCGCCGCAGAATTTCGTTGTGGTGACCAATGCCGCCTACAAACAGCTGGTGCTTGAGCAGCTCCCCGAGTTGCACGAAGACCAGGTGCTGTGCGAACCGATGCGCCGCAACACGGCGCCCTGCATAGCCTATGCCACTTACCACATACTTGCTCGCTGCCCCGAGGCGTCGGTGGCTGTCACGCCTGCCGACCACCTCGTCACCAACGAGCGCGAGTTCCAGCGCGTAATAGGCCAGGGCCTCGACTTTGTCGAGCAGAAACGCGACGCCCTTATGACTATCGGTATCAAGCCTTCGCGCCCCGAGACGGGCTACGGCTATATCGAGGTGGAGGCCGTGCAGGACGGCATTGTGCCGGTGAAGAACTTCAAGGAGAAACCCAACCTCGAGACAGCCAAGCGTTTCCTCGCGGCAGGCAACTATTTCTGGAATTCCGGCATCTTCCTTTGGAGCACCGATGCCATCATGTCGGCATTCAGGACCTACCTGCCCGACATGGCGGCCCTCTTCGACGAAGGCAGCGCCGATTTCGGCACTCCCCACGAGGGTGATTTCATTGCACGCCAGTTTGAACGTTGCGAGAACATAAGTGTCGACTACGGCATCATGGAACACAGCCAGAGCCGCTACACCGTGGCCGCCGACTTCGGGTGGAGCGATATCGGCACCTGGGGTTCGCTCTACACCCATGCCGCCCACGACCCCGCCGGCAACGCCGTCAGCGGCCGTGCCGTGGTGGTTGACAGCTGCAACAGCGTGGTGAATATAGAGCCGGGGTTCGAAGCCATCGTGCAGGGTATGGACCGCTACCTTGTGGCACTGCGTGACCACTCGCTCCTCGTCTGCCGTCTCGACGACGAGCAACAGATAAAAAACTGGGTCGAGAAACTCTGACCCCGTTCCGGCAGATAAAAAAGAAGGCTACAAGGTTCGCTTGTAGCCTTTTTTCAGTTTAGGAAAATGTCGAGCCTTTCGCCTTCGACCTCGAGGGTCTGGTAGCTGCGGGCGAAACCCAGAATGTTCTGGAGCACTTGCCCCGAGGGTTGTATGTCTGTGCTTGCAGCGGTCGAAAATGTGTCTGTGCTTAGAAAATCGTATTGCTGCATCATACGCGCCTTTTTTGGTTAATTCTCGGTTTTGTGGTTTCTTTACGCCTATAATAACTCCACAATCGATAATAAATTGTGTGAAAACGAAAATTTAACATTTTCGGCACTTGTGCCTTCCGGTGAAGTCCGTGATAAGTCCGACCCAAGTCCGACCCAGGTCCGACATTTCTCCGACCGTTCTATAGTAGTTCTATAGTAGTTCTATAGTATTTCTATAGTCAACAACTATAGAACGACTAAGGAAATACTATGGAAATACTATGGAAATGCCCTGTTTGGGCCGGAGTTATCGCTTCGCCTGCAGGCTGTTACGGCGGTCTCGTCCCGATGAGGGGCCGGATTGGTGATTTAACCTTAATTAACATAAAGTCCTCAAAAATGCTTCCTCTGTTTGCCGATATCGATGGTGGGTCGGCGGCCGACCCCCGGCAGGGGTCGAGGGGTGCTTTCCGAGGGGTGCCGGAGGGGGTTGTTAATAGCTGTTGATAACCTCCAGTGAACGGCTTCGATAAAGTGTTAAATGTAATTTGCAAAATGCTGTATATCAGTGCTGCGATAATATTTTAACTTTATTTAACAGAAGTATTTTCGCAGAGTGTTTGGTGGGTTTGAAAAATGGGTGTATCTTTGCATTCCAATCGTGGGTATATTGTGCCTACGGAATAGATTGAATATCAAGATAATAAAATAAAACAACAGAAAAGAAATGCCAACAATTCAGCAATTAGTTCGCAAAGGACGTCAGCAGATGGAGTACAAGAGTAAGTCTCCCGCCCTCGACAGCTGCCCGCAGCGTCGCGGTGTCTGCACCCGTGTGTACACCACCACCCCCAAGAAACCTAACTCGGCCATGCGTAAAGTGGCCCGTGTCCGTTTGACCAATGGCAAGGAGGTTAACGCCTACATCCCGGGTGAGGGTCACAACCTGCAGGAGCACTCGATCGTGATGATTCGCGGAGGCCGCGTGAAG
>JAEEGL016275089.1_pt1 | contig 12524 bp, 12 predicted proteins | sample 9134231 | NCBI WGS metagenome assembly JAEEGL01 (sample SAMN16246548, study PRJNA631951) | gut metagenome | biome: gut microbiome; feature: rumen; material: fiber-attached | host: Bos | place: Iran: Karaj | collected 2018-10
GTGCAGGGACTTGGCGGAAATAACGCTGTTTCGGGGCAGAAATTGTGGTATAAACTTCAAGATATTTATAGGATTATGGGTGACGGAACAAATACCGTAAATCCCAAAGAAAGCATTGTTAATCTGCTGCTTAGTGAACAAAAAAACAAATCTTTTAAACTTTCCGGTGATGCCCTCGAACAGTTAAAAGCTTATATGAATATTGACTTGCCTTCTTTGCAGGAATTAAAAGTTAATCTTGGCGGAAAAGAAGTAATGACAAAGGGCGAACATTTTCTTGCAGACGTATATGCCCTGACAAAAGCTTTTTCAAGAGAAAATGTTTTAAAGACATTTAAGAACGTATCTGACGGAGTTTCTGCCGAATTTGTAAAAGACCTAAAAAATTTAAGCATAAGAAAAACAGTTCTCGGACTTGCGGGAATTTGTGCTATTGGTTCATCTTGGCAGGCAATTAATCGCCACATGACTGCAAAACGCACAGGGAAAACAGGTTTTGTCGGCGACCCGAATTATGAAAAAGGAGAACAAAAAGAAAAGAAACCCGACCACGTCTTTATGCCTCTAAAGGCTCTTACAAGTGCAATTATGGGCTTTTATATTTTTAAAACAATCAATGCTAAAAATGCAAAAGATTTTATTTCAAAAATTCAATTTAAGGGTGCTTTGCCAACAATGGAGCAAATCAAGCTGGTATATGGTTCGGTTATTGTCGGCAGACTTCTTGCCGCAAGAGATAAAAATGAACTTCGTGAAAGTGCATTCCGCGACTTTATGGGCTTTACAAACGTCCTTGTTATCGGTGCACTTTTAACAAAATGGTTTGTAAATCACAAAGATAAATCTCTCATAAATTATGATGAAGCAACGCATGGCAAAGGTTTGTGGAATTGGATAAAAAATTCCTCTATAAAAACGCATGAAGATGTATTAAATTCTCACTTCAAAGCTGATATTTTGAAAGATAAGGGCGTACGCAGTATTCATGAACTTCACAAGCTTAATTGGATACCAAAAGACAGTAAGATTGCAGAAAAACTTTCAATATTAAATAAAGCAAAACTTTTAGGTATAGGATATGCTTGCGTGGTTCTGGGTATCATCATACCATTAATTAACAAACACATGACAAACCGCAAAGCAATGAAACTTAATCAACAGGAAAATAATAAAAAAACAGAAAACGCGGATATTAATCTCCAATCAACCAATCCTAAAACGAAGGAAATTATAGATAAATATCTGAAAAAACATTCTGCTTAAAGAGATTTGTACTATTGTTCTTTTTCTCTGTATGATATAAGATAAAAGTGTATTATTTTTCGTGGGAGAAATTGTGAGTAAAATTAATGTATGTTTATCTTGTGATGATGCGTATGCGAAGCATGCCGGCGTGGTTATTGCGTCTATTTTGCATAATGCCGGAGAAAACGAAGAACATACATTTTATATTTTAGATGGCGGAATTGCAGAAGAAACTAAAAACGATTTTGAAAAACTAAAAGATATAAAACCTTGCGAAATTAATTTTATAAAAATTGATGAAGAAATGTTTGAAGATTATAAATCTGTAAAAACGCACTTTTACATTACATTGCCGACATTTTACAGGTTAAAATTACCTTCTTTACTCCCTGACGCAGACAAGGTTATTTATTTTGACTGTGATTTTGTTGTTTGTACAAGCTTGAAAGAATTATATGAAACAGATTTCGGAAACAATATAATCGCAGGTGTTTTGGATAAAAACAGTAAACTTGTTAAAGAAAATAATACATACATAAATGCGGGAATGATTGTTTTTGACTTAAAAAAAATGCGCGAAAACAACATTGAAGAAGAATTTTTAAACTGGACAAAAGAAAATCTTGAAAAAATTAAAATGGGTGATCAGGAAATAATTAATGAGGTTCTCAAGGGCAGAGTTAAGCTTGTTGGTTCGGAATGGAATGTACAGTCAAGCAATTTTATCAACCGTTCAACATACACCAAAAACCCCAAAGCAATTCACCTTTTGGATAAACCGTGGAAATGGGCAAACGCTTGCGTACACAAAAAAGAATATTATAAATATTTGCAATTAACCCCATGGAAATTAAGCGAAAAGGAATATACTCACTGGACAAGGGATAATGAAATTGCATCGTGGTTCAAATATCTAAAACGCAGACCGTTTTTCTTTTTACGCCCTGCATATTATATCGCGTTGTGGCATTGGTTTTTTTAATATATGCAGCAAAGGTTCGTGGTTTATTTCTTCAACTTTCAACTTTCAACTTTCAACTTACTTATCCCCTAATAGTTGTATTTTCTTGTTTTTTAATTCAAGTATAAAAAAATCTTGCCGATATAAGACTTGTAACCCGCATTTATAAGAGGTTTTAAGTGAAAAATATTTGTGTCAGGAAAGATAATTTGTTTTTGGATATAAATTCTAAAAAAAGTGCTGAAAGCAACATTAAAAACATTCAGAATATTATAAATAACTCAACCGCAAAACAAATATACATTAATCTTTGCGGTTTAAACATGTTTGATGCTATAAAAATAGCTTCTCTAATTTGCGCATACGGACTTGCTGACGATACTACAAGAAAATTTGAAATTTTTGCGGATAATAAAATCGTTATGGGACATATAAAACTTTTGGGCTTGTCTAATATGAATGTCAGAATGGAAATGGAAAAAGAAGCGCTGATTGCATTTTAAGTTTTGTAACAATTAAATTTAAAAACCTAAAGTTTTTTTATGCTTTGCCGATAAAAATATCAAAAGGTAGTTAATAATTTAGGAGAACTTTCCGATGAAAAACAGATTTTTCGTGTGTGGGCTTATTTCGGGCATGCTTTTAGCCTCAAATGTGTATGCTGACCCCTCTGCGTACGGCACTTCGCAGCTTCAGTTAAACACGCAGATTATTGATATGATGAATACCACATCAAGACAAAGCAGTGAATATTATCAAAATCAAAAAGCGCCATCTGCGCAGGTCAAAACTCAAAAAAACTCATCATCTTCACAAATAAATCCTGCTTCAAATTCGTCATCATATCATTTGAAACCTGCATATCAGGATAAAATGAACGATACCCCAAGCCAAAATACGTCCGTTCATGTAAAAGCCCCTGTTGTTAATACTAACCCGTCTTTTCAGGTAAAACCTGCATTTCAGGAAAAGATAAATAATATTCCCAATCAGCAGGTAAAAAGCGGTAAAAACCTGTCTGAAAAAGATTTGCAAATTGAAGGCAGAATTGAAAAAACACAAAAAGAATCACTTTATCAAAATCAATCTCCTGCCGAACTTCAAGCAATGGTAAACCGCATTGGCAAAGGAATTATTAAAGCAAACGGAATTACAACAACAATACAATTCAAATATGATGAAAGTGATGTTGCAAATGCAAATACTAACTTCAAAGGTACAATAAGAGTTTATAAAGGTTTAATTAAATACTGCGAGGACGAAGCGGAACTTGCCTACGCTATAGGGCATGAAATAGGACACGCCACAAGTCATCACGTTGCAAAAGGAATTGCAACAAATGTCGCAGGCGCAACAGCATCAACCGCCGCAACAATAGCCGTAGAACATGCAACAAAAAACAAATGGGCAACACTAGGCACGGGAATTGCCGCAGATGTTCTTGTCGGTTTGGGGAAAAACAAGCTTTCGAGAGTAATGGAAACAAATGCCGACCTTCTTAGTATTGATTATATTGTAAAAGCAGGTTACAACCCGCTTGCATCAATAGCAATTATGAACAAAATCGGCGAAAATTATGTCGATTTTTGGGCAGACCACCCCTCAACCGACAAAAGAGTCGTTATGATGTATGATTATGTCAAGAAAAAATACCCTTCATACCTTGCCGGCGGCTATGACTCAATATTTTACGACCAGGCGCTTGAAGATTATATTTATAACAAAGCGATGTATCAGAAATTATCAAAAGAATATTAACAAAATGCCCCAAACGGGGCATTTTTATTTTAAACTCATAATATCAATATCCTTATAGCGATAGCCGATTTCATAATCTTTATCCAATTCACCCTCCGCGATTACCTTCGCAATATATGCGCCCAAAATCGCATCTAATACCGATACGGGAAGCATATTGGGCGGAAAATTCTTCACTCCCAACTTTTCCTTTATTGCCAATTGCAAAAACTTACACCCCGCAGGCGTTCTCTCTTTCATATACGGGTGAAGTTCAAGAACCGTTTTTGTAAAATTACTGCAATAGCGATAAACATTATACCCTTCCGCCAGAAGTTTTCTGTAAAAATCAGAACCCCTGTCAGAGTATCGGGAAGTCCAATTTTCTTTTCCGTTATATTCAAAATCAATTTTCATAGGTCGAATTGCTTTGTTTACTATGCGCCACTTGCCTTCCAAAAGCTCATAATATTCGGGCATATCAATACAAATAACCGAATTTTTTTTGCCGGCAATTTTTGAAACACAATCACGCAATTCATCAATAGAATATGCCTTATCTATTCTGATTATTTCATTTTTTTGATTTAAAACGCATATACCCGAATCATAGCTTGCGTTTTCACCTATCGTTATTCCTATAAAATTAAATATATTTTCTATGCTCATGGTTGTTTCTATACAAATTTTAAAAATGTTTTATAAGGTTTAAAAATCGGGTCATCAACAATGGCGGGGTTAATCTTTTTAATTCTCTTTAATTCCCCTAATCCCTTAAGCGTATTATACTGCTTAAAATAAACTCCTGTAAGCGCGGCAGAATACGTGGGGTTTTCGGGATTTTCCTTGACGAGATTTTCCAATAATTGTTGCGCCTGTTTGTAATTTTTCATTTCAATATAGCAATACGCTTTTATTTCGTTTGCAAGTTTCTTTTCTGAATAAGAATTTGCCATATCAGCATATTCCAGAGCTTTTGAAAAATCTTCTTTGTCATAATAAATAACAGCGAGATTATTATATACGGTAAATTTTTCATCATCTGATGCCGCAAGCAGAAGTGCTCTTTGAAATGCGCCGTCAGCACTTTCTATGTCACCGCTTGCAAAATATCCTTCCGCAAGGTTTATTTCAGCAATATAACCGTTGCTTACCGTATTCATATAGAGCCGTGATTCTTCAAGGTTTTTCAAGGCTATTTCTTTTTTTGTACCGATTACTGCAATAGGGAAATTCATATACGGATAATTATTAAGGTTATATCTTTTGTCGGTAATGTCAGGAACAATATCATATAGCAGCCTAAAAGTTGCAATATCTCTGGGAGAAAACTCAATTCTCGAAATTTTTAAAGTTTGGGAATATGATGACCAAGATGCATCATTACTAACCGGATACATAATATCATTCGGATTATATGAATGTCCCGAAACCCCGAGAGCGTGTCCGATTTCGTGTTTAGCGATATTGTATATCTGATTTTTGGTAAAGTCGGTGTTATCAGTATCTTTAAATCTAAGGCTTATTGTAGAATGGGTAAGAAGTGAACCTGAAACGCTATTTTCGGTCAAGCCCATTACGCTTGAACAATTTTCGTCATTTTGGCATTGTCCGCCAGAAATTTTGTCCATAAAAACTATTCTGATTTTGGCTTTAGATGAATCATTTATGTATTCAAATTTCAAAGCACCGCCCATCATTTCAGAATAATCAGCAAATGCTTTTTTTACTTCATCAACATAATATCCGGGGAACTTTGCTCCCGCAGTAGTATCGATAAAGACGCTTATATTGGAATTGTCTTTATTATTCCAGTGGACGACATTTGAACCTTGAACAACATCGTTAATATATGTGTCGGGGTATTGCTCGGTTACTTTTTCACGAATTTGCGCAAATTCTGCTTCTATATCGGCAGTATAGTTATTATCAGGATAATCAACAAGCAGTTTATACATTTCACCCTGAACAAGTGCAACTTTTTTCATTTTTTTTAATGTTTCAAAATAATGTCCTATGTATTTTTTATTATCAAGTCCTGTATTAAAAGCTTTTTTGTATGACTTAAATGCGCATACGTAATTTCCGCGATTAAAACATCCTTCTGCGCTAGAAATAGCAAAATGATTTTCGATTTTTGAGTGAAAGAGCATAAATAATGTTACTAAAACTGTTGTACCATAAATAATAAGCCTGATTTGCATATCATGGTTTTTGGTGCTTTTGGGGCTTTTGGCGTTATTATCTTCTTCTGTCATAATTATTCCATATCGTCTATCTTGTTTTTCAGTGCTTTGTACCTGTCATTATCGTTGTCAAGCTCCAAGGCACGTGATATATTTATAATAGCATTTTTTTTGTCAAAATCAAAAAATAATATTTTTGCTAAATAATAATAAATTTCCGCATTATTTTCATCAAGAAGTTTTGCCTTTTCAAAATATCTTTTAGCAATCATATTGTCTTTTTTGTCGCAAAAATACATTTTACCGAGGCAAAAAAGATAATCTTCATTATTTTCATTTTTTTCAAGAAGTTTTTTTAAAAGATTTATCGCTTCATCAACAAAGCCTGCCCGATAATATGTATGCGCAAGTGCAAACTGAAAAAGTTCATTATTGGGCGAAATTTCACAAGCATGTCTATAAAGGGTTATCGCTTCTTCAAACTCCTTAAATAAAACTTTTACACTTGCCAAATTATACAACCCCCAATCATATTCAGGGTCGCTGTCAACTGCAAAAGCATAGTATTTGTAGGCAGTTTCAACATCATTCATGTGGTAAAAATAAATATTACCTAAATTTGAATATGCCCACGCACTTTCCGGTACAAGAATTATAAGTTTTTCAAAAGCTTTTTGGGCTTTTTGAAAATCGTTTTTCTTATAATATAATCGCGCTAATTCCGACAAAAAAAGCGGTTCTTCTTCATTAAAAAAAACCGCTTTTTCAAAATAAGAAATCGCATCATTCAAAAGATTTTTGGCAAGGAAACACTTACCTGCTTTGTAATAAACTTCGGCATTTTTGTCATCTACACCGAGTGAACGCAAAAAATACTCAAGCGCTTCACTATATCTTTCGTTTTCAAAATAAAAATCACCGCAGTTTGAAATAACCAAACTATCATCGGGAGAAAATTTCAGCGCTTTTTTTAATAATTTTTCCTGCTTTTTTGCCTCTTTATTCTGACAAAAAATTTCAGCCGAATTAACGCTGCTCATATTTATACTCTCCCACAGCGCAAAATACACCTGTAAAAAGCAATAAGTTTCTATTCATTAAGACCAAAAGATTTTAAACACTAATTGTAATTATTATACAAAACATGTTTGCCGTTTGCAAGATTGTAATATTTTCACATTTATATAACATTACGGAAATGCAGATATGTAATAAATATTTGACGGCAATGACAGAAAGATTAAAAGAAAAAAAGTATATTCAAAAAATTTTATTTAATAACTTTTACCGTATCGTTCAGATACCTCAAATGCCTTTTTTCAATAACTTCTCCCGCCATAAGAACAGGGACGCAAGGTGGATACGGGGTAATATTTTCTGCAATAATTCTGCCGACTGAATTTTCTTTTTTTACAACTTCAAATTCACTATTAAACGCTTCTTTGGGGGGATAAATCATTTTGGGCAGGGCAGAAAAATAATCGGAAATTTTCTCATCACTTTTTTTTAAATGAAATTTTTTAAGCACGCAAGAGAGTTTCTTTAGTTTTTTCTTTGTGGTGCCAATCCCGCAAAGGCAAAGAATTCCTTTATCCGTAACCAATTCATCTTCAATATCATTTTCATCTAAAAACTCACTCAATTCTTTTCCTGAAAAACCTTTTTTGGAAATAAATAGTTTTGTAAAATCATCATTGTTCAAAAATTCAAAATTACTGTTTTCCCTCTTTATATTTTCTATATTTTTAAAAAGTTCGTCTATTACTGCTTCACATTTTTTTGTATTTAAAAACTCAATAGCCCCTTCAACAGAAGCAATTATCAACCATGACGGAGAAGTAGTCGTAATTAAATTAAGATTTTTTTGAACAATATACGGGCTGATTTTAGAATTTTTTCCTATATGCAATATCGCGCCGCCTGTAAGCGTAGGGGTAGTTTTATGAAGCGAATGTACAACCAAATCAGCACCGAGATTTATAGCACTATTTGGCAGCTTTTGGGAAAACGGAAACAGTGCGCCATGCGCTTCATCAATTATTAAATAAACATTCTTTTTATGGCAAAAATCCGCAATTTCTCTGACTTCTGACACCACGCCTTCATAGGTCGGACTTGTTATAAATATTGCCTTAATGTCAGGATTTTTTTCGTATTCTTTTTTTATTTGTTCAAGTTTTATACCTTTATTAATTCCAAAATCAGAATTGTATTCCGGTAAAAACCATACAGGAACGGCTCCCGACACTACAAGAGCATTGAAAACACTTTCGTGTGCGTTTCTTGCAATAAGAATTTTGTCATTTTCCTTAATAACAGATATTATCGAAGCAATAATACCTGAGCTTGCGCCTTGGGTAAGGAAAAACGAAGCTTTTGAATTATAGATTTCCGCAGCTTTTTTTTGAGATTTTAAGATACAATTTTCAGGGTGTTTAAGATTATCAAGTCCGTCAACTTCGGAAAAATCAGAAGAAAAAGCCTTATATCCGATAAGATTTTTTAACCCGTTCGGAATTATTCCGCCGCATCTGTGCGTCGGAGTGGTAAAAAAAACCCTCTTTGAGTTTTTGAGCTTTTTCATTAAATCGATAATAAACACGTGCTACCCTCTTTTATATCGATACTAGCACAAAAACATTAATAAATACGCTGTTTTATAATTGCGACAACAATATAAAATATACTGCCATAATGCTTATGCCGGAGAGTGCAAACCACCATTTCATTACAGGAGGTTGATTTTGCCATAACCAAACGATATTTGATGACATTTGCTCAACTTCTTTTTTAACGATTTTTCCCATAACACTCTCCTTAAATCTCCCCGATAAAATTATTCTGCAATTTTTTATGGGAAATGACATCATTCTATTGGTCTATTTTTGGGTCTATAAAATATCTATAAAAATTCTCCGTCGCATATCGTATCACAGTATTTACACCTGTTTTCGGCTAAATTGTATTCAAGAATGTTATACCCGTTTCTTTTTATAATCGGTTTTGAACAATTTTTGCAATAGGTTGTAGAAGTTTCTATACTTGAAATATTGCCTGTATAAACGTATTTTAAGCCTGCGCTTTTGGCGGTATTATAGGCTTTTATAAGAGTTTCAACCTTCGTAGCTTCTCTGTTTTCAAATTTATACCTCGGAAAAAATGCACTCAGATGCAACGGAACGCAATCGCCAAGATTTTCTGATATCCATTCACATTCAGCCTTTATATCATCATCATTTTCGCCGTCAATAATCATTGTGGTAAGTTCAATGTGGCAGTCTGTTTCATTTTTCACATATTTTATTGTGTCTAAGACAGGTTCTAAATGCGCCAAGCAATTCTTTTTATAAAACCTTTCACTAAACCCTTTTAAGTCGATATTTGTTCCGTCCATATATTTAAAAAATTCTTTTCTTGCCTTTGGAGTAATGTAGCCTGATGTTACGGCAATATTTTTAACACCAAGTTCCCTGCATATTTTTGCGGTGTCGATAGCGTATTCATAAAAAGCAATAGGGTCATTATATGTATATGCTACGCTTTTTATATTGTAGTGTTTTGCGGTATGTGCAATTTGTTCGGGCGATGCTTTAGGACAATTTTCTATCGGAAGTTTAACTTTTGTTGTTTGCCAATTTTGGCAATACTGACAGCCCATGTTGCACCCTAATGTGCCAAAAGACAAGACTTTTGAACTCGGATAAAAATGATAAAGAGGTTTTTTCTCAACAGGGTCAACGGCAAGCCCCGTATTATATCCATAAGTATCAAGAACGATTTTTTCGCCGTCGTTGCGCCTTACATAACAAAAACCGCGTTGATTTGGTGCAAGATTACATTCTCTTGGGCAAATTTCACACCTGATTTTATTTGCACAATTCATCATACACCCGCCTTACCTCTTTAATATCCTGCCATGTTAACCATTTTGGGCTTCCTTTTTCTCTTGAATCATTTCTCAAAAGATATGACGGGTGAAAAATCGGCATCATTTTTGCACCGTTTTTGCCGTCAAACCACTTCCCACGCACTTTTGTTATTCCGCTCGCATCGGGTAAAAGCGAGTTCATTGCAACAGAGCCGCAGATTAAATTGATTTTGGGCTTTAATATTTCTAATTGCTTGTCGAGATATTCTTTGCAGGCTTCTTTTTCTTCCGGCAAAGGGTTTCGGTTTTCGGGCGGACGGCACTTTATTGTATTACAAATATAGACATCTTTTTTTCTTGAAAATCCTACACACTCAAAAATTTTGTCGAGAAGCTGTCCTGCTTTTCCGACAAACGGCAGCCCTTTTTTATATACCCAATATCCGGGTGCTTCAACGACAAGTACGAGATTGGAATTTGGCACTCCGTCAGAAAAAACGACATTCGTCCTCGTTTTACAAAGAGGACATTTTTCACAATTCAAACACTCTTTTCTGACCGTTTCCAATTCTTCAAACATAAAGACATTATATGTCAAAAAATCAGTTTAGTACAAGATATCCGATGTTCAAATATGTCGCAAAAATTATCCACAGTAAGTATGGAACGAGCAAAATGCCTGCAATTTTTGAAACTCTGAAAAAATTTTTGACGGTTAAAAATGTAAAAATTACCATAAGCAATATCACAACAAGCCCGAGCGCCATATTTTTCATCCCGAAAAATACCGGACTCCATGCAAAATTCAAGGCGATTTGAATTGCAAAATAAACGTAGCCCTGTTTTTTATTTTCCGCAGGCTTTCTTATATATAAAATCAAAGCAATGAAAATTGTTGTATACAAAATTGCCCACGCAGGTGCAAAGACCCAATCAGGCGGCGCAAACGGCGGCTTTATTAAGTTTTTATACCACAATGAATTAAACATACTTTTATTATGTGCAGATTTTTATTAAAAGTAATTCTCCATTCGGATAAAAATTTTTTTAAAATCGGCTAATTAAAAATTTTTATAACAATTTAAAATGAAAATATGAACAAGGTTAATAAATTGCTTTTGGCATTGAACGAGCGGACAAAACTAATCAAAGATGAGTGGACGATAAATCATAGTTTTGTTTCAGGTATGCGCAAATGGATAGCAAATATTGTTCCTGCCGAATTGCTGAAAAGAACGCTTAATCAAGCTGTATCATCGCTCGTTACTCTCAGTCAGGACGGTATTTTTTACGAAAAATTTCCGGATAAAATTCTTTCGCCTGATTACGGCGATAATTGGGGCGTAATTGCAAATTACATAGAAATAAACAATCGCGCCATAGCACAAATGCACGGCAACATTACAAAAAACGGCATTATAAGTTCAATGAAACTTCTTTGCGCAATTCCCCCTTCCGCAAAAAGCTGGGCAAATTGCGTTATTTTGTCGCAAATTTTCCCCAATATATACGGTGACGGTTATAACAAAGCGCCTAAGGAAGAAAATTCCATTTACGGAATAAAACTAAATTCGGGTTACAGCAAAAATATTATAGATTTTGATATTGAAGAAAAGATTTCACCCATAGAACAGTTTATTGCATTTAACAATTTAGCAAATTTTCACGGGCTAAAAACAGGCTTTAGAACGGTTATTTCTGCCGACCAAATAAAAGTAGTTCAGCCTGATGGCACTGATATAACATTTGATTGGAATAATAACGAACATTTTGAATTGTTTTTAAACGAGCATATAAAACTTATAAATGCAGGTTTTGAGGCAATATTTATTGACTCGGCAAAGCATATAGGCGGCTATGATATGGAAAACTATACGGGAGTAGGAGCGCTGCCGACTTATGAACAAATGCAATATATTATCCACGAAATTCGCAGCCGCAGCGGAAATACGCATCTCAGTTTTGTCGGAGAAAAAAGCTGTTGCGATGTTGAACGATATAAAAATTTGGGGCTAAACACGGGAACGGGTTTTATTGAGCCTGATGATTTTCATTCGGTCAAAAACTCCGCCATAAATTATAAATACGCAAATAATTATGCCCCGGGAGTAGAGGTTTCTAACGATAACGACATGGGCGGAAGAACTTACGAGGCAAGATTAAACCGTATTCACAATTCACTTTTTGCATACGAATTTCCGAGCGATAAACTTGCAAGTTTTATGCAAATGGAGGACTTATTTCCGCTCAGATATGACACAAATACGCACCACTTAATGATGTCTAACCCGTCTTATTCAACAGACGGAATGTCTGAAAGTCATTGGGAAAACCTTTTTGCCAAGGCTGACGGCAGAGAATACAATAAAAAAGTCGCAGAACTTTTTGTCCATTCGCTTAATTTGTAGGCTTTTTTAATTCCTTTTTTGCCTTTTGCCACAAAGTATCAAATTCTTCGAGCGTATGTTCTTCAAGAGGTTTTGTTGATAATTCTTCCATTTTTCTAAATCTTGTCATAAATTTTTTA
>JAEEGL010048217.1_pt1 | contig 12523 bp, 16 predicted proteins | sample 9134231 | NCBI WGS metagenome assembly JAEEGL01 (sample SAMN16246548, study PRJNA631951) | gut metagenome | biome: gut microbiome; feature: rumen; material: fiber-attached | host: Bos | place: Iran: Karaj | collected 2018-10
CAGAAGGGGGCCAAGAACGTGAGCGATTCTTCGGGGCCTCTGTCGTCTCAATTATCTAGCCGTTATAACGATTATTTCGTATCCTGAACAGTCGATTCTGCCCGAATGAGCGATACGCAATAATCTTGCCTCCCTTGTGTAAAGGGAGGTGTCGCCGGAGGCGACGGAGGGATTGTTACCAAGCCAATCGGTTACTGCTGAACAAAAGCGGTTTACGTTTGTCCAAACAATCCCTCAGTCACGCGACGAGCACGTGACAGCCCCCTGCCAAATTGGCGGCCAATTTGGCGTACACAAGGGGGCCAAGAACGTGAGCGATTCCGGAAGTGCATACGACAGGTCAAAAAAATAATATATAATAATAAAAAAAGTCTTGACAACAAAGGCGTTTTGCGGTATAATATCGCTACCTCTGTCGGCAGGGCTTTTTTTTCGCGCTGAAAAACGAAGCTCCCGGCCGGCGACACCACACGTCCGCCGCCGTCGGAGGGAGGTACACAGACCGTTTTCACGGTCAATATCGCAAACAGGAGGTGCCAATATTAATGGCTAACGATCAGAGAGTCAAGGTTACTCTCGTCTGCACCGAGTGCAAGCAGAGAAACTACGACACAAAGAAAAACAAGAAGAACACGCCTGACCGGCTTGAGCTTAAGAAATACTGCAAGTTCTGCCGCAAGCACACGGTTCACAGAGAATCCAAGTGAGGTCCTGCGAATGAAATTCCTTAATTCCCGCAGAATCGCCTCTCTCATCCTCGCGCTGCTCCTGACCCTTTCGCTTTCCGCGACGCTCGCGTTCGCGACCGATTCCCAGCCTTCCGGCGAAGCGACGACAGCCGTTTCCGGGACCGAGGCGACTCCGGCGGATACGTCGGGCGCCGAAGACGACACGAAGACCACGGGCGCCGGCGACACTGACGCGGATGACGGAGATACCGAAACGACCGGAAGCACTGAGGACGGAGACGACAAGTCTTCGGACGGCGACGGAAAAACCGAAAAAACGATCAACTGGGACCTTATCGTGACCCTGTCGATCATCGGACTCGCCGTCATCGTTTTCCTTCTCTTCTTCTTCATCAACAAGAAGTTCAACGCGAAGGTCAAAAAGACGCTGAAGGATCTCTCCAGCGAACTCAAGAAAATCGTGTGGTCTCCCTGGCGCGACGTCAAGAAGAACACGATCACCGTTATCGTCATTTCTCTCGGAGCCGCGCTGCTCATATTCGTTCTTGACCTCATCTTCAACAAGAGTCTTTCCGCACTGACGACGCTTGTCCGCGGAACCGTCTGATAATGAGCGACATAAACGAAATGAACGTCGGGATACAGTGGTATGTGGTGCACACGTATTCCGGATACGAAAACAAGGTCATGGCGAGCATCCAGAAGATAGTCGAAAACCGCGGGCTCGGAAATCTCATCTACGATATCCGCATCCCGACGGAAAAGGTCATCACCGTCAAAAACGGTAAAGAGGAAGAAGTCGAACAGAAGGTCTTCCCCGGATACGTTCTCGTCAAAATGATCATGACCGATGAAAGCTGGCACGTGGTGAGAAACATCACCGGCGTCACCGGATTCGTCGGACCGGGCTCCCGCCCGACGCCTCTTACCGAAAAAGAGGTGGAAAAACTTATGATCGAAGAAAAGAAGGCGACCGTCCACCTCGATTACGGCGTCGGCGACGAAGTAAAGATCGTCGGCGAACTGTTCGGAGGGTACACCGGCACGGTGCAGTCTGTTTCGGAAGATCTCAAAAAGGTCGTCGTCCTCGTCAAGCGCGGACGCCGCGACATGTCGGTCGAATTCGACGCACAGGACGTCAGACCGATCAACTAAGTGGGAGGAAGGAAAATCTTTAATCCTTCCGACAGAAACCACACGGAGGTATTTTAATTATGGCAAAGAAAGTTCTGGGCTACATCAAGCTTCAGCTTCCCGCCGGCAAAGCCACTCCTCAGCCGCCCGTAGGCCCCGCCCTCGGTCAGTACGGAGTCGCCATCCCGGTATTTACTAAAGAATTCAACGAGAGAACGAAGAACGACATCGGCCTCATCATCCCGGTCGTTATCACCGTTTACGCCGACCGTTCCTTCACTTTCATCACCAAGACTCCCCCGGCGCCCGTCCTTATCCTGAAGGCGTGCGGCATCGAGAAGGGCTCTTCCGTTCCCAACAAGACGAAGGTCGCCAAACTCACCCGCGAGCAGGTCAGAAAGATCGCCGAAACCAAGATGCCCGATCTCAATGCAGCTACCATTGAGACCGCTATGAGCATGATCGCCGGCACCGCCCGTTCGATGGGCATAACGGTGGAAGACTGAGGGAGGTAAAGATCAATGGCAACAAAAGGCAAGAAATACGCCGAGAGCGTAAAGCTCTTCGAGAAGAGCCGCCAGTACGATCCCGCTGAAGCGGTTTCCATCGTCTGCAAGACCGGAAAAGCCAAGTTTGACGAGACCGTCGAGCTGCACGTCCGTCTGGGCGTCGACTCCCGCCACGCCGATCAGCAGGTCAGAGGCGCCGTCGTCCTTCCCAACGGAACCGGTAAGAAGGTCCGCACCCTCGTTTTCGCCAAGGACGACAAGGTCCAGGCAGCCCTCGACGCCGGATCCGACTACGCCGGCGGAATGGAATACGTTGAGAAGATCCAGAAAGAAGGATGGTTCGAATTCGACGTCGTCATCGCTTCTCCCGATATGATGGGCGTCATCGGACGTCTCGGTAAGATCCTCGGCCCGAAGGGACTTATGCCCTCCCCGAAGAACGGAACCGTCACTCCCGACGTTGCCCGCGCCGTTACCGAAGCCAAGGCCGGTAAGATCGAATACCGTCTCGACAAGACGAACATCATCCACTGCCCCATCGGCAAGGTTTCCTTCGGCGAAGACAAGCTCAAGGAGAACTTCGATGTTCTCGTCGGCGCCATCATCAAGGCAAAGCCGGCATCCGCCAAGGGTCAGTACATCAAGAGCTGCGTAATCGCAACCACGATGGGCCCCGGCATCAAGATCAACCAGGCAAAACTCAGCTGATCATACTGTTTTATACGAAACCGCGCCGCTCGCGAATGCGAGCGGCGCGGTTTCTGTATTGCCTGTCTGCTTTTATCTTTCGGGATATACCCGTTCCGCGTTTTCGGCCGCCGAAATGAAAAACTCCCGGCAGTTTTCCTCGAATCTGCAAAGAGTGTAAAGCTCGAGCATCCGGAATCCGTCCTGATCCCTGAAGATAAAAACGTAATGTACCGTCGGACCTTCCGCCGCGGCGTGTGACACGCTGCGAACGTATCCGATCCCCCCGGGAGTGGTTTCCAGAGTCTTGTCTCCGGCAAACGAGTCGAAGGTCCATCCCAGATAATCGTCCGCCGACACGTCTTCGAATCTCTCGATACTGTCCGAAGAAAAGAAAATCACGGTCACGGCGGCGTAATCCGACAGCACGGTCTCTTCACTTCCGTTGTTTTCCCGCTCTTTTTTACCGAAATCGCTGTTGAGAGTCACACGCAGACCGTTCAGAACGAATTCCGCCGGGAGGGATTTTGCGTCGGGACCGGTTTTCGGATCCGATTTCCCCCAGATCCCGCGGGCGACAGCGGCGCCGCAGAGAAGGACGAGCAGTACCGCCGACGCGATGAAGATCCATAAAGCCGCCGACGCCCTGCGCAGCCGCTTTTTTCTTTCGGCGGCGGTCGTTTCATCCGGATCGTCGAAAAGGAAGGGATTGCCGAGGAATGGAGAGTATCTCACCTTTCCGGCGAGGCTGACGTCTTCGCTCCCCGCGGGGATCGCTCTTTTTTCGCACATAAACCAGCGGGGGACGGAAGCCGGAGCGACCGTCACGTCGGTTTCCGCGTCCGGGATCTCGAAGCTCTTCTCTTCTCCGTTTTTTATTTCTCCGACGACGCGCGCCCTGTCTTTTCCGACCGTACAGTCGCCTTCTTCGTCGCGGACACAGACGTTCAGCGGGAAAAGAGCCCAGGGCAGCGCCTTGCGCCGGGTTAACGTAAGTTTTCTCATAATCAGCACTCGATAACGATATTGAAAATGAACGATCGGGAGAAATCGGTCTTCGCCCCGATCATTTTAAGGAATGACGCGTTCGCGCCGAAACTGAAATCCTGCGTCAGAGTGTAGGTTATCTTCCCGCCTTTTTTCAGTCCGGCTATCGCCGTCCTCAGCTGCGGTTCTATCCACAGATATTTGCCGTAGGGCGTCACCCGCCGCAGTCCGTTGGGTGAGCAGACGTTAAGCACCTCGCTTGCCTCCGACCTTGCTCCGATCCCGACTTTTATCTTTTTGAAACCGCCGTCAAGGCCTCCCGCCATGTTTTTCATACTGGAAATTACGATCCTCTTCGCGTCGCAGTGTGATCTGCAAAAGTTGATCAGTTCGTCGCAGTATTCGTCGTAAACGTATTTGCTGAAATTTCCCGATTCGATCAGCACGCCGGATTTCGCCGCTTTCGGATGCCTGACGTAATACTGAACGGCGTCACCGGGTTCGCGCCTCGCGATCCACTGATTCCCCTGGCCGTTTTCGAAGGGAAGGAGCTCATCCTCCGAGCGCAGGACGCGTATCTCGTCGGCGAGCGACTTTGAAACCAGTCCGCCGATAAATCTGGCCGTTGCGACGGGATTGAGCGCCACGTTTGCCGCGTGCGCGATCTTTTTCCCGTCGATCCTTTTTCGTTCGGTTTTTTCTCCCGACTCCGAAAAATCGATATAATAAACTTCGAGCTTGTTCTTTGCGCTCTCTGACATAGAAGGATCTCCTCCGGTAGTGTGTTAAGGCAATACCGCACAATTCGGCGGACGGGATTCCGCCGAATTTGCGCGAGAATTTCGTTTTTTTGCCGCATTTCAGTTCGATTTCCGGCGAAAAAACGTGCAAAAACGTCGCGGTCTCGCGACGAGAAATTTCTCGACGGCTCGTTAAAAGGAAATACTGGATAAATCGCGTGCGTAGATTGGCGAGAGCATTTTTTGCAAGTTTCCCGAAGGGAAACGTGTTCTCGGCTGAGAAATCGCAGCAATACAGGGAGTATTGCAAGATTGCGACGCAAGGACAGGCGAAAAATGAGCCGTCAAGATGCGTGCGTCGATTTATCCAGTACTTCCTTAATAACCGCGAAGCGAGTTTTTTAACAGCCTTTTTTCAAATAATTATACCGCATCGGGAGGAAACTGTCAAGAAAAAGCGGCGGCTGCGGTTTTTACGGTTGAAAAAACACGAAAAATAATATATAATAATATAATATCACTTTTTGAACGCGGGTATTAAAATGGCAAAGCTTTATTTCAAGTTCGGGGCTATGGGCTGCTCGAAATCGGCTCAGGCGCTGATAACGAAATTCAATTACGAAGAGCGCAACATGAAGGTCATGCTGCTCAAACCCGCCCTCGATACCCGCGACAGGGGTATCGTCAGTTCGCGCATAGGGCTCCGCGCGGAGGCGATATGCGTCGCGCCCGACTGCGACGTCTACCGGCTTTACAGGGAGTGCTATTCCGACTGTCAGGTGGTAATAGTCGACGAATGTCAGTTCCTGACTCCCGAACAGGTCGACCAGCTCGGCGCCATAGTCACCGAGCTTGACGTCCCGGTGCTCTGCTTCGGGCTTTCCACCGATTTTCAGACCCATCTTTTCCCGGGGAGCAAGCGTCTGTTCGAGATCGCCGAATCGGTCTCCGAGATCAAATCGGTCTGCCGGTGCGGAAGGAAGGCGACGGTAAACGCGCGTCTTGACGACGAAGGAAACGTCGTTTACACCGGCGAGCAGGTCTGCATCGGAGGAAACGAAAGATACACCGCCATGTGCCGCAAATGCTGGCTCGAACGCAAGGCGGATCAGGAGGCAAGGGGGATACGCACGTGAGAAAAACGAAAGAATTCATAACCAAAGAGGAAACCGACGCTCTTACCGCCGGCAGGATACTCGAAACGGTGTCGCCAGAGCTTACGGCAAGGATGGAAAGGGAGAAAGCGACTCTTTCCTTCCCCCGCGTCGCTTTCAGGGATGAAGACATTATCAGGCGTCACGACGTTCCGAAGGACGAGGCGACCGTCTGGCGGCCCGCCTTCGTGCACGACATCGACAAGATCCTTCACTGCCCCTATTACAACCGCTACGCCGACAAGACGCAGGCCTTCTCGTTTTACAAAAACGACGACATATCCCGCCGCAGTCTTCACGTGCAGCTGGTTTCGCGCATCGCGCGGACCATCGGCGTCGCGCTCAATTTGAACCTCGATCTGATAGAGGCGATCTCGCTCGGTCACGACATAGGTCACGCCCCCTTCGCGCACACCGGCGAAAAGCTTCTCGACGAACTTTACTGCGAAAACACCGGGCGTCATTTCGCCCACAACATCCATTCGGTCAGGGTGCTTGACGAGATATTCCCGATAAATATCAGTCTTCAGACGCTGGACGGAATAGCCGCCCACAACGGGGAGACCGAGCTGTCGGAATACCGTCCGGTACCTCTGGACAGCTTTGAGAAATTCGACAAAATGATCGAGGAATGCTATATCGATCCCGGCGCCTCGGCAAAACTCGTTCCCTCCACTCTCGAGGGCTGCGTCGTGAGGATCTCGGATATAATCGCCTACCTCGGGCGTGACAGGCAGGACGCCGAGAAGGCGCAGATGGCGATCAGCGACGCCTTCGAACGCGGGGCGATCGGAGTCTCGAATACCGAAATAATCAACAATCTGATCGTCAACATAATCGAGAACAGCTACGGAAAACCCTATATCAGCATGGACCGCGAACATTTCGAGGCGCTCCGGCTGGCAAAGAAGGAAAACTACAAGCTGATCTACGGCGACGACCGCAGCCGCGCCGATCCGCGGATCCGCCCGATGATGGCGGAGATCTACGAGCAGATGAAAAAGGACCTGCTCGCCGGAAGAGAACGCTCGCCGGTATTTACGCATCACATCAACTACATACTGCCGACCAGAAGAAAACGCCGTATCCCCTATGAGGAAAACGATCCTGACCAGATCGTCGTCGACTATATCGCCAGCATGACCGACGATTATTTCGTCGATCTTTACAACTACCTCTTCCCGAAGAGCCGGATCGACATAAAATACGTGGGGTATTTCGATTCGGATCCGCCCTACGAGGAGGTGCTGAATGATTAGTCCGGGACGCAACCGGCTGTTTGCCGGAGGAGCGATACTGGGAGCCGGACTTCTTGCCGCGGTCGCCTGGTACGTGCGCCTTGTGCGATATCTGTCGGACGTGGCTTTCGACAGAAACGCCCCGAAATCGGCGGAAACGGCAAAGAAAAAAATAGCCGGAAAATCCGAAAAGCGGGAATTCATCGCCCTTCTCGACGAGGCGGCGAAAAAGCTCGAGGAAAGCGGATGCGAAACGGTCACGATAAACAGCAGTCACGACGGGACCGAGCTGACCGGACACCTTCGCGTCTGCCCGAAGGCAAAACGACTGCTCATCGCCATGCACGGCTGGAGATCGAGCTGGTCGCGGGACTTCGGAACGGTCGCAGACGCCTGGCTTGACGCGAAATGCTCCGCCCTCTTCGTCGAACAGCGCGGCCAGAACGCCAGCGGCGGAGAGTATATGAGCTTCGGGGTCCTCGAGCGGCTCGACTGCCTCGACTGGATTAAATGGGCGACCGAAAACGTTTCCTCCGAACTGCCGGTATATCTTGTCGGCGTTTCGATGGGAGCGACGACGGTGCTTCTCGCCTCGGGGCTCGATCTGCCGCCGAACGTACACGGCATAATCGCCGACTGCGGATTCACCTCGCCCGACGCCATATGGCGCCACGTCATGCAGGACAATCTGCACCTTCCCTATTACGATTCACTTTACGAAAACCTCTGCCGCGAAAGGATCGGAGTCAGCGCGAAGGGGATCTCCACGACTGAGGCGCTGAAGAACAACCGCGTTCCCGTACTGTTCGCCCACGGGACCGACGACAAATTCGTCCCCGTTTCGATGACCTACGAGAATTACCGCGCCTGCGCCGCTCCCAAGTGGCTTCTGATAGTCCCGGGAGCCGATCACGGAATGAGCCATTACGTGGAACCCGAAAGATACGAAAAAACGGTAAAGGACTTTTTCCGGGCGTACGACAAAGTCACGCCCGCGCCGGAAGTCCCGCCGGAATCAAAGGAGTGATCCGTTATGGATATGATAGTTGCAGCCGACCGCGGATGCGCCATCGGCAAAAAAGGGCAGCTGCTTTACAGTCTGCCCGAGGATATGAAGTATTTTCGCAGGATGACGGCGGGAAAAACGGTGGTCATGGGACAGAACACTTTCCTGTCGCTTCCCGGACCGGCTCCGCTCAAAGGCAGGACGAATATCGTGCTCTCGGCCGACAGAAGTTTCGAAGCGCAGGGATGCGTCAACGTTCATTCCTTCGACGAGATGTTCTCCCATATCGCGAAATACTCGCCCGACGCAGTAATGCTCATCGGCGGCGGAAGTCTTTACAACGCGCTGTACAAATACTGCACACGCGCTTACGTGACCTGGATCGACGCCCTCGACCCCGACGCCGACGTCTTCATCCCGGATTTTCACCGTCTGGAGGGATGGGCTCTCGAGAGCGAAAGCTGCGCCGTCGAAACGGGAGGATATACCGTTCATTTCGCGGTGTACAGAAACAACTGCCGACCAATGTCGGAGTATACCGACAGGTAAGGCGATGGCAGCCTGCAACCTTTCGTCAGGCGCGCAAAAGGTAAAAGACAAATTTAAGGCAATACCGCACAATTTGCGCACGCATCTTGACGGCTCATTTTCCACCTGTATTCGCGTCGAAATCTTGAAATACTGCCTGTATTCCTGCGATTTCTCAGCGAAAACAGGCGAAAAATGCTCTCGCCAATCTACGCACGCGAATTGTGCGGTATTGCCTTAAGGCCCCGCGGCGACCCTCTGAAGAAAAGTTCAGACAGTCGCCGCGGGCATACTTATACGAGCAACAGAGCCGATTCACGCATCGAACAGGCAGATCATCTGCGTGTCGTCCGGTTGATCATTGCATATAACTGACCGCTCCGCAGTCGGTGCAGTGAAATTCGGGAATATAGTTTTCTCCTTTCGAATGGATCTCGACCCAGTTGTGCGGTTGATGGATCACCGTCCCGCACGAGCAGATGCATTCGTGATAATTATCGTCACCGTAGTCGTTATAGTCGGGCGAAGAAAGGTTTCTGCTTGCCGATGCTCCGGCACTTAACGCCAAAACAACAACGGCAAGAACGGCTGCCAATACGGCAATTATGATTTTTCTCTTCATGACGATACCTCCGAATTGCTTCGAATCTTGTTTATTTTTTGTTTATTCACATCAAAAATCAATCGTAAAACTTTTTATTCCACTGATAAATCTTCATCTGCGCCTCGAAAAGATCCATATCGATCCCAGGATCAACGCCTGACGGAAGAAAAACCGTGCCGATCTTTTCGTACACTTTGGGCCAAAGCAAAAAAGGATTTTCATTGTCGTTGTATTCGACCCGCCAGACCGACGCCATGACGTCGCCTCCCGGAGCGACGGTGAATTCGAACTCCAGCCATCCGTATACGTCCGACAGAAGGAAAAGATATATCGTCTTGCTGTTCCGGAAATTCCTGTACGTCAGCCCGGAAAAAACTCCGGCCGGTTCAGACGAAAGATCGTCTTTTTCATAAGATCCGAAATTGTCGATGAATTTATCGATCTCTTCCCTGACCTGCTCCGGGCAGGAGTGGCTGCTGACAACCGAGCGGGAGGATGCCGGAGTGTCGTAGAGCTGTACGTCGGTGTAGAATGACTGGGAATAGTCCGGAAATTCGGAGACTTTAGCGGAGAATTCTTTTTTTTCGAACACGCTCTCCCAGATATCCTTTACCGTCTCAAACCGCTCCGGTTCGTCTGCCATAAGTTTTGCGTTCTCGCGTATCGCGGCTTTCGTTTTGTTGATTTTCAGATCCCAGTATTCGCGTCGTTCTTCCTCGGCGCAGGAAAAAACCGCAAGCAGAATAAAAACGACCGCGGCGGCTGCCGACAGAATGATCGTCATTCTTTTTTTTCTGACCCGTACCGCTTTCAGTTTCGATTCGTCTCCCGCCTCTCTGACGAAGCGGTCGTCGATCGCCTCGGTGACAAGACCGTAAGCAGATTCTTTGCCGTTCATAATATCACCCCGTTCTCGATCAGTTTTTTACGAAGTTTTTCCTTCATCGATTCAAGTTTCCGGTAAACTTTTTTCCTGCTGTATCCGAAAAGCCCGCAGAGCCGGTCGGTCGTATCCGCGTACCAGTACCTTCTGACGAAAAGGAGCGCGTCGTCGCGGGAAAGAGAGTCCAGAAACCCGTTTACGACAGAACGTACGGTTTCTGTGTCGGCGTTTATCTCTTCTTTGTCCGAAACAAGGCCGTTCAACTCGTCGATGGGAAGGATTTCGCCCGCCGATCTTTTCCGTCTGCGGTCGGATCTCAGTCTGTTGAGCGAAACGTTCCTTACGATCCTGAAAAAATACGCCGCAAGCGAATCCGGCTTTGCCGGAGGTATCGCTCCCCAGAGCGCGAGAAGCGCGTCGTCGACGCATTCCCCGGCTTCGTCACCGTCGCCGAGTATACCCGTTGCGATCGATCTTGCCTGTCCTCCGTACTTTCTTGAGATAAACTCGAGAGCGATCTCGCTGCGCGATGTAAGCAATTCGATTATTTCTTCATCCGTCATGCGGCCCGCTCCTTTCGTTCGCGTTCTGTCTCTTCACTTATACAGACAACTTTTCCCGCAGTTTTTCCCGCGGTTTTTCAAAAAAAATCAGCCGGGGTGTTAAAAATGAGCAACTTTTCAACACCCCGCGCTGTTTTCCCGTCTCTTTTTAGGGGTTGTTTAAAAACTCGCGAAGCAAGTTTTTAAACAATCCCCTTACACCGCCACCGGGATCTTGAATCCCGTCGGGTTCGCCTGGTAGTTGTCGAAGACGACGTCGTCGACGGTGAAATCGTAAAAGTTTTTGATATCCGGGTTGAGACGCAGCTTCGGCGCCGGGAACTGCTCGCGCGTCAGCATCTCCTCGACCAGCGGGATATGTCTGTCGTAAATGTGGCAGTCGGCGATGACGTGCACGAACTCTCCGGGCAGCAGACCCGAGACCTGCGCGAACATGCAGAGCAGCACCGAATACTGAACTACGTTCCAGTTGTTGGCGACCAGCATATCCTGCGAGCGCTGATTGAGTATCCCGTTGAGATATTTTCCGGTCACGTTGAAGGTCATCGAATAGGCGCAGGGGTACAGATTCATCTCGTGGAGATCGGCGTGATTGTATATGTTCGTGAGTATGCGGCGCGACGCCGGGTTGTGCTTCAGATCGTAAAGCACGCGGTCGACCTGATCGAACTCGCCTTCGGGGTAGATATGCTTTACGCCGAGCTGATAACCGTACGCCTTGCCGATGGTGCCGTCCTCTCCCGCCCAGGCGTCCCAGATATGCGAATGCAGGTCGGCTATGCGGTTGGACTTCTTCTGCCAGATCCAGAGGATCTCGTCGACGCAGTTGCGGACGCCGGTTTTGCGAAGTGTCATCAGGGGGAATTCCTCACGAAGGTCGTACCTGTTGACGACGCAGAATTTCTTTACCGTGTGCGCCGGGGTGCCGTCCTCCCAGCGGGGACGGACTTCAAGCCCGTCGTCGCGGAAACCGTTGTCAAGTATGTCACGGCAGGTCTCGATGTATATCTGATCCGCTCTGCTCATTGTGTTTTCTCCTTTTTAAAGCGTATAATCGACGACGGCTCTTGCCGTGCGCACTTTTTTGACGTAAGCCGAGATCGCGGCGTGATCCGGATGGACCTTGTATGCGGCGAGGGATTCGAAGGAATCGAACTCGGTGATGAGCACCATATCGAAGGACATGTCGGTGCCGCCTTCATCCCTGCCGATCTCCATGCTGCGGAGTCCTTCGATCTTCCCTGAACGGTAAAGAGCTGTCAGTCTTTCCCTGACGAGAGCGAGATTTTCCTCTCTGCTCCTGCCCTCCGCCGAATCGGCGAATTTCCACATCACCACGTGTCTTATCATTTTTCCGCCTCCCGGCCGGCTCCGCCTTCCTTCGCGGATGATCCGACGCCTATATTATATAATACGCGCAGGTGATTGTCAAGTGCGGAGCCGAAAAACCCGGCGGCTGTGCCGCCGGAGGAGACGGAGGGATCGTTTCCGGACAAATCGATTACTGCCAAACTGTAGCAATTATCGATCATACCGGACAATCCCTCAGTCACGCGACGAGCGCGTGACAGCCCCCCGTTGTGTCTTCACTACCGCGCCGCCGCTTCGCTACTCCAGCCGGAGAAGGCGAAGACGCGGCGATCATTTATGTGCCGCTGACGTTTCTGAATGTCAGTCGTTATTGGCGGTTATTGCCGTTTATAACATTTAGAGCAACCTTAACGTGCGGTGCGCAGTGACTTGCCTTCCCCTTGAGGGGAAGGGGGACCGCTTGCGGTGGATGAGGTGTAGCGACGCGCAG
>JAEEGL010209063.1_pt1 | contig 12523 bp, 1 predicted proteins | sample 9134231 | NCBI WGS metagenome assembly JAEEGL01 (sample SAMN16246548, study PRJNA631951) | gut metagenome | biome: gut microbiome; feature: rumen; material: fiber-attached | host: Bos | place: Iran: Karaj | collected 2018-10
AGGATATATTCTCTGTGCTGCAGACTATATGAAATATAGAGAAATATGGTTTAAAGAATATGCTCCAATTATCAAAAAGAAATATCACATAGAAGTTCTTTCAAAAAAGTTAGAATTAATGTTCTTCAAAAAAGTCATAAAGACCTGCCCTGCTCACCTACACATAGACATCATTGAGCCATATCAAAAAGGTGGATGGGGAAAGAAACTAATAAATACATTATTAGAAAAACTAAAATCCGATGGTGTGCCTGGAATATTCCTAGCAACTTATCACAAAAATAAAAACGCTCGTGGTTTTTATGAACACCTTGGATTTAAAAAGTCTGGAACCATAATGGGATTAAGTATTATCTATTCTCTTTTAATATAAAAGTACTTGACATCCACCCCATTTAAGTTTTAATATAATCAAGCGTTCAAGGACGTATGCCTGCTTAGCTCAGTCGGTAGAGCTATCGGCTGTTAACCGATCGGTCGGGGGTTCGAGTCCCTCAGCAGGCGCCAAAAGCCATAAGAGAAATCTTGTGGTTTTTTATTTTGCGTCTAAAAAGTCAATATTTTTTTATATTACAATATTTATATTTATCTTTGTATAACTTAGTGATATTTGATTTTTAATTGAAAAATTCATATAATTATTGCTATCAATTATATTAATAAAAAGATGCCAAAAGGCGTATTTTGTAACAAATTAGTCATATTTAATATGTTATAGTGAAATATAGAAAAATACCACGAGGAGTACGTTGTTATGTCAAAAGATCAATATAAAATCAAGTTCGTTCGTGAAGGCGAAACGCTCAGCAGAAATAACTTTGCGTCGTTGATGAATCGCTTTATTTCGGAATCCTTCGCTCCGGAAAGAAAGAAGGAAGAGAACGAGACCGAACTGCATTACATCCAGCACGTCAAAGAACCTCACAAAGCCAACGCTTTGCGCGCAGAAGTGTTTATGGACAAACTCATCGAGATGTTGACGCCCGAACAAAAAAGGGAACTGGTGCAAGACGCACCCGCCGCGGCTCAAAAGTTCGTTCAGAGGGTGATCGAAATGAATATGGAGGCCATGGCGCGTAGCACTAGTGGATACTATGAAAAGAGAAAACGGGCTACGGCTATGGGTCCGGGGCCCGAAAAAGACCGTCTGGAAGCAGAGTTAGACGCCTTTGATCAAATGGTCAACCGCGTCAAAAAGGGAAATCATACTCTGGAAGAGTCAAAAAATATTTATAAACCATACCTGACCAAAGAGCAGTTGAACGACCCCGTTTTGGACCCGGTGAACCACGTGTCGACCAGGTTTATCATCGACGCCCACGAGTATGTCTCGGGCAAGGTCGTTGAGATGTTTAGACCATCACAAGTGCAAAAACTTGGATCGGCTGTTGACGACTACGTGATCCCTTGGGACAGAAAGCCCGAAGAGATGGGTGAAACAGTCTATGACCTCGAGAGCGAAAAGGCCAAAGCCGACCTCGACGCGATGAAAGACCTTTCACTCGAACAGAAAGAAAAGATGAAAGAGGATATCGACGCCGCCAACGATTTTTTGCGCCAACCGAGCAAGAGGGATGATCCCGAGAGCATTTATGACGATCTGACCAAATCGTATGAAAACGCCGTGAAACACGACGGGGAAATGGCGTACAAAGCCGTGATGGCAAAAGAGGGTTTGCAGTTCGACGTCTTTGATCAAAAACCCAATGAAAATACCAACGACTTCGACTTCTTTATCAAAGAGGGAAAAGAAGAAGAGTATAAAAAGTGGCAAGAAACCGAATTTAAGTTCTCGGAGGGGACCAAAGAGTCGATTAAGAACGTATTTTCTTTGATGCAAAAATACGGCTACGGCGGCAAAGGCGTCATCGGCGAACAGGGCGTCAAGCAATACGGTCTCTCCATGCTCGCAGATAGCATTTTTGCCTACAAGGATGCAATCAAGTCGGGCGACGCGACCAAGATTGCCGAGGCGTCCAAAGCAATGGTCGAAGAAAAAGAACACGCCGACGAGATCTTGGGCTATATTCGCGAGCATTTTCCGGTCGATCGCCACAGCGACAACTTCGCTAAGGCAGGCAACGTCGACGTGACTCGAAACGGGACCTTCCCTCCCCAATACCGCTTTGACCAAGCGGTCTCCACGTTCAATTCGCTGTTCATGATCATGAACTTTGTCGAGGCGAACGGCATAAGCCCCGAAGAGTTTTTGGAAAAACCGGCGCACTATATACGCGACTTCTACTATGACAAGGGCAATATCGGATTGAACAACGCGCTCAAAGGAAAAACCGGCGGCGAAGCACTCTTCGAAGCAAGCAAAGCCACGGATAAACTGTTGAGCGTAAGCCCTACGTCCGGCGCTATTCGCGTCGCGGAAGGAATGAATTTTCTCGATATGGATCCCGAGATCCGCTTGCACAACCACGTACTGAGCGACTTTTTTGACACCGACCTCGTGCGTAACGCGACCGCGGACATCAACCGTCGCGCGATTGCTTATAAGCAAGGGCACCTCGACCGTTTTCTCTTTGTGAACGAGCCACGCAACAATGCGTCCCTTCTCGGCGTGCCGATCTACAACATCCACAAGAAGGGATACGACCAGCCCGAAGCGTTCGACGAACTCCATTATCTCCAAAATAACGGCAGATCTGTTGCCCAAATGAAAGAGACTTTTGACAAAAACCTCAAAGAGTACTTGCTCCTTTCGGCGACAAAACTGTTTAAAGACACCCATGGAAAAATCAGTCGTTATCCGGAATTCGGAAATAGCAGACTCGTGGAGATAGCGCAACAAGCGGCGAGCAAGATTCTGATGGCAAAATACGCCGAAAGGCATAAAGATTCCGCCTACGATGCGCTCAAAGGCATCCTGACCAACGGGCAGGAATACGTCAATGGTCTTATCCAAGCGGAAAAGAACAAAGTCATTGACGCCGAAAAACAACTTGCAGAAGCAGAGAAAGCAAGAGACACCCAAAAGATAGACGAATTGAAGGCGTATATCGAAGCCAACAAGGCGTACAAAGACATCCAAGTTAACGTCAACGAGCCGAAACAAAAATACGCGCAGACTCTCGAATCGCTTGAGAAAAAGATTGCGGAGTTCAAAAAACAAGAACGTCTTGCCGTCGTCCTCAAGCCGCACGAAGACTTCAACAAGGCGATGGTCGCCGCACGTAAGGAAGTTGCCGATCTCGACGTACGCATCGACGCCAGACGCAACGAACTTATACTCAAACGCGCTTCGTATGCCAAAGACGACGAGATGCAAATCTTAGAGGCGGCAAGGGCGGCCAAACTCGCCGAGATTGAGGGGGCGAAAAAAGACTATCTCGCTAGCCTTGACCATGACGTAGAAGAAGGGCGTATCACGGCACATTTCAAAGAAATGCGCGAACATCAAATCAATAGTCCCACCTACAAGTATAATAGTTTGCCGGGTCTCTTCCAAAACGCCGAGATCATGAGCAAAGATCAATATCTTGCCGGGCTCGCCAATAGCACGGAAGGCGTCAAGTGGGCGGACTACGACGACGCCGACAAAAACGCCTTGTACGACGTATACGTGCAAGAGCAAAAAGCTTTGCAAGATCGCGAGATCGCAGATTTTGTGTTAAAACAGGACGCCAAATCCCTCGGTTTTGTAAAGACCGAGCCGGTAGCACCCAAGGCGGAAGAAAAAGTCGCGGAAAACGCAGAGGAAAAGGTAAAGGAGAAGGCGACCGATTTCACGGGCAGATGGTTCGAGCCCGGCACCCTGCCCTCCAAAGAAGCCTTCCTCGCAAAGATACACGACGTCGAAAAGCAGCAGACGCTCGAGCCACAAGGCAACAACTGGCTGGAAAAGTGTCAGTCGAAAGAGGCTGCGAAAAACGAGATGGATCGGCTCAGTTTTTTCTATAACGAAGCGTTGCAGGTATTATCACCCCATGGCAGGCAAGCGGTATTCGAAGCATTAACGCCCGGCTCTCAGACGTCTGCGGTAAACTTTGCAAAGGACCGCTACGCCGCATTGTTGAAAGACAAGTCTCCCGAAGCGAAAGAAATCGCTAAGAACTTCAAGACGATGTCGTTAAACGACGTGAAAAAAGCTGCGGAGCCTTACCTTACTCGCGAGGAGAAGAAGGATCCCCAACTTGTTCCGCACAATCATATTGCGTCTTACTATTTGATGGCGAGCGACAATCCCAACGTTTGGAAACCTATCTTAGACAATCTCTCCGAACAACAATTCAATGACCTTGCCTATCGCACCGAATCGTACAAAGCGCCTCTCGAACGCTCGCTCGACGAAGTAAGAGTGGAAAAATTCGGCAAAGAATTCAACTCCGTCAAAGACGTCTTGAGCGGCATGAAGTACTACAAGGGCGATGAATTGACCGAAGAAAAGAGAGCCGAGATCGAAGCCAAACTCAATCAGGCGAAAGATTTTATGTCGGATTATAGCAAAGAGTATGCTTCCGCAATCGGAAATATGCGTACCAATCGTGAAGAATATGAACCCGGCATGAACTACGAGCGCTCGCACGTTGCCTTCGAGATATTGAAAAAGGAAGGCATAGACGTCAAGCTCGGCGGACTCAAAGGAACTACGATCATCTTTAACGGATTCAAGAATCAAACGGTCGATTACAAAACCACACAAGAAAGCGATTACGAAGTGGAACAGGTGTTGGCGAAATACGACGAGCAGTATAAGAAATTGCGCGAACGCAAGATCCAAATGCGCACCGAGACCAAAGACGCCATCAAGACCATTTTTGCCAAATTCGACCAATACGGCTTTGACCAAGGGGAGTTCAATCCCGAAGAAGGCGGCAAGATTTACGGACTGCATCTGTACGCGAAAGCAAGAGGTGAATTGGAAGCAAAACTTGCGAGCAACGATCCGCTCGAAAAGATCAAAGCGGTAGAGGCGTCGGAGAAACTGATCGAAGAATATAACCACGCCAAAGAGATCATCGATATCGCCAAAGACGCGTTCAATTTGGACAAGGGTGGGTTCTATTCGGGCAATATGGACGTAGAGAGAAACGGCGCGTTTCCGCCAGAGTTCCGCAGCGATATAGCGGGTGTCTCCGCTCTGAACGGACTATACGTCATGTATCGCTCGCTCAAAGAGCAAAACGTGGATATGGACGCCTTTTTGGATGATCCGAGTGCGTATTTGAATGCGGAAACCAAAAAGATACTGGAAGAGAACCACGTCGACAACACGATCAAAGGCAAGTCGGGCGCTGCCGCCATCGCGGATATTTGCACGTCGTATGCCCTTACGGCCGAAGTGCAACGCTTCCGCATGGGCAGAGCCATGGAGACGCTGGCCAAATTGGAAACGGATCCCGAGATGGCGCGCAACAATATGGCGTCCGAATACGCTTACTCGGTAACAGGGCAAAACGAGTTGTTGTTTATCAAGGCAAGGGACGATATTGTACAAGAGGGGAACCACTCTTTTGACAATTTCCTGATTGTCAAAGAGCCGCAACAAGACGCCTCGCTTGCCTGCTTCCCGACATACGACTTCGACACGATGCGCGTCAGTCCGGTAAAGGAGTTCGACGAAATGGACTACCTCGCCCATTTGCAGGAAACGCCCCAAGAGTACGTCGACCGCATCTTGCTGGAAGGCGGCAAAACGTTGGCGTGGACGCAACAACAACAAATGTCTCCCCTTAGCCAAAGCGACGTAGTTATGATGATACAAAAGGCGTCCCTCAAGTATCTGTTGGCGCACCCCGAACTGGATAAGCGAAGCGACGCGTACAAAGCATTGAACGACGTCGTCGAAAAAGGTCCTGCCGCGATAGAAGAACGGCTTGAGATGATGAAGGGCGACAAGAAGTTCGAGGATGAACTAAAAGGGCTTAATATGGACGCGTTCGATTTTGATAATATGGAATCTATCAAACCGACTAAGACCTTCGACAAGTTTGCCAAATCGAGCCATATGAAAAACTTCGGCGAAGACGTTCGCTTGGCGGACAAGAATGCCAATAGAGACCTTAAAAATTTACAAGCAATGCTTAATAGAGCAGAAAATGAACTTGACCGTGCCAAAGGTGATTTCGCGATAGAAAAGGCCGCAAGACAGAAAGTTGAACTTAAAGAACAGTTGGACAAGGCAATCGCCGAACGCAAAGAACAACTTTTGAAAGATTTCCGCGCAGGAAAGATCACCGAGGAGTATCTCAACAAACGCTACGAGCAGCTGGACAGCGGAAAGTTCAACGAAAACGTGCCCAAGATGTTCGAGGCGGACGAACTTTTGTCCAAGAACGACTATCTGAACAAGAAGTATCCGAACGAACAGAACGAGTTAACCAATGATGAGAAGAACGAATTGTATAGGCGGTACGTCGACAACGCAAAACTTGCAAAAGACCAATTCGTTGCCAAAAAATACCTTGAGTCCGAAGGAATGAGACAAAAGTTCGAGCAGAAGACCATGGCGGAACGCATTGCGGACGAAAATGAAAAACTGAAACAGGTTGAAAACGTCAAGGAGGTCAACGCTCAACAGGCAAACGACGGAAAAGACAAGAGAGTTGAAGAACCAAAGGTTGAAAACATCGAAGTAAAACTTGAGGACGAAGAAGAGATCGAATTCAAACCTGAAGAAATGATTGAAGAAAAGGCTCAAGAAAAAAAGGAGCTCGACCTTGACGACGGAGTGGAACAAGTCAGCATCGACCTTGACGACGAAGATGTGGAGATGCTCAACGACATTCTCAACGTGGGCGGACCCGAAAAGACGCGCAATCTGGATCCGATGAAAAAATAACCATCAGAAAGAGTCGCCTGCGGGCGGCTCTTTTGGAAAAGAAGTAACGATGCCGCGTATCACGTTGCAAAAAATCAAACTACCCTATTATACGGGATAAAGAACTGACCGCTCTTTCATTTCGGGAAATCACAAACCGGGAATGTTAGCTAAAACGGAAGGGTCAGACAAAAGCCATAAGAAAAATCTTGTGGTTTTTTATTTTGCGTCTAAAAAGTCAATATTTTTTATATTACAATATTTATATTTATCTATGTATAACCTAGTGATATTTGATTTTTAATTGAAAAATTCATATAATTATTGCTATCAATTATATTAATAAAAAGATGCCAAAAGGCGTATTTTGTAACAATTTAGTCATATTTGATATGTTATAGTGAAATATAGAAAAATACTAATAGGAGTAATGTAATTATGCCTGAAGACAAGGATTTAAAAAATCTACAACCTGTTTTGTTCGTCCGCGAAGGCGAGACACTCAGCAAAGACAATTTTGCGATGATGATGAAGCGTTTTTTCTCAGAAACGAACAAAGCGCCAAGAAACAGGGACAAAAATGAGACCGAAATGCAATATATGCAGAGAGTAAAGTCGGTAAAAATCGGCAACAATGCGCGACTTGGCTATTTTATTGCCAGGTTTGTTGAATTGGCGACACCTGAGCAAAAACGTGCATTAACAGAGGGTGCACCCAAAGCGGGAGCCATTACGATTGGCGTCACAAGACAGGCAGAGAAAGTTCTACGTGATGAAATTGACAAAAAAGAGAATTTGCTCACAAACGGCAATCTTGCCGATGGTCCTGAAAAGGAGAAGATACAACAAGAAATCAAGAGCATGACAGACGCCTGCCGTCAATTGTTTGAGCCAGGTTGTTCCATTGAGCATGCAAAAGAGCTTGCCGCTCCGTTCTTTACCGAAGAGCAAATGAACGGCCCTATTTTTGATCCTGCAACCCACATCACCAAGAATTTTTTGCAGAATAATTATGAGCACGTCGCCGAGAAGTTTGCTACTATGGTCACACCTGAGCAACTACAGGAACTCGACACGGCGATGAAAAACTACGTACTCCCTTGGGAGAGAAAACCTGAAGATATGGGCGCAAAAGTGTACACCGCCGAGAGCGAAAAAGCAAAAGCAAATATAGATGCTATGCAGGGTCTCTCCACAGAGCAAAAAGAAGCCATGAAGGCGGATATCGATGCCGCAAACGACTTTTTGCGTGTACCAAGCAAAGAAGATGATCCAAGTTCCCATTATATGGAATTGTCGGCAATGCAAGGCGGATATGATTCTGCCATATTGCATGACGGCGAAGATGCTTACAAACTCAAACTGCCTGAAGAAGGACTTGATCCCAATGCCTTAGAAGAGCGCCCAAGCAGTAACTTTACATCCGTTGACATCGTTGTGCCAGAGGGAAAAGAAGAAGCATACAACAAATGGGAAAACCAAGAATATATAATTCCTCCTGAGACAAAAGAGTCAATCAAGCACGTCTATTCCTTGATGGAAAAGTACGGTTTCTTGGGCAAAGGCCTCATTCCGGAAGAAGGCGTAAAAAAGTATGGGCTCGGACAACTCTCAAAAAACATCGAAGCGTACAAAGAAGCCATCGCTTCGGGCGATGCAACCAAGATTGCAGAGACTTCCAAGGCAATGCTTGAAGAGAAAGAACATGTTGATGAGATCGTCGAATACGTTCGACAACACTTCCCTGTAGATCCAAAAAGCGACAACTTTGCAAGAAATGGCAACATCGACGTCGTGCGTAACGACACGTTCCCACCAAAGTATCGTATGGATGAAGCCGTCCCAGCATTCAACGCAATATACATAATGGCAAACTTTGCCCAAGCAAACGGGTTGACCATCGACGAGTTTTTGGAACATCCCTCACAGCACGCAAAGGACTTCTACTATGAAAAAACCAATCAGGGCTTGAACAAAGTGCTCAAGGGCAAGACAGGTGCCGAAGCGTTGTTTGAAGCAAGCACGATTACAAAGAGTCTTCATATTTTCGGACTTGCCGGTCAGCGTCCTTTTGAGGCATTGGTCTATTTGAACAATGATCCTAATGTTCGCGCACACAATCATGCGCTTATGGATTATCAAACAAAAAGGGTTATGAACAACTGTGACGCATATGATAACGACCGCCGTAGTATCGCATACACAAGTGGGCACCTCGACCGTTTCCTCTATGTGACCGAGCCGCGTGAGAATGCGGGTCTTCTCGGTGTGCCAATCTACAACGTCAGAACTCTCAAATACGATCAACCCGAAGCGTTCAACGAGGCGGAATATCTACAAAACAACGGCAAATCGGTCAGTGAGATGAAAGAAAACTTGGACAAGAACCTAAAAACGTTCTTGTATCTAAGCAAAACGCAGCTGTATGAGGATGTTGAAAGAAAACTCTACGAGAAACCGGCGTTTGGACACAACAAACTCCTTGAAATCGCCCAACAAGCAGCAAGCAAGATTTTGATGGCAAAGCACGCCGAAAAGGACGATCCATCCTATCAAGCGCTCAAAGGCATTTTGACCAACGGAAAAGAATATATCAACGGCCTTATTCAAGAGGAAAAGAACAAGGTCATTGACGCTGAAAACCAACTTGAAGAAGCCACCAAAGCGGGCGACACCAAAAAGATTGACGAATTGAAGGCGTATATCGAAGCCAACAAAGCGTACAAAGATATCAACGTTGTAGTCGATCAAACGACAGAGAAATATGCTCAGGCACTCGATACATACGAGAAGAAAATTGCTGAGTTTGACACGAAACTTCCAAAAGGTGCAAATCTCAAACCTGACGAAGATTTCAACAAGTCTATCCTTACCGTACAAGACGAGATCGCAAAAATCAACGAACGCATTGCAAACACACACATTGCCAGCAGAGACAAAGACATCACCGAAGCAAAAAAGGTCGAGCTTGAAGATCAAATACAAGTTCTCAACGTTGCGAGAGGCGAAAAAGTCGCTGAAATCGAACAAAAGAAACAAGAGTATATTAAACAACTTGGCGAGGACGTAAAAGCTGGGCGTATTTCCACAAGTTATATGGAAGCGCGTGTCAACCAACTCAATGATCCAAACTATAAATATGATAACCTCCCTGACTTCTTGCCTAAATCCAATGAAATGACGGATGAACAAAAGGCGGAATATCAAAGGGATATTGAAAAATTTGCACTCAAGTTTAATTCTGAAGAACTCGGTTTTGTAGAAACAAAACCTGAAATGCAGGCAGCAAAAGAAGTAAAAAAAGAAGCGGAACATGTTGAATTCAGCGGTAAGTGGTTTAAGCCAGGTCAACAAGTCACCAACGACGATCTTCTTGCCAAAGTCAATGAGATCCAAACGCGTATTGCCAAGCCTATCGAAGGTGATAACTGGTTGGAAAACCGCATAGAGTTCGAAGATAGAAAACGCGAGCAAGCCCGTCTTAACGTCGTTTTCGATGAAGGCATAAAAACGCTCACCGAAGAAAGCAAACAGAATGTTTTCAACTCGTTGGATGACGCATCGAAGAAAAAAGCTATTAATTCGGCAATCTATGAGTACACTGAACTTTTGTCTGCAAAAGGCAAATCGGAGGAGAGCAAAGCTCTCGGTGAAGCCATTTACAGCCAGCGTGACTCTATCACTCTCGAAGAAGTTCAGAAACAAGCTGAACAATTCCTATCTGACAAAGAAAAAGCGGACTCTAAATTAAAACCGTATAATCATATTCGTTCCGACTATGTTTTGGGTACAAACCCTGCTGCTTTGGAAACGTTCATAAAGAATATTCCAGAGGATAAACTGAGATCCGTCGCTCTCACGGCGGATGCAAAGCAAACTCCTATGGAGGCTACGACGCTCGAAGATGCCAAAGAACCACGCTACACTGTTGAAATTGCCACCCTCAAGAACACCGTTGATAACATGGCCTCATTGGGTGGAAAGCCGATGACCGAGGAGCGCAAAGCGGAACTCAAGCAAATACTCGACAACGTGCAGAGTATGACGTCTCGCTTGAGCAAAGAGTACGACTCCGAACTCAGCGATATTCGTAAGGCTCGAGAAGAGAGCGACTACGGCATGAACCAAACTCGCTCTAAAATCGCGCATCAAAAGTTGACGGAAGAAGGCTTTGATACAATTCGTGACGGTGGTGCATTGAAATTAAAAGGTGCAGTAAAGCAACTCTTAGAGTACGAAAAAGGCATTAGTCCTAGTGCGAAAACGATGACACTCACCGAAGAAGCGCGTGAGCAATCAATCAAATTAAGGGGACGTAATTTTATCATTCATCCAGAGACACGACAAAAGGTCAAAGAAATATTTGAAAAATTCGACAAGTATGACTACGATAAAGCAGTTTTCCAACCGGAAGAAGGCGAAAAGATCTATGCACTGCACAGGTATAATGCCGCGTTGACTGAATTCCAAAATAATATCAAGAGTGATGACCCTGTTGAAAGAATCAAAGCAATAGAATCCGCCGGCAAGATGCAGGTCGAGTACGACAGAATCAAAGATCTCTCCAAAGAGGCGGGAGAACTGTTTGGCGTAAACGAAGGTGGTTATTATCCTGGCAACTTGGACGTAGAAAGAACCAAATACTTACCGCCAGAATTTCGTAAAGATCTCGGTGGCATCTCCGCTCTCAACGGTTTGTATGTTATGTACCGCACCATAAAGGAAAGGAACGTAAATGTCGACGATTTCTTTGCTGACCCAAGCAAGTTCGTAGAAAAGATGACGCAAGACACCGTTGCAGCCATCGACATCAATAAGACAATGAAGGGGAAATCGGGCGCAGAAGCGATGTTCGACGCCGTTCGTAATGGCGATTCGATCGCTCCAACTGCAAATTATGGTCTTAATAGAACCGTCGAGACACTCGCTAAGATGGAAAAAGATCCTTCCGCTCGCGAACACAACATGACAACCGAACAGGCATTTTCTTTGGGTACAGTTTTTGCCTACTCAATGACTGGCCAGCGCGATTCGACGCAAGAAGTGTCGCAAAGACATCTCGATCGATTCCTAATGGTAAAAGAACCTTGCGAAGACGCATCACTTACAGGTGCTCCGTCAATGGATTATAACACGCTCGAGTCTATTCCTGCGAAAGAATTCGATGAAATCGAATATCTTATGAATAGTCATGAGGACGTCGAGTCATTTACCAAGCGCGTAATAAACGAAGGTTGTAAATTCATAGCCATGAGCGCAAACGATTATGTTAGTGGAAAAGATGGTGTGTTGCAAGAACTTCCTCTTGAACGTGGTTTTTACGCAATGCAACAAGCGGCAATCAAGTACATTACTGTCAGACAGGACGTCAACAAAAAAGACCCATCATATCGAACTCTTCAAGAACTTGCCGAAAGGGGTCCTGAGTTTATCAAAGAGCAAATCGCAAAAATGAAAGATGAGGGCACGCTCTCTTTCAAGACGAACGAGAAAAACAAGTTTTATGACGCATATAGTAAAATAGAAGAAGTCAACCCGTCCAATATAAAAGTTCATCAGTCACTTGACGACTTCAAAAAGTCGGCTGAAATCAAGAACTTCGGCGAAAATATTCGTACCACAGATAAGAATATCAATAGAGACCTTAAAAATTTACAAGCAATGCTTAATAGAGCAGAAAATGAACTTGACCGTGCCAAAGGTGATTTCGCGATAGAAAAGGCCGCAAGACAGAAAGTTGAACTTAAAGAACAG
>JAEEGL013486994.1_pt1 | contig 12523 bp, 12 predicted proteins | sample 9134231 | NCBI WGS metagenome assembly JAEEGL01 (sample SAMN16246548, study PRJNA631951) | gut metagenome | biome: gut microbiome; feature: rumen; material: fiber-attached | host: Bos | place: Iran: Karaj | collected 2018-10
CAGCCGCTGCTGAAGTTGTGCTCGTCGTCGGCGATGGACTTGGTGAGCTGGGTCTGGACGTTGCCCTTGAGGCTGAAACTGTCATCGGCAGCGAAAACGGAGCTGGCCATGCCCGCAATCAGGAGCATGCTTGCGATTCTGGTGAACTTCATGGAAGTCTCCTATTTTAAAGGTGACGTAAATTTAAAAAAAACATCTTATATTGCAAATACATTTTGTCCATTTTTACCCCTCTAAATGTATCTTTGTGCCAGATTTCCTCCATTTGGGGAGGTGTCTTTATGAATGGAGTACAAATGTTTTTTCCCAAGTTCGTTATCGCCGTGTCGATTGCGTTCAATTTGTCTTATGCCCTCGCGCCGAACAAGACGCATGCAGTACTGAATGTTTCCTATGTAGATGACAACGATTCGCCCCACGCCCGCAAGAAACTAATCTTTGTCGGCCAGGCCCAGCCCAAGAACAAAATATCCGTGACCACGGATGCCGAGGGCGAAGCAAGCTTCATGATCCCCCGCGAAGACAAGTACACCATCTTTTGCGAAAGCCTGACCGGACCGTTCGAGTGCGGCGAGACACCGTACGTGTCGCTGACGGCAAGCACCGGCGGCATCACCGTCGTGTTCGACGACACGCGCGCAGAACTCACCGGAGTCACCTTCAAGGCAGGCAGCGCAGAACTCATCCCGAGCTCTCTCAAGACGCTTGACGCGGCCATCGCCGGGCTCAAGCGCAACCCCAAGGCGAAAATAGAAGTCGAGGGCCACACCAGCAGCGAAGGCGGCGAAGATTTCAACCAGGTGCTCTCGGCGGAACGCGCCTACAGCGTGCGCCTGTACATGATAAGCAAGGGCATCCCCGAAGACCTCGTGACAGCAACTGGTTACGGCTATTCCCGCCCCAAGGCCGACAACTCCACCGAGGCGGGCCGCATGGCCAACCGCAGAATCGAAATCCGCGTCCTCAACCCCGAAGAAGTCAACGCCCACGAAGAGTAGACGGAAAAAAATCCCAATTTTAGCAGAAATGGCGATTTTTCAATGAAATCGCCTTTTTTGTGCTTTGGATGATGAAAAGATTTTGCATTTTCGGGAAAAAACGGGTAAAAAGATTTTGCATTTTCGGGAAAAAGTGACCAAAAAGATTTTGCGATTTCGGGAATTTTTGCCGGCGACAACATGGGCAATCGCCTGGTTTTTACAGGGACATTTATAGGGACATTTATCGGGACATTTTCGCCGTCATTTTATCGCCGTCTTTTAAATTTATCGCCGATTTATCGCCGAAATTTTAATTTATCGCCGATTTGTCGCCACTTTTGATGCTTATCGCCGTTTTTTATCGCCACTTTTTGAATTTTGTCGGCGATAAAAATTTATCCGACTCCGCCTCTTGCCCAGCCATAGCCCTGCACGGCCATATCAATGAAGTGGTTCAGGAGCAGGTTGCTTTTGACGTTGAATAGGTCGATGTCGTAGCAATCGGGCAAATGCGGTGGGTTCTGTGCATCAAGAACTTCTTCGATTGTACTCTTGACTTTAGCGCGGGTCTGTTCGTCTTTGTACCAGTCCACCACAAGAATCTTCTGACGGTTTTCCTGCAATTTCTGGAACAGAGCCTTGGAAGTCAGCAGGACTTCCTGTTCCTGAGCCTTCGTCAGTTTTTTTCCCATCACTAGAAGGTCGAATATTTCGAGTTCTTCGTCACTCAGGCCCATTGTCGCCGAGCGGGAATCTTCCTTTTTCAATTCTTCAACGAGTTTTACCAGCTGCTCGTAGTAATCTTCATTCTCGGTGCCGCCCGCATTGTAGCGGTTAATGATATTGCGGAACCGTTCCGAGAACTTGATGCGCGTGACGTTGCGGTTTATCATTTGCCGTAAGGCCTTCTCGATAAACTCTTTCAAGTCGTTAATTTCGATGGCCTTGTATTTTGCCTGCTTGATTTCCTTACGCAATCCTTCAGCATCAATTTTAGAGAGGTCTATCAGTTTGGAGCCGCGCATGTACGACCCAGCTGCCGATACATCACGAATTTCGGTTGCGTCATCAATCTTCACGCTTTCCGACGAAACGCTACTATCCAGCAAATCGCCCATGCGTTTGCGGGCCTTTTCAATCTTTTCATCATCAATGAGCCTGAAGAATAATCCATGCAAGTAAACAAGTGGGCTGAACTTCGGGTTGTTCCAGTTGCGTTCGAAAATTTCCGGCTTGGACGCTTCGTAAAGATTCATCAGCGTGTTCAGAATGACCTTGAACTTGTTGACATCCTCATCAACAGAAATGATGGTGTCGTAAGCGTTGCGGAATTCATCTAGCTTATCGAATGTGGATGCCCCGTCCAGAATTTTCTCGATATTGATATTCCGTTCCAACAGGAATTTATCGGCTTCGTCAATGCAAGCATCAATATAGCCAATCAATTCGTCAATGTCCTTGGCCGGGAATTCAGCGCCATCGTCGCCAATAGCGTATGCGGCCAACGCCTGCTTCATGAACTTGAATACGTTCACGTAATCGACGATGATACCGCACGGTTTTCCCGGATACACACGGTTCGCCCTTGCGATGGCCTGCATCAGCGTGTGGTTCTTCATCGGCTTGTCAAGGTAAAGCGTAGAAAGGTTCGGAACGTCGAAACCCGTTAGCCACATGGCGCACACAAACACAAGTTGCAAGTTATCTTCAGGATCCTTGTAGCGGTCCTCGATATCTTTGCCCTCAGGCGTAATCTCGCTCATCTTTTTGCGATGAGCCGTGATGTCGAGCCCCTGTGCCTTGAATTTTTCGTTTTCGTCCGCTTCTTCCGAAACAATGACAGCCATCTCCACTTTGTCCATGTAGTTCAAAATGGCGGTTAGGCGCTTGTAATCCTCGCTATCCCTGACAACGTTATTCCGCTCGATGGTCAGCGCAGTCTTTTCTTTTTTCCAGTAATACTGAACCTTGTCGTACATCTTTACGGCGGTAAACTTGTCCACCGAAACGACCATTCCCTTGCCGAGGAACCCACGACGTGGGAAATGATGTGCAATATCCCTAGCAATTTTATCCAGGCGGTCTTCGCGCTTGATGACTTCTAAAATGCGGGAACTGGAGTTTTCAAGCAACCTGGCTTCGGCGTCGTTCAGATTTTCGTCTTCGATAATCGTCACGACATCGTCATCGAGGAAGTTATTTTGCAGTCCCACTTCAGGAACGCGACGGCTATAGAACAGCGGCACCGTCGAGCCATCTTCCACAGACTGTGCGAAGTTGTATTCCGAAACATAGTCGCCGAACCACTGGTTGGTGAGGCGCTTGCTGCCCAAAAGCGGAGTCCCCGTAAACGCAACGAAGTTCGCATTCGGCAACGCCGTGCGCATATTTTCGGCAAGAGTCTTGTATTGCGTGCGGTGCGCTTCATCTACCAGCACGAAAATATCATCGCGGGTAGAAAGGACAGGGTATTTTTTACCCTTGTCGTAACCGAACTTGTGAATCAGCGTGAATATAAAAGGTTTGTTCCCTTGCAAGTATTCGCGAAGCTGTTCGCCGTTCTTGGGCTGGCATTCATCTTGCGGGCCGATGATTTCTGTCCGCAAGAAGTTCTTGTATATCTGCGTATCAAGGTCTTCGCGGTCGGTGATAATAAGGAACGTGAAGTTGCCACTGAACTTACGCTTGACCTTACGGGCAAACATCGCCATCGAGTAACTCTTGCCGCTCCCTTGCGTATGCCAGAATACGCCCAACTTGCCGTCCAGTTTCTTACGGTTCTCTACGGCGCGGCACAAGTTGTTCACACCCATGAACTGGTGGTTCTTGGCGATAATCTTTATGGACCCGTTCTGGAACAGGATGAAGTTTTCGATGTAGTCAATAAGGGTTGCCTTGTCGAGCAAACTCCTGACCATGTATTGCGCGCTTACGCCTTCGCCACGGATATGCTTGCGGTCAATCTTGTCGTCTTCGCTTTTCTTGAGCCATTCGAAGAAGTAGTCGTAGCTCGCGTTGAACGCGCCCAGCTTGGTTTCAAAGCCGTTCGAAAGAACGCACACCTGGTTCAGAGCGAACAGATTCGGGATTTCTTTCCGGTAATCCTGGAGGTTCTTGTTGTAGGCTTCTTCAATCTTGACGGTGCTGTTCTTGAGTTCGATAAAGACTAGCGGCAATCCGTTGATAAACACCAGAACATCGGGACGGCGAAAATGATAGTGCCCCTGGATCCACATTTGCGAAACGGCAGTAAACGTGTTGTTCTCGGGGTTGGCAAAATCGATAAGCGAAACATCGCCAAAATCCGGCTTGCCGTCCTTGACAAACGGAACGCGCACACCGTCACGGATTTTCTTGTAGAGTGCGTAGTTTGTCGCCGTCATGTCGGTGCCGGAATAGTCGCGGACCAAATCCTGCGCAATTTCGTCTAGTTTGTTTGCGGGAATTTCGGGATTGAGCCTCGTGAGCGACTCGCGCAAAACAACAGGCAATACGCACTGCTTTTTGCTGGAACGCCCCGTGCCATCGGGCAGCACTTCCATCTTTTCCGGAGACGGGTCGCAATGGACCACATCATAACCGAACTCCGGCGATTCCAGCATCTGGAGAATCGCCTGCTCGATATCGTCTTCGGAAATAAATGACTTCATGCCATAAAATTAATTCTTTAGCAGCTCAAACGCACGGAACCAGTAGTAAAAAGCCTCGATATTTGATTTTTTCAGCTTGTTTAGCTTGGTCCACTTGGCCAAATCGGTGTCTAAAGAGCTGTCAATTTCTGCTTTTTTCGCCGCATCAACCATTCCCATATGATATTTTGAGGGGGCAAATTGCCCTTTTTGCAAACACGCCGCCAAATACGCAACTTTAGCAGAATCAGTAATGGCTCTGTCAACGGAATATTTATCATTATAAATATAACCCCGCAATTTGGAAATCCCGTCCGTTAACAAGGCAAATTTTTCCTTGTCAGTTGCACCACGGGTTCCTAAACACAGAGACGTATTGATAGAGTCCCATAAAACCTCTTTATAGTCCACCCCTGTCATTTTTCTATAATCCAACTCAACAGCGGCAATCTTCTTATAAATTTCCAAAACATCATTAAAATCATCCACAGCATCAAACAGGCTCGCGACATCGAACATCTGCTTTGCTATTTCTAGCGAACAAATCTTCACCTGACCTTTCGCATTTTTCTTGACAAAAGGAATGCCGGTCGTGTTCGGAGCATACGCAGTCAGTTTGTCCGCAAGTATATCAATTTTTGACGGAACTCGCACCAAAATGTTTTTACCTTCCGTTTTCAGCAACGGGCTGACAATCGGTTTTTCTTCTACCTTTTCATAAGGTGAATCTTCCAGAAGAACATCCAAAAGGATCGAATCAGGCTTACTGTCAGAATAGGCAACCTGATAGTTGAATTTAGCATGTTCCTTGGGGACATTTGTCCTTGATTCACGGTGAAGTGGCTCTGGTTTGCTAAAGCCATACTCTGTCACATACTTATCCCAATAGTCTTCTATTCTTGTTCCAGGCGGGCAAATGATATCGATATCGATGGACAATCGTTTTTCGGTGTTGAAATGCAACATCAGGCACGAGCCACCCTTGAATATAAACGGGCAACCACTACGGGCTAACGCCTCCAATAGAGAAAAGGCCCTAATGACCTTATCGACTAACGCCGCATCAGGCGTATTGAATCTTTCACAAACCGAAAAGAGCCATTCCCTTGAACGGCTTTCAGGAGAAATCATATTCTTTATCCTCCAACAACAACTTTACCTCTTTTTGCTTATTCCTACGCCTTGCATAGCTCAGGAGTTTCACTTCGTCAATATTGTACAAATCGAACGCTTTTTGATATATATATAAACTTTCGATTCCATGCAACATGTAGAATGTGTCGTCGCAAAGGACATCAACCAATATTTTTTCCAGCAAAGGAAACACGTTCTGTTCCGTCTTGATAACAGGCGACCGACTTACAAGAGTCTTGACAACAACCAAGTTCCTAAAAGAAACAAATTGCATCATTTCTTTCTTTGACGGATTTTTCAAGACAATATAGTCGTCCTTAAGCGCCTGGATTTTATCGGAAATAGCATCGACGACATCTTTCTCGACCTCAACAATAAAAAAATTGACTGCCGGTACATGTCGAGTAAAATACGCCATGTTGTCAAATTTCCAGATACATATATCCGCAAACGGATAGAACGGCTTTAATTTTTTATAAAGATCTGAAACATCTTCTGGAATGTCTGGCAAAAAAACTCTTTTTGTCGTTTGGGTTATCCTGTAAATTCCGCGACCATCCCTTTCGAGGGAACCCTCATCAACCAATTTTTTTACTGCGTTCCTGATAGCGAATTGAGAATAAGCAAGACCCATTTTTGACAAATAAGAAAGAAAATGCTTCAATCGGAAGCAACCCTTATTTACGGAAGCAAAGTCTTTTATCAGCGAATAAATAGTCATCATCTACAATATATAATAATTTTGCCTAAAAATCAAGTTATTAGGCATTTTTATTATATTTATGAATTTTAAAACAAGCCGTTTCCGCAGTCGGTGCATTCACTAATTTACAATATTTTTGCCAAAATTTAGAGAAGTTTGGCAGATTTGTTATAATCCTACGATGGTTATACCGCGAGTTTGCCGCTCATGAGGCGGGGTAAGAACAGGTCACGCTGTTTGATAAGGTTCGCGGTTGCTTTTTTCAGCAAATCAATTTCATTCCAGATATTTTCCGCTTTAGCAGTAAAACTATCTATCAGGCTATTTTCCGGAACTAATATTTTTTTTCTACCTAACATTGGAACAGTAATCTGTTGTTGCGATGTTCCATTCCCTATGACAGCATCGTTTTTCAACATATAATATAAATAATAGACAGAAATTCCACTCATATTCGGAGTAACCGATAACAATCGAACAATGGGAACAAAGGGAACCCTTCGTAAACATACATAGCCAATAGTTCCTCTTGCTGAAATAGTCACACTAGCTTTATTTATTTCGGCAACATCCGTAAAGCCGTACAATCCTTCATTTTCAATGCCATTTGAATAAACAGGAACTTTGCATTTATCGGTAATTACGTCTTCACAAATATCAGGACGATCTCCACCTGCTTTAATTTTCGCTAATTCGTCAACACGTTTTATTTCCCAGCCTTTAGGGATTCCGTTTTCGAGGGGGGTGGTTTCGTGGCCGGGGAAGCGGAAGCGAACGAACCATTCCTTGTAAAGGTCCTCCGCCATCTGTTCCAAAATCTTGATTCGCTTGTTGTTGTTTTCTATCAGGTTGTCGTAAGCGGAGAGAATGGAGGCGATGCGGCGTTGAGTCGAAATTGATGGTAGCTTTATTTTTATTCCATAATAACATTTTGATGTCATACTTGGAATACTAGCACCAGAATCTAAACCACTCAAATCAAGATATCTTAACATTCTATATAAATAATACGGAACGACTTTTTCTTGATTAATTATCGTATAATAACACGTGTCAACAGTCCAAAATTTGCCCTTAATATACTGAATGTTATTAAGCGTGCCTTTTCGTGGCAAAAGAACACTTTCACCATCATACAAATACTGATTTGCGTAGCGCATTACTCCGCCACTGCCTAAAACAGGATATTCGCCATCATCCAAGGAAGAATGGTCTTTTCCATTCCCAATTTTCAAGATATCACTCAATTTATACGTAGTATATTCCATAACATGATTCCTTGGATCTTTCGACTTCGCTCAGGATGACACTTCCTACTATTTAAACAATCCCTTCAAATTCTCGGCTATTTCCTTTTCCAATTTCTTCGCTTCGGCGCTTAACTTCGTGAAGTCATCGTTCAACCCAAGCATGGTTTGCTTGAATTCATCGGCGGTCATGCCGTCGTCTTCAATCACCACGCCCACGTAGCGGCCGGCGTTCAGTGAGTAATCTTGGTCCTTGATTCCGTCTTCGCCGTCGATTTTCGCGACCTTGCAGAGTCCGATTACGTCCTGGTATTTGCCGTCGGGGAACCGTTCGGTGAGCCAGTCGATTTGCGCCTGCCAGTAATCCTTGGTTTTGACTTCCTTGTCGTCGCTGCTTGCGGGGGCGTTCTTGAGGCTATCCTTGTATTCCTTGAGCAGGTCCTTGAACGATTGCGTATCGCCTTCGTAGAGTCGGCTGATGACGGCGAGGTTCTTTATCTGTTCGTCGCTGAACTTGCGGTGTGCCCTGTCCACCTGCGTAAACACGTTGCGCGCGTCAATGAAAAGGATTTCGTCTTTCTTTTTGCTGTTTGCCTTTTGCTTGTCGAAGAACCAGAGCGTCGCCGGGAGCGTCACCGAGTTGAACATGTTCGAAGGCAGCGTCACCATCTGGCTGATGATTCCTTCTTCAACCATCTTCTTGCGGATTTCGTATTCGCTCTTGCCCGCGTCGCTTGCGGAATTCGCCATGACGAGAGCGGCCTTGCCGTTTTCGTTCAGCGCGGTCGCGAAGTAGCCGATCCAAAGGTAGTTCGCGTTCGGCACGGTTTCCTTTTTGTCGGAGCCCTTCTTTGCGGACTTTGTCGCGTTGCGCGGCACGCCGTAAGTGCTGAAGCGTTCGTCTTTCTGGACTTTTTCAACGACAACTTCGTCTACGTTGAACGGCGGATTTGCCATCACGTAATCGAACTGGCCCACTGCATTGTAAGGGTCGCTGTAGAAGGAGTTCGCCTCGGTAATGTCTCCACGTACATTGTTCAAAAGCAGGTTCATCTTCGCGAGCTTTACGGTGTCGGGTTCCTTTTCCACACCATAGCAGCGAAAATTCATCGTCGTGTCGTTTTCGGCACTTGCATTGTGGCGGTGCATATAGCGAGCCGCCTGCACGAACATACCGCCCGAACCGCAAGCAGGGTCCAGGAATTTCTTGTTGATGCCGTGTGGCTGCAACACATTCACCATGTAGCGCACGACCGTTGCTGGCGTATAGAATGTTCCGCCGTCCTTGCCTTCGGCCAATGCAAAATTGCCCAGGAAGTATTCGTAGATTTCGCCGAACAGGTCGATGCTGATGTCTTCGGGAATGTCCTTGAATACGCGCACGATTTTCGAAAGCAGTTCAGGTTCTTCTTCGGGAACGAGCTGCGCATAGACATCCTTGGGGAGAACGCCTTCCATCTTTTCGTTTTCTTCTTCGATGGCCTTCATCGCCTTCTTTACAAGGGTTGCCTTCTTGGCGTCGTCCGGAGCGTCATTGATTGTATCGAAATAGGCGCATTCCGGCAGATAGAAGCCGCACTTTTCGATGGAGATGTCTTTCAGGGTGCGGGCGCGGCGCGTGCCCTTGAGCTTTTCGAACTCGGCGTTGATTTCGTCTTTGTGCTGTTTGTACAAAATGTCGGCATAACGCAAAAAGATGAGGCCTAGAATCGGTTGACCGTACTTGTTTGCAGCGAGATGTGCACCCGCGCGGAGCATATCGGCAGAATGCCAAAGACGGTCTTTCAAGTTCTTAAGTTCAACGTCGGTCATGGGAACTCCTATATCGGGAGGAAATATATATAAATAAGCCTGTTAGAGATTGCTTCGGCCCATTACAGGGCCTCGCAATGACACAAAAGAACAGGGTGGAGATACATGCGACAAATCCAACATCACGTTCATACGAGAACCTCCAGGTAAGTCTTCAGGATTTTCAGACATGAAAGTTTTTCTGCATAGCGGTAGAGTTTGTTGATGTTTCTTTCTTGCCTTGCGAGGTAATTGGTCAAGATTTCTTTAGTCTCTTCAATTCCGACCTTGTTCCGGTTAGAGACAACGTCAACGACAGTCTTCTCTATATCGTAAATTTTAAAGGTGTTTTTGTTTTCGCTGATTGTGCGCACGCCAAGGGTGTGACGTTCATTTGAAAAGTAGTGCAGAGCAAGCCTTTGCGATTCTGGCTGCGAGGAAAGTTTTGTCTTTGGCGGAACTGCGACATCGATAGAGTCTGGCCGAAAGGTTGTAAGGCCGTAATAAACGGCAGCGCTCATAAGGCACACCACGCCTTGGGATACAAAAGCTTGAACGTAGTAGAAATCATTCAGGTCGCCGATAAAGCTCGCATTTTCGTAATAAGATTTATTGAGACGGATGAGTTTGCCCTGTTCGACCATTTTCGTTATCTGGTAATACGAAAACCCCTGCTTTTGGAGTTCATCGCTCGAAAAGACAAGTTTTTGGCCGGATAGAACATTCTTTTGTGCCATGCCAGAAATATACTTTTTTAACGGCAAAATTTCAACAAAATACGGAAAATGTTTAGATATTCCGTATTTCATTGAAAAAATCCATTTCCATCCTACACCCCCATTGCCAGGTACATTTCGAGTGTCTTCGCAACCCGCAGAATCTTTGCGTATTTCATGAGTTTCGCGATATTCCTGTCGCTGCGCTTGAGATAGTTCTTGACTATTTCTGTGCAGACGTCGATGCCGATTTTGTTGCGGAATTTTACAGCGTCGCAGACGCATTTTTCGATGTCAAAAATTTTGACTCTGTAGCCGGAAATAATTTCTGTGGTAACGCCTATGCTCAGAGCTTTGTCAGACAGGTTATGGAGCTTAAAGTTCGGATACTGGGGCACAACGACTTTGCGGCCCCTTTTTATTGCAATATCATATTGCTGCGGAACTTGCGTCGTGAGTTCGTAATGTTCCCATGCCGAGAACATGCAGAGGATTCCACCGGGAATCAGAGACTCAACATCGACCATTATATCGGCTAGGGCAATCTCTTCTGCATAAACACCGCGTTTAACACGAACCAGTTCGCCCTGTTTCGCCTTTTGGAGAGTGGCGTAGTATTGCGCTCGTCCTTGCTCGCAAACCATGCCCGCGGTTATGAAGTTCTTCTCGTACATATGTATAAATCTACTACAAATATACAAAAATGTAGTAGATTTGTACATAAAAAAGAGGGGTAATTTCCCAAATCTCATAAAAAAAGTGACTTTTGGGAAAATATCTTTACTTGTCTCCGTTTTTTTTCACTCCACTTCCACCAGAAAATCTTCCCTTTTTAGCCCATGTTCCGCATAGGGTTCTTCGTCGGGGTAGCCTACGGGATTGCAGAGCAACAGGTGCTTTTTGCCGAGCGTGTCGGTGTACTCGCGTTTGATGGCGGTGTGGGTGTGTCCCGCTTGCCAGATGCTTCCGTCGTCCAGGTTCTCGAGGTATTTGGCTCCGTGGAAATAGAAAAAGTTCGAGCAGGGGTCGTGTTTGTAACGTTCAGCCATGTCGAATTCCAGCGGCAGAAAGTGCGACATCATGATTTTCGGGCGTTGTGCGGTGAGCTTGCGGAAGGCTCTGTCGTAATGTCGCCAGAGCTTGTCGGTGTTGTTCTGCATGTATCTCCAGTGGATTCCGTCGAACCATCGTGTCGCCCACAAAATTTTGTTTGATATTTCAGATGCGCCGGGTGTATGCATGTACTTGAAATCGCACATGCCCATGCAACCGGCGACATCGCCTGCGATGCGGTTCTCAAGCAGTTGGATATTCGGGATTTTTTCTGCTTCGGCAAGGAAGTATTTTATCTTGCTTTCGGAGGTGGTGAATTCTCGGTCCGTCTCGAAACGTCCCATGTATTCTGTGATGATGTCGTGGTTCCCGAGGCACACGTAGACCGTGCTGTATTTTTCGGCGATGAACTTCAAAAATTCTACGTAGGTGAAATAGTTGTTCGCGATATCGCCCGCGATGCAGCAAGCGTCCGCCGGTAGAAAGTTGCGCTCGAAGAAGTCTTCGAAATGCTTGCGCAGTACCGCTACTGTGCGGGTCATTGGCACGTAGAAATCGACGTGCAAGTCGCTGACAAAAAAGTAAGTCATTTGATTAATCTATACTCGCATTATGCGATTGTCAAGTGAAAGATGTGTGGAAAAATTTTAGGAAAATGTCTTCGAAATGCAAACTGGTTTCTCTTTAATTATAGACGTTTTAAACAGAATTTTTGTCGGCCTATTTTTGCAAAATTATTTTGTCTTGACTTGTGCTTCTTGCCGGTTTATATTGTCCTTGTTTGAAATATTGATTGACAATATCGACAGGGGAATGTACAATGGCCAAGCGCAAGCCGCTTAAGGACTGTATCGTGAAGCCGGGCGAAAAGAGCCCGTTTGCAAATTTGCTGGTGGATTTGGCCTTCAAGAAGGCCTTCGACCCGGATAAACCTTCAAGCCGTGAAAACCTAGTGAACCTGCTGAACGACCTGCTGGAACCTCAGCTCAAGCGGCCCATCAAGAACGTGTGGACTCGCAACGTGGCGAAAAATTTGAGCGGAAGTAAGGTGTCGCGCACGGCGATTTTTGACCTTCATTGCAAGGATGACATGGGAAATCTCATCGAAATAGAGGTGCAGATCCGCAAATTGAGAAATTTTCGTAAGCGTCTCGCTTTCTATGCGAGCGAATTGGTGGCAAACCAGGCGGAGCCCGGCCAAGAGTGGAAATTTGACGTGAAGCCGACCTACGTCATCGCGTTTGCACAGCATAACGTATTCGACGATGAC
>JAEEGL013772720.1_pt1 | contig 12523 bp, 9 predicted proteins | sample 9134231 | NCBI WGS metagenome assembly JAEEGL01 (sample SAMN16246548, study PRJNA631951) | gut metagenome | biome: gut microbiome; feature: rumen; material: fiber-attached | host: Bos | place: Iran: Karaj | collected 2018-10
CTTCTCTATTAATTCTTCTTCATTACAGGTACTATCAATCTTACAGAAGCCATAGTCGGTCCACTCCTGTTCTTTTTTTTCTAATAAATAATCTATACCAAAATTATCAAACGCTTTCATCAGCATATTATATTTTTTCTCTAAATATGGTAGTGCGTTTATATAGTTAGAAATATGTATATAAACATTATATTTTTTTAATGCTAAAAGAACCTTCTCATCTGGCAAGATAGTTCCATTTGTCACAATTGATATGCGTGTTATCTTTTGACTATATTTATCTGATATATACGTAATTAAATCATCTATATTTTTATATAAAAAGGGTTCCCCTCCTATTAGGATCACCTCAAAAATATAATCGACAACACTGAAAAAAACATCCACACTACTCTTTAAACTATCTATGGTTGTCTCCTTGTTATTTTTGACATAATTACATGCATGTGCACATTTTTTACATTTTAAAGTGCAGCTTTCCGTCAATGAGATTTGAACTGATCTTACAAATACACTATTATATTTTTCTAAACAAATAATTGGAAACACCTTACACAAAAAATCGATATGATAAAAAAAATCGATATTTTCTTTTTTACCACTATTAATGAGCTGGTCCCTAATTTGATTTTTATATTCATCATTTACGGCAATTATAATAATAGTATTATTATCCCCTTTTAAATACTCATCGTATGTAATCACTTCATTCACATCATTTAATTGTTCAGGATTATTATCAATGTAGCCTGCCAAACACCCATAGTGAGTAAACGTTTTCCCTAAATGTCTTCCTATTCTTCCTGCACCAAACACTAAAAAACTTGCATTTGAATCCAACATTTTTCTATACTTTTGAACTTCGTTATTTAGCTCTAATCCTTTATTAATCCATTTCATCTTCTTTACCTATAATCATTTTTAAAAATTCTATTGAGATAGATTTTTTTTCAAATATTTTTTTATCAACTTGAGTATAATCAATATCTTCGTTTAATAGACTAGGTTTAGCGTTATCATTTAATATACGATTTTCAAGACCTATATATGTTAATAAGTCTATTATTCTTGATGATTTCCCGGTAAGAATTACATAAAACTGTTTATGAAAAATAATTGAAAATACTACGAAGTGAAACGAGTCCGTAAAAATCATGTCAGCGTTATATATATACCACAATATTTCTCCTATTGAACTATAAAAAATACTTTCCTCCTGATTCATAAAATAGTATGGACTAACAACTTGCTCCATACTAACTACGTTTTGTTTGTGCACGATTGTATATCTATTAACCAAATCATATAGCTTACGTTTTGCTTTTAAAGCGTATGCAACGCACAATGTATAACCTTTTTCTTTCTTTTTGTATGGCATTAAATCTATATAGCTTTGTGGATTTAGTAAGAACGTTGGGTCTAAAACCGCCTTGCATTCTTTCTCGGTAAACCGCTCAATAAATCCGCAATAACTCTGTTCTCTTACCGATAAATAATCAAATTTGGGGATGTTTTCTTTAAATAAATCAATTGAAAAATTGGTTGTAATGTTTACACCTATACTGGCTGCATATGAAGCTCTTACTTTTCCTTCATCTACAAAGTCTAAGAAATACTCGCTAGATTTTTCTGGTACAGGTAAATTGGGATTCCAAACTTGATCACTGCCGGTTATATAAATATCATAATCATTAAATAAATGTATATCTGAAGATGGTTCACCTTCAATTCCACACTCATTTCGTAAGAACTCTTTCCTGTTATTTTTCTTCTTTTGATATAATTCATCTACAAGGTTTTCTCCCTCGTTACGAAAAGTAGGTGGTATGTAATTGATTATATCAACGAATATTTTATCATCTTTTACAATATCTATTATTGCTTTTCTCAACGCATAAGCCTGAATCATTGCACCAAAGTTATGCGAATAATGGTATGTTAATATCCCAACCTTCATCATACAACACTCCCCAGTGATATCACTTTATCCAAGTCTACTCCCTGTGCCATAAGTGTTTCTAACACATTATTGTATAAATGCATTACTGTAACTATTATGCAATCATAGCTATCATCTATCTGATACGGTCCTATAACTGGTATTCCTTTATATGCCTCATATCTACTTGAGTTTTTGTCTATAATGCAAACAGGGATTATTTCATTTTTTAATAGTAAATCAATGAATAATAATCCTAATTCACTCATTCCATATACCGCAACCTTTTTATAATGGTTTCTATCAAAGAAATCTACTAGTGTATTATTTATAGTTCCTCTTAGTAATCCTTCAATTGCAGGATATTGACATAACATCCTATCATAATTATGAGCATAAATAAGATTATCTCTAATTAATTCACAAACAGTAGGAGAGCCTGCCTCATACTCTTTAAAAAAAGCTATTCTATTCTTAGAGGGTGCCTTACTGATTTCAATACACGGATTTGATGAAACTGCAAATCTATAATCCATATATTTTGTTAATAACTTATTACGTACTCTATTAATTAACTGTTCTCCAACTTCTGTTTCTATAATTACCACTGAAGTCCCATTCGTATTGTATGATACATTGCTATTTTCTATCCCCCAAAAGTCACCTATTTTGATATCTCCGAGAGTCCTTTTCCCTTTGTATGCACAATCATGGCAAGATGTCCTCAAATATAAGCATTGTCCAAATCCCATTAGATATTCATCCATTGAAGCTTCAAATGATACTTTTTTATTATTTATATAATATGATATGTTAGTTTTTTTCCAGCCAATCGATTTATCTCTAAACTTAACACATTCTATATTTCCCCATTCAGCTTCTTTTTGTTTGATATAATCTCGCCAAACAAGCGGCGACGGACATCCCATGCATACAATTTCAAGCAAGAAGAGTTTCTCATAATATCCAAACACACGCTTTATGGCTGCAATCTGACATGGTGTTCCAGAGAATAATATCTCCTTACCTTTACTTATATCATCTTGAAGTAAAACATAGACGCTTTCTATATTACTTTGTACATACTTAGTTCCTTGAATATGCTTTAATTCACCAATATGTTCTATTCTTATATGCTTTACCATTTTATCTGTCGAAAATGCAGCTCCATATGCTATTCCACCATCTTTAAGAAGATGCTCTGCCAAGATATATGCAATTCCTCCCGATGTACTTTCTTGAACAATACTATTGTCTAATGCGCTACAAGCAAGCACAGATTTCACATCTGTATTTGTCTCGTTGTAAACTATACATTTTTCAATACACTTACTACAACTTATGCATTTTTCCTCATCAACTATTGGATAAAGAAACCCTTCCTCGTTATATTGCATCTCAATAGCATTTGTTGGACATATATAAGTACAGGCTGCACACCCATAACATTTATCTAGATTCTTCAATATATTATCTAACATTTTATACACCATATTATTTTTTGAGGCAAAAAAGAGCGGTTTATAAATTTTTGCTTAATTTCGTTTGCTGCATTTTGTGATATGATAGCGATAACTACATAATCAAAATCTTTTCTCTCCAACGCCATATCTGGAGAAAAAATGTCACATCTGGAATAATTCTTATAATTTTCATCGACCCAAAGTAATTCCTTGCAATAATTTATCGTAGTAAGTTGGCCATGATAACTCTGTCCTATTTCACCTGCTCCGTATAAAATAACCTTTTTTTTTGATTCGACCTTATCAAATGGGAAAATATATTGTTTACGAGTCCTGTAATCTCCATATATTCGAATTCGTACTTCTAGAGCATGTAAATAAAAATACTCTAATTGTTTTAACATACCTTCATTCAGGCCCATATTTTTCTTTAAAAATGAATATAACAAATGTAATTTGTCAATATATTCTTCATCTTTAACATAGTTTGCTAAAACTCCCGCGCTTCTCTGTCTATGATAGTACAAGCAATCTTGAATAACTCCCATGTTTCTAGCTTTTAAGAGTGCTAAATATACTAGCGCAACATCTTCTCCATAATGTATATTCATACCACTTACTTCTTGAAGATATCCCTCATACAAATGCTTTCTTACAATTTTGTTCCATAATGCAGCATCTATACCACACCTATGAGTTCGTGAATCCCAAATCATGGTAGGGAAAACATTTTCTTCCAAATACTCTCTCTCATATATTCCCTCTGCAAGATTAACTTCATTGTTATTCATATAGTTGTCATTATGATATCGAACTATACCAAATGTAATCACATCAAGATTTTTGTTTATATAAGGACAGCATCTTTCTATAAGATTAGTTTCTACAAAATCGTCTCCATCTATAAATAAAATATATTCCGTTTTTGCATGTTTATACCCAGAAAGCCTTGCCGCGGACACCCCCTGGTTCTCTTGATGTATAACTGTAATCATAGAATAATTATTCTTATATTGATCACATATTACCCCACTTCGATCTGTGGACCCATCATCCACCAAAATTATCTCCTTAGGTAGAATAGTTTGATTAATTATGCTATCTAAACATTGGACAAGATAATTGTCTACATTGAATATAGTAACGATAATTGATATGCTGTTCTCTATGGTTCTTCCTTTATATCTGATACTCATTAACGTCTCCCCTCGTTTTTATATTATGATAAATTAACGAGATTTTGATTAAACATATTACTCTATAGCATAAACACATTCATCTATTATTCTTTTTACATTTTTTTCAAATACCGTATCTATAAAATTTCCCTTGTAAATATCATAAGAATTTATTCCAATCTGTTTCGCCTGTTGAGGATTATTAATTATCCACCCCATCTTTTTCTTTAATTCATAAGGATTCAAACTATTCAAAATAATTCCATCATTCATATCCTTAATATAATCAGATATACCTGTCTTTTTTGATACAATACAGCACTGTTTTTGCATCATACCTTCTACTACTACTGTAGGCATAGTATCAACCCGAGATGGACATACCACTACATCTATACTGTCAAACTGATCTATTATCTCATTGTGTGATAACTCTCCCAAATATATACTTTCATCTATTTCTTCAGCAGCCTTCCTAATATTATTGCAATAGTCATTGTTAGTAGATTGCCCAATAATTTTAAAAATACATTTTGCTCTTTCCTTGTTTGAAAGTTTTCCTATGGCTTCAACAAAAATATCCTGGCCCTTATAATCAATTAAGGTTCCTATTATTGCAAAACAAATTTTACTATTTTCAAATGTCTCTGTTCTACTGTCAGACTCTTTTACGGTATATAATAGTTCTTCTATATCTAATCCTCTAACCTTTTTTCTAAACGCCTCAATCGCTCTATTTCCCACTCCATATACACGTATTTTATTATTTGAATCTATCACAAATGGTTCAAAATTATATGCAGAAATCCCTGCTGATTCATGAAGCCACCACACCGTATTAATAAACTCGTTATTCAATAATTGTACAAATGATCTAAGATATATCGTGTTGCACACAACAAGTTTTTTCGTTTTTAATATAGCAATCAATTCTCTATTTGAAGAATTTAAAAAATCTTCTTCATAAACAGGTATCCCATATCTTTCGAACTCTGTATGAAATGGGCCATCAAATACTGTTAATACAACACATTCAAACCCTAGTTTTTCTATCATAGTTGCTAAATAAAAAAAGGCAATCACTCCGCCAGAATAACTCATAACATTATTAATAAGCACAATATCGCATTTTTTTAAATTAGTGTTTGAATTGTAATTCTTAGGTTCATTCCGTAACGAACCTATCTGGCAATAAGTTAAAACTTTTTTGTCAGAAATCCCAAGTTTTTTTAACTGAATCAGTACATCTTCCTCATATGATGTAAGAACGCATATATAATCATATTCATAATTAAATATATTGTTCGGAGATATTATCTCCTTCCCATCAAGAATCTGGCCTTGCTTTTTTATATCATTATCAACAAACGCTATTATCTCAAATGTATTTAAATATTCTCTTTTTCTCCTATAATAATTTCCTGTCCCAAAAACTATTATCTTAGTTTTCATATAAAAATACCCGCTCATCTTATTTTAAGATGTAATAAAAAATACCTAGTAATGAAACTTTATATACCATCTTTTCTACTAAAATAATCGCATGTATATTGTTGCAGTTCCACTAAGCCAACAATAACAAATCCACCCATTATAACCATCGCAAAAAATGGCATTATTCACGGTTCCCTCCTACCAAAAGCTCCTCATGTAAAGACCTTCTTTACACGAGGAGCATAAAATACACCTATATAAAACTTTGAACCTTCTCTCGCTCATTAATCCCCATGTAAAGATTTAGAGGAGATACCAGTGTAAAACACCTCTGTTGTAAATCTTTACATGTATTTTACCGCTTTTTATCTGAAATTACTCTAGTTTTCACAAAATGTTGCGAAATTTGTTTTGGTATCATGAAATATATTTAATCACCACTAGCTTGACTATTTTCCTATACTCAAATCAGCGCCAATTTTGTTTCTACATATTCCTTAAATCTCGGAAGCTTGACCTTTATCATGCCTCTCTCCGAGCCATCTATAATTCCCTTTTCTATCAATCTCTTTCTTGGTTCACTCCATTCGCTATGACTTGTTTTTGTAATCTCTAATAATTCAGATGCGGACATTGAATCTTTTTCTACAATAAAACTAAGATACCATTTTTCCTTTTCCCTCAACTCACTCCATATTTTATCGTATACCTTTGCTGCAAGAGCTTCGTCTACCTGAGCTAATACTGTTTTGGATATATCCTTAGTTCCAGACTCCCACATATATTTTCCAAACGCCTGATATGCAAATGCATATCCCTTAGTTAATTCAGCGAGTTTATGAGCAATTTCCTCAGGAACCTTTAATGTTTTTTCATAATCATCCTCAATTATCGTAAGATTAAGAGGTTTCATTTCATATTTTGTAGCTCTTAAAAAGAATGTTAGTCCATCTGCATTTTCTATACTTTCAATATCATCATATAGCCCTGCCGCTATTAAATAAATTGGCAATTCATTTCTAATTAATATTTGAAATTCCTGTATAAAGTCAACTAATTCATCTGTCTTTCTCGCCTCATCAATGACGACCAACACCTTCTTTTTTTTCTTTTGAACTTCTGCAAGGATTTTCTTCAAAATTACATCCATGCTTGTAACCGGACTTTTTTTATCTATGTTTATCCCTATTCCAAAAGCAGAAAGATTAAGGTTTGTGTCGATAAAAGAAGTTAAAAATGGTACTTCTCCATATAAGCTAGCTACCAACTCTTTTGAAATATCTGAATTTGATTTAACATCAATAACAATCCACTTATCATCATCTTTCAATTCTTTTTCTATAGCCGTAAGAGTTACTGTCTTGCCAGTCCCCCTGATTCCAGTCAACTTAAATGCTTGTTCATCTACAGGCTCAGCGTTAAGAATATCTATGATATCTTCTATCAACAAACTTCTACTAATATATTGATTAGGAATTCTTCCAAAACTGATACTATATGGACTTCTTTTCATATATAAATTGCTCCTCATGTATATAAATATATATAATATTATATAATTATCTATAAATCTATTATAATATATATAATGTTAAAAGCAATCTAATATATGTTTTCCCTTTCATAAATAGCAGTGTCCCATTATTTCTTACATTATTACTTTTGTCTGCTCCGCCACCTTCTCCTCAATCTCATTCTCCGGAGTAAATCCTCTACACTTTTTACAAAAGTTAGTATATCCCTTTGAAGTATACCCCAGACGGAATTCAATTAACTCTTTCTTTTTATCAGGAGTAAAGCTTGTCAAATCATACGCTTCTTCCATGTCCTGCTCACCTGCTATTCCAGCAACTGTAGCGTAAGCCGCATAATTACAGCTGTATAGTTTTCTGCCTCTAAGCTCCTGCCATGATTGGTTGCATGAATCTCTATGAGCTATTAGCCATTCATCTAGCTTACCTGAGTAGTCAGTTCTATCTGGTGCCAAGTCAATCCAGGAATCTGCTTTATTTATGTAATACTTTATTCCATATTCATTGAGCTTCTCTATAAGTTGATCAAACCTATCGTTAAACTTAGGTACAGTATCTCTGTAGTCATCTACTGTGATTTCAACATTGCACTTTGCTAATACTTCAAGCACCTCATCCTTTGGCACTACTGTTCCATTAGTGACAGTCCTTAGTGTTCCAATTCTATCGCCATAATTTTCATCGATATATCTAATCAAATCAGCAGTATGTTTATAAAGCAATGGCTCTCCACCACTTACATGGAAAAGCATAATCTTATCCACACAGGCAAAGAACAAATCCACATCCCTAACCAAATCATCCCATTCTCGAACATAAAACTGCTTAGCGAATGGATTAAAATTCAAACAATTTTTGCAGTTAAGATTACAAATTGTGCTAGGGAGAAAACTAATAGATGATAAATATACCTCATCCTTCTTGTATGCAAAATAAACTGAGATGAATTCTTCGATTATGAAATAATCCACATTCTTGGTATATCCTGCTGCATTTAACTGTTCCACAGGCTTTACTCTGGCAATCTGGGACATAGTCACGATTATTCCAATGTCACTAGAATTAGGCACATCATCAAACGGGATACATTTCAAACCGTTGATTATAGTACCCTGTTTTTGCGAAGCATTATCTATATAGCCTTCAAACAATATTTCATCTTTGAAAATATTGTAAAACTGGTTTCCGTAATCTCCCGCCCCAAACATATAAAAAGACTGTTTCTTTTCAATCTCCTTATACATTTCATCAAATTCATGACCTTTATTTTTCCATTTCATTTGGAATCTCCTGCTTTAACATGTGAATCTCTCGATAATCTTGTCCTGTGCAACAGGAGCTAACTGAACAAAATATGCCGATAATCCACCCATTCTCACACGTAAATCTCTATATTTTTCCGGATGAATCTTTGCATCCTTCAACTGCTCAACGCTATATGCTGATATCGTCAATAGCTGACCTTTCAATTCCATGAAGCCCCGTATCATATCTATCAATCTTGCCAAGCCATCCTCGCCTTCAAAATCCTTTGCATTAATCTGTATATCAATTGGCGTGCCCGTCATAAAATTTGATAAATCCGCTTTTGTGGAACTTATAATAGCAGCAAGCGGGCCATCAATATTGGTGCCCGGAACAGGGGAATAATTAGGTGCAACCGGGTCATAAGCGTATCGTCCATTTGCTGATGCTCCTGTCTGATTCCCCCACAAGGCATACATATGAAACGTCCCTATACCACCTGTAAACACTATATTTCTGTAATATTCCTGTATTTCTGTTAGGATTTTTTGATAATCATCAATTAACCCTACCACAATACTGTTTACAAATTCATCGTTATTGCCATATGTTGGAACATTCTTTTGAATATAATGTCTTAATTCCTCGTGCCCCTTCCAGTTGTTTAAAAGAGCCTCATTAAGTTCTTCCAAAGAAAGTTTCTTTTCTTCAAAAACAAGTTTTTTAATTACGGTCAAAGAATCAACTGTATCTGCAAACCCAACTAATAGCAGCATTCTATGCTGATATTTTGCACCCTTTCCTGTAAAATCCAGTCCTCGTTCTATGCAACCATTGCAAATTGTTGAAAGCAATGGATCTGGAGCTGTAAACTCTGAAATGCCATTGCTTTTTACGAAGGCTTTCGCATTCTTCCATAGCTGATTCTCAACCTGCTTAAGAAACTCACTATATAACTTCTCGTAGGATTCTATTTCATTTAGTGGAGTGGTTGTGAGCCCATCGTGTCTTCCTGTTTTAACGCTGACGCCTTGATTCATTGTCCATTCTAGGCACTGCAATGTATATATGTTTCCATAGGCAAAATTATCATTGCCCGGAAATATTACTTCCCAACAACCATCGCTGCTGTAATCTGTTACATCTGGCGATTCTATGCTGAGTTTCTCGTGGTTTTCTATTATTGCATCATCATTGTAAATTACAGGTTCTCCCTGACCATGTAAAAGAATCTTTGCAACTACTTTGAGAAAATCCTCTGGAGTCTTCTTTCCTAATCTTACCCCGAAAGTAGGCATTAACAGACCTAACTCATCTTGAATTTCTAAAAATAGCTTTGATAGTTCGTTGGTTCCATCTGTTCCGTCGGACAGAAGTCCTCCAACAACTGTGGTCATCATTCTATTATTTGCTTCCTGTCCAAAGAACTTATTGTTTTCAGAATCCTCTGGTTCATCTTCGTGATATACCCTAACAAGTTTATTAGGGCCAAATCTCCAATGTCCCTCTGAACTCTGAAGTAATTTCGCATCTAACACATTCCTCTCATTACACTTAATCAAGAAATTGCTTAGCAAATCGATAGTCTCTTCATTATCATTCTCATAGTACTTGATGAAATGCTGATCCAATCTTCCTAAAGGCAAAAACTCCCCATTACTAGCCAACAGCACATATGTAATCCAAAAAGACTGCAATGCTTCCCAAAGTGTATGAGCCGGGTTCAATGGTACGTTCCTCAAATTTTCAGCCATTTGATTCAATTCAACTTGTCTTTGGGTGGACTTACCTGCCTGCGCCATTTCAGATAATGCATCTGCATAACGATTGGAAAATATCTCTAAGGCTTGTAGCGATATATCCATCGCCTTTAGTTCATTTAGTTTATCTACATAGTCTTTAGAATTCTCGTCTAGTTTCTCCTTTGAATTTTCGATTTCCTCTCGCAGTTGTGAAATACCCTTCTCAAGTATCAATGACCAATTAGGCGCATGATGTCCCACCAGACTGTACTCGCTTAGCCCCATTGGTTCAAAGAGTTTCCTCTCTTCATCTGTCAGATACATTGGCAAACTCATTCCAAATTCCACCGATGACTGATTTGGAACACCTACTATTAGTTCATCATCATAAATTGAAATCGGCAAGTTCTCTGCAACATACTTAATAGAGTATGCCTTTCTTATCACAATTGGTTCATGCCTAAGCCACTCGTTCTCTGGCAAATCTAGAACATTTAAATCCTCAAAATACCATGGCAAGGCTCTATTGTAGTCAACTGTTTTAAGCCTATTATTAAGATTTTCTATTCGTTTTGAGAATTTTATAGGCATTCTATTTCTCCATCAACAACTGTTGCGTTGCTATCTTAATCCAATTAATCTGCCATTGATTGAATAATTCTTCTCTTGTCGTATTGTTGTCGCTAGCATATTTTTCTACTTCACTATCGATGTACGTCATAAATGTATTGTTCTCTCCGTATAGATAGTATTTACTGTACCCACGTTCCTTCAGATTGGCTACCACTTCGTCATAATAGGCTGGTCTCATAGCTACAATCACAACGGTCTTTTCTTTATCTATTCCCGCTTCGTATTCATCAATGCTGCGAATTTTATAATTAAGTAGTTTTTCTTTATTTCCATTAGTATTGGTAACTGCTATACCAACAATTTTATTTGGGAACAAGGTCTCAAATGAAAAAATCGCTTCTTCAGCATTCCATCCTGCTCCATATATCAAAATATTATCTGCAGATGTAATTGTCGCTAACGCATCATTCATAAATATGTAAATCCCTTCCCACCTACATCGACTTTATACCCTTTTTCTTCCAGTAATTTTTTACAATTAGTAATCCTATCCGCATCATTTAAAGGTGCATTCTCCATTTCATATTTAGCACCAATTCTTTTATATTTTTCTGCGCCCAACTGATGAAATGGCAAAATGTGTATATATTCTATTCCTTCTATTTCTGAGATGAAGTCCACTATGTTATTAAATTCTTCGTTAATATCATTAACATTTGGAATTAATGGAATCCTAATTACAATCTTGTCGTGAATCAGACTTAATCTTTTCAGATTCTCTAAATCATGTTCATCGCCTACTCCTAGCCAGGTTTTACGTTTATCCTTCGATATAAGCTTTACATCATATAAAAATGTATCAACACCCTTACTTACAATTTCAATATTTCCAAATGGTACGTATCCAGCTGTTTCAACAGCAGTATTTATACCTTCGCTCCTTAATCTTTGTAAAAGACTCAGGCAAAAATCTTTTTGCAGCAATGGTTCTCCACCACTAAGAGTCACCCCGCCCCCGTGATATTTAAAGAAGAATGCTTCCTTTGCACATTCTGTAAACACCTCATCTACAGACATTAGTTTTGAACTCGGTTCACAGGTCGCTGCATCATCTATTCTTACCTCTATTGGAGTCAGAGGCTGTAACTCAGGATTTTGACACCATTTGCAACGCATTCCACACCCTTGGAAAAACACAGTTGTCCGAAAACCATTTCCATCATGAACGTTACAATGCTGAATATTTCCTATATATGCTTTTAAATCCGAATCACTCAATTATACATCTCCATCAGGGGTTGATATTGTTTTATTCTATCATGATGTTCCCCATTTAACACAATATACATTTCGGCATATTTTTTCATCAAATTTTTAAAATAATTCTGTTCTATTTTGTCATCCTCTGCTATGGCTA
>JAEEGL014682217.1_pt1 | contig 12523 bp, 10 predicted proteins | sample 9134231 | NCBI WGS metagenome assembly JAEEGL01 (sample SAMN16246548, study PRJNA631951) | gut metagenome | biome: gut microbiome; feature: rumen; material: fiber-attached | host: Bos | place: Iran: Karaj | collected 2018-10
AAGTCTACGTTGCGCCGGGGTCCCGGTTCGACAGGGAACAGACGGCCGGAAACGACAGGTATTATCATCTGATCCTGCTGGCTGAAAACAATACCGGGTATGCAAATCTTTCCAAAATTGTGAGCCGCTCCTTTACGGAAGGCTATTATTACAGGCCCCGCGTGGACAAAGAACTTCTGCGGGAATACCACGAAGGAATCATTGCCCTGTCCGCCTGCCTGGCCGGGGAAGTGGCGAGGCACATCGTCCGGGATGAACGGGACGAAGCCCGGCAGGCCGCCCTGAGTTATCAGGATATTTTCGGCCGCGGGAACTTCTTCCTGGAATTACAGGACCACGGGTATCCGGATCAGAAAAAAGTGAATGCAGAGCTGATGCTGATGCATGAAGAACTGGGCATCCCGCTCGTCGCGACCAACGACGTCCATTATACCCGCGCGGAGGACGCTGAAGCGCACGATATCCTGCTTTGTATCCAGACCGGGAAAAAACTGTCCGATGAAGACCGCATGCGCTATCCCGGCGGCCAGTTTTATGTAAAAAGCGAAGACGAAATGCGCGCGCTGTTTCCTTACGCGGAGGAAGCGCTCGAAAACACCGCGGCGATAGCGGAGCGCTGCAATGTGGAAATCGAATTCGGCCATACGAAGCTGCCGCGTTTTGAAGTGCCGGAGGGGTATGATTCATGGTCGTACTTGAATAAACTCTGCAGCGACGGCCTGGAGGAACGATATCCGGACCGGAAGGAAGAGGTGGAGGAACGGCTGAAATATGAGCTGGAGACAATCCGCCAGATGGGGTTTGTCGATTATTTCCTGATCGTATGGGACTATATCAATTTCGCGCGTAAAAACGGCATCCCGGTCGGACCTGGGAGAGGGTCCGCCGCCGGGTCGGTCGTTTCCTACTGCCTACGGATTACGGATATCGACCCGTTGGAATACAGCCTGATATTTGAACGCTTCCTGAACCCGGAACGTATTTCCATGCCGGATATCGACGTCGATTTCGGATTTGAAAGAAGACAGGAAGTCATCGACTACGTGACGGAAAAATACGGGCGCGACCGGGTGATGCAGATCATCACGTTCGGGACTATGGCCGCCAGGGGCGTACTGCGGGACGTCGGACGCGTGATGGATCTTCCTTACGGTTTTGTCGACGGGATCGCCAAAATGGTTCCCGCCGAACTGAACATTACGCTCGACAAGGCGCTGACAGAAAATCCGGACTTCAGGAAGTCCTACGAAGAAGACGAGCAGGTCAGGAAACTGGTGGACATGAGCAGGCGTCTGGAAGGACTGCCGAGACATACGTCCGTCCACGCGGCGGGCGTCGTGATCTGCAGCGAACCGGCCGAGGACCTGGTGCCGCTCGGCCGTGCGCAGGACGGGAGCGTAACCACCCAGTTTACCATGACGACGATCGAGGAACTGGGCCTGCTGAAAATGGATTTCCTGGGTCTAAGGACCCTTACGGTGATCCAGAACGCCCTGAAGATGGCGGGAAAGGAACTGACGGATATCCGGTATGACGATCCGGCGGTTTACGCGTCTGTCTCAGGCGGCCACACTGACGGGATATTCCAGCTTGAGAGTGCCGGGATGACGTCGTTCATGAAAGAACTCCAGCCCGGGAACCTTGAAGACTGGACGGCGGGTATCGCGCTGTACCGTCCCGGACCCATGGACTTTATCCCGAAGTATATTGCCGGGAAGAAAAACGCGGGCGCCGTCACCTATGCCTGCAAAGAACTGGAACCGATCCTGAAACCCACCTACGGCTGCATCGTCTACCAGGAGCAGGTCATGCAGATCGTCCGGGATCTGGGCGGCTATACGCTCGGCAGGAGCGACCTGGTACGCCGCGCGATGAGCAAGAAAAAACAGTCGGTCATGGAAAAGGAGCGGCAGAACTTCATTTACGGGAATCCTGCCGAAAACGTCCCGGGATGCGTCGCCGGCGGCATCGCGCCGGAAGTCGCGGGCGGTATCTACGATACCATGATGGATTTTGCCAAGTACGCCTTCAACAAATCCCACGCCGCCTGCTACGCGGTGGTGGGCTATCAGACGGCCTGGCTGAAATACTATTATCCGAAGGAATTCATGGCGGCCCTCCTGACTTCCGTCATTGACTTCCCGGTGAAATGCGCCGGATATATTATCAGCTGCCGGAATATGGGGATCCGGATCCTTCCGCCGGATATCAACGAGGGGCTGGCCGGCTTTTCCGTAAGCGGGCAGGCGGTCCGCTACGCGCTGACGGCCATCAAGGGCATCGGTAGGAACGTCATCGATTCGATCGTGGAGGAGCGGGAAAGGAACGGCCGGTTCAGGGACCTGCAGGATTTTATCGGGAGAATGCTGCAGTCAGGCAGGGAACTGAACCGCCGCGTGATCGAGAATTTCATCAAATCCGGCGCTTTCGACAGTTTCGGCCGCACCAGGAAGCAGATGATGATGGTCTATACAAAAATCCTGGATGAAGAACAGCAGGCAAAGAAGAGCAGCCTGTCGGGTCAGATGAGCCTGTTCGACCTGATGGGAGAGAGCGAGCGGGAAGCGTTCCGTACGGTCTATCCCGAAACCGGCGAATATCCGAAAGATATGCTGCTTTCATTCGAAAAGGAAGTGCTGGGGCTGTATGTCTCCGGCCATCCGATGGAAGCTTATGAAGCGCAGTGGCGCAGGAATACGACAAACAGGGCGTCGGATTTCCTGCTGGATGAGGAAACCGGAATATGCGCGGTACAGGACGGCAGGATGGCAACGATCGGCGGTCTGATCGCGGACAAGACCGTCAAATATACCAGGAAGAACCAGGTGATGGCTTTCCTTACGCTGGAAGATCTGACCGGGAGTGTCGAAGTGCTGGTGTTCCCGGCCGCCTATACAAAGTATGCCCGGTTCCTGGGCGAAGACGAAAGAGTATTTGTCCGGGGGCGGGTTTCCCTGGAAGACGAGCGGGACGGGAAACTCATCTGCGAGGAAGTGATCCCGTTTTCGGAGACTTCCGGTAAACTGTGGGTCCGGTTTTCCGATAAACAGTCATTTGAGAACCTGGCGCCCGCTGTTCTGGGAATCCGTGAAGAAAATCCCGGAAACGACCGGCTGGTATTCTATATCGAAGAAGGCAGACAGAAACGGGAACTGCCTCCGGACCAGGGTATATCGGCTTCGGAGCCGGTGCTGGAAAAACTGCGTGCCCTGGCCGGGGACAACAACGTCAGGCTGGTGTGACCGACGGACCTTTGTAAAGGCAGATCAGAAAGGACAATGCCGGGTTATGGAAAAAATCACTTCCCCGAACAACGACAGGATCAGGCGCCTCGCCCTGCTGAAGGAGAGAAAGAGCAGGCGGGATGCGGAAAAATGCTTTCTTCTGGAAGGAAAGCGTCTCTTCCTGGACACTCCGCAGGAACGGATCCGGGAAATCTATGTGACGGAAGAATACCTTGCGGCGGAAAGCGGTCAGCTTGCCGGCCGGGAAAATATCGTGACGGTCCTTTCGGAAAATGCTTTCAGGAAGATTGCCGATACCAGGACGCCCCAGGGAATCCTGGCGGTAGCGGCCATGCCGGAGTATTCGGAAAAAGATCTTTTCACGGCGGACAAAGCGCCGCTCCTGCTGTTTCTGGAAAATATCCAGGATCCCGGGAATCTCGGAACGATGTTCAGGACGGCGGAAGCCGCCGGCGCTTCGGGCATCGTCTTAAGCAGCGGCTGCGCCGACCCGTTCAACGCGAAAACCGTGCGGGCGACCATGTCGTCTTTATTCCGCGTACCGTTTGTGACGCCGGATGATTTCGAAGCCGGTATTGTGTCTGCCGGGAAAGCGGGCATTCGCTTTTTTGCGGCAGCGGCGGACGGGGCAGTCTGCTACGACCGGGCTGATTATACTGGACCCTGTGCGGTTTTAATCGGGAATGAAGGAAACGGCCTGAAACCGGAAACTATAAAACTGGCTGCCGGTATGGCCGGCAGCCTTTGTGTGTCCATTCCCATGAAGGGGAAGATCGAATCCCTGAACGCCGCCATGGCGGCGGGGATTCTGCTCTATGAAGCGGCGCGTCAGCGCGGCTTTTGATTTCAGTTCCTGTCAGGTGCTTCCAGGAAGACCTGTTCTATATTTTCTACCGGGATATCCACCAGTCTGGACGCCGCGCCGATGAAGGCTTCCGGCGGACCGGTTACAAAGAAGCGGATACTCCCTTTTTCTTTTTCTGAATATGCGTCCCTGATTGCCAGATAGGTGGAAAGCTGCAGGACGGATTCACGGCCCGGGTCGACCAGGGTCCCGCGCTCCCGCGGGAAATACTTTTCGAACAGAGGGCGGACGAGCGGATAATGGGTACATCCCATGACCAGCGTATCGGCGTCCGGCGGCAGTTCGCCGACCAGGTCCCTGATCAGCCGGTCGTTCTCTTCGTTATACTCGAAGCCGTTTTCAATCAGGGAAGCCAGGTCCCTGCTTCCGACCTCATAGACTTCGGCTTCCGGATCACGCCGCCGGACGGCGTCCCGGTAAGCGTGGTGGGAAGCGGTGAACAGTGTGGATATGACGCCGATTTTTTTGTTTTTTGTTACCGAAAGGGCTTTGCGGCAACCGGGGCTGATTACGCCGATGATGGGAAGCTCAAAGCGCTCCTGCAGGTACGGCAGCGCGGCGGCAGTCGCGGTATTGCAGGCAACGATCAGGGCTTTGATGTTTTTCCGTTCCAGAAAACGTACAATCCCTTCGCACAGTTTCTGCAGGTCTTCCTTTTCCCGGTGTCCGTAGGGGGAATGAAGCGTGTCTCCGAAATACAGAACGTCTTCGCCCGGCAGTTCCTTTACCAGTTCTTTCAGAACCGAGAAGGCGCCGAGCCCCGAATCAAATATGCCGATCGGCCGGTTGTCCATTGTCATCCCCCGCGTTTATACCAGTAATGTCTATTACGGTTGCTTTCCTGTAAGTTTTACCATATACGGCGATGATTTGCCACACTGTTTCCCGGGCGCCGCGCTATTGCCATTTATGCCGGCGGAAATATATTATGGATACATCAGTCAATGTAAAGATTCCGGAATGGGAGAGACAATACCATGAAAAAGAGTGTGCGCCTGATTTCAGTCGTATTCCTGGCATGGATCCTTTCCGCCTGCGCGGCTGCCCCGGGGAAGACCGGAAACGGAACGGACACCGCCGCCGCCGAAGAAACTCTGACGGTTAATCACGGCGGGATGGAAAGCGGGAACACCCTTCATTTCGCGACGGGGAGCGACCAGGGGACATACAGCAGCCTGGGAAGAGTCCTGGCCGAAACAGTCGGCGAAGCGACGGAAACGAAGGTCCAGACTGTGTCCTCGGGCGGGGCGAAAGACAATATCCAGGCGCTCGGATCAGGGATGGTGGAACTGGCTTTCTGCCAGTCGGACGTGATGGTATACGCTTATACGGGGTCAAGGCTGTTTGATAAACCGGTTGATAATTTTTCTGCCGCCGCGTGCCTGTATATCGAACAGCTCCAGATTGTCGCGGCAGATCCGTCCATCAGGACGGTGGAAGACCTGCGGGGCCGGAATGTGTCGCTCGGCGCGCCGGGCACCGGCGGGTATTACAATGCGCTGGATGTCCTGAATGTATACGGGCTGACGGAAGGCGACATCCATCCGTTTTATTACTCGTTCGGGGATTCTGCCGAAGCGCTTAAAGACGGCCGGATCGATGCGGCGTTTATCGTCGCGGGCATTCCGACGTCTGCGGTGAAGAACGCGGCCGGCGCGGGTTCCTGCCATCTGGTGGGACTGGATGAGGAGCATGCGGACGCCCTCCACGGGATATGTCCGTATTATCGGAAAACGGTCATTCCGAAAGAAACGTATACCGGAATGACGCAGGACGTGACGACCGTCGGCGTCAGCGCCGTCGTGCTCGCAAAGGACGAAGTCCCCGAAGCGGACGTTTATAACTTCCTCTATGGCATTTTTGAGAATACCGGCTGTATTGCGGCGCTCCACGAGAAAGGGAAGGATCTGGATCTTTCTTTTGCCGCTTCTTCGTCCGGCGTTCCGTACCATCCCGGCGCGGCAAAGTACTTTGAAGAGAAGGGAATCCCTGTCAGGGTGAAATGACGCCGCACCGTAAAGGCGGCCCGGCGGAACCGGCAAAAATACAATTACAATGGGGCCTGCTCTACGGAGAGGACCCATTGTTTTTTATTGTTCGCGTGTTATACTGAGGTTGAATCTGTGTTCCGGTGAATGCCGGCGCAATAATTTATCAATGATTTTTGGAGGAAATCATCATGAGCGGAAACGGAAAGAAGTATATTGACAGAGTAATCAAACAGATTCAGGCGAAGCATCCCGATGAACCCGAATTCCTGCAGACAGTGGAAGAGGTTTATTCTTCGCTGGAACCCGTGATCGACGCACATCCGGAATATGAGGAAGTCGCGCTTCTGGAAAGAATGGCCGAACCGGAACGTGTCGTGGAATTCCGCGTCACCTGGTTTGACGATCAGGGCAAGGTAAACGTCAATACCGGTTACCGTGTACAGTTCAACGGGGCGATCGGACCTTACAAGGGCGGCCTTCGTTTCGCTCCGAGCGTCAACCTTTCCATCGTTAAATTCCTTGGTTTCGAGCAGACTTTCAAAGATTCCCTGACGACCCTTCCGATGGGCGGCGCCAAGGGCGGTTCCGACTTTGACCCGAACGGCAAATCCGACGCGGAAGTTATGCGTTTAGGCCAGGCTTTCATGACGGAGCTGTACCGCCACATCGGTCCCGATATTGACGTTCCGGCAGGCGACCTCGGTGTAGGCGCCCGTGAGATCGGTTACCTGTACGGCCAGTACCGCAGGATCAGAGGCAAATTCGAAAACGGCGTCCTGACCGGCAAGGACCTGTCATTCGGCGGCTCCCTGATCCGTCCGGAAGCGACCGGTTTCGGTTCTGTTTATTATCTGCTGTCGGTTCTTGAACACGAGAACGACACCATCGAAGGAAAGACCGTGGCGCTTTCCGGATTCGGCAACGTCGCCTGGGGCGCGGTCAGGAAGCTGACAGAGCTGGGCGCGAAGGTTGTCACAATCTCCGGACCGGACGGCTATATCTACGATCCGAAGGGCATCTCCACCCAGGAGAAGATCGACTATCTGCTGACCATGCGCGCTTCCGGCCGCAACAAAGTCGAGGATTATGCGAAGCAGTTCAAGGTCAAATTCTTCAAGGGCCAGAAGCCGTGGGGCGAAAAGGTCGACATCATTATGCCGTGCGCAACCCAGAACGACGTCAATATGGAAGAAGCCAAGAAGATTGCGAAGAATAAAGTTAAGTATTATATTGAAGTTGCGAATATGCCGACAACCAACGATGCCCTGCGGTTCCTTATGAAGCAGAAGGGTATGATCGTTGCTCCGTCCAAAGCTGTCAATGCGGGCGGCGTGCTCGTATCCGGTCTTGAGATGTGCCAGAACTCCGAACGTCTCTCCTGGACCGCGGAAGAAGTTGACGCGAAAGTCCGCCAGGTTATGAAGAAGATCCATGACGACTCCGCGGCAGCTGCCGAAAGATACGGCCTGGGCTACAATCTGGTTGCCGGCGCGAACATTGTCGGGTTCCAGAAAGTTGCCGACGCCATGATGGCGCAGGGCGTTTTCTAAGCAGGAGGAAAATATGAAGTGTTTGATCATTGACAGAGTAGACAAGTTCATCCAGGAAGAGTTCTCGAAACACATGGACGTAGACGTCCATATTCTCCCCTCCCAGGAAGAACTGAAAGAGATGATCGGGGATTACGACGTCCTGATCATGCGGGTGGATCCGAAGATAACGAAGGACATCCTGGATGCAGCGAAGAAACTGAAATTCCTGGGCGTTTGCTCCGTCGGCGTAAACCATATCGATATGGAAGCTGCGAAAGCGAACGGGATCCAGGTGGTCAACGCGCCCGGTATGAACGCAAACGCGGTGGCTGAGCTGACCATTTCCAAGATGCTTGACATTTCCCGGAATACCATGGCGGCAAACTATGATGTCAAGATCAATCACGAGTGGGATAAATACAAATTCATCGGCAGGGAACTCAGGGGCCGTACCGTCGGCATCATGGGCTTCGGCAGAATCGGCCGCAGGGTCGGGGAACTGGCCAGGGCGTTCAAAATGAACGTCATCGCCTATGACCCGTACTTAAAGCCGGAGGATTTCGAAAAAGAGCATGCGAAAGGTGTGAGCACCGAAGAACTCCTTAAGAATGCGGATTATATCACGATCCATGTTCCGCTGACGCCGGAGACCAAAGACCTCGTATCAGCGAAATCCATCCCCTACATGAAGGACGACGCGGTGGTTATCAATATGAGCCGGGGCGGAATCGTCAACGAAAAGGACATTTATGAAGCCCTGGTAGCCGGAAAGATCGGCGGCTACTGCACAGACGTCATGGAAGAGGAGATCAAGACCGCAGGCCTGAGTGACGACTATGAGTTCACGTCTCCGCTGTTTGAATGCGATAACTTTATCGTATCCCCGCATCTCGGGGCCCAGTCCAGGGACGCAGCTTACGATATCGCCGTATTTATCTGGGGAAAAGCAAAAGAAGCATTCGGCTGGCAGTAATGCCGGGCCGCGCAGAGGGAACCGTCCCGGTGACGGTTCCCTCCTGTTTTTATTGCAGTGCCATTGTAGGCATTGCATAGAAACTGTGGTATAATATCTGAAGTTGGAAAGAGTCCAAGTGAAGAGTACAAAAAGGGGAAGCCCCCCTTTTTTATGTTTCACAACAAAATGGAACGCATTCCATAATGCGGAATGACACAAAGGAGGTGGAGTGGATTCATGTGGGTAAAAGAAACCATGTCGATTCCTGAGTCCCTGCTGATCTCACTTCTGGGAATTGTCGTCGTCTTTATGGCCCTGATTGTACTGGACATCGCAGTCATGGTCATTTCCAGAGTTGTACGGCTGTTCGTAGGAGCGGGCGGAGGCACCAGAGGTTTATCGGCGGATGAGGCCGCGGAACGCGAGGCGGAAATGCTTGCGGTACTGGCGGCGGCGATCAGCGAAGATCTCGGCCTGACCCCGGCAGAGTTCCGGATCAAGAGCATTCGTGAACTGTAACCGGAAAATGCCCTGATATCACAGCGGATGAAAGGATGAAGGAAACCATGAAGTATCAAGCAACAGTCAATGGACGCACGTATGAAATCGAACTGGAGCAGTTCCGGGATTACGAGCCGATTATGCGCGGGGATATGGCTGCCCTGACAGCGGCAGGCGCTGCACCGATCGTTGTTTCGCAGACTGCCGTCAGTACGCCGGCGCCTGCGGCTCAGGCTCCCGCTCCGGCAGCAGCCCCCGCACCTGCGGCGGCACCTGCTCCGGCCTCTGCCCCTGCGGCTCCCGCGGCGGCCCCTTCCCCGGCTCCTGCCGGAGGAAGCGGAGCAGTCACGAGTCCGTTAGCCGGCAAAATTCTGAAAATCAACGTTCAGGCCGGACAGGCGGTAAAATTCGGGGAAGTCGTAATTATCATGGAAGCGATGAAGATGGAGACAGAAATCGTCGCCCCGCAGGACGGTACGGTCGACCAGATCCTGTGCAGGCCGGGCGATATGGTTGAAAACGGCACGAAGCTGATCAGCCTGAAATAAGTGTATCCCAGGAGACTATAAGGAGATATCCCATGAAATACGTGGCAACCATTAACGGTAAGAAATATGAAGTAGAAGTTGAGAGAATCGGCACATCTTCTCTCGACCGCGCCGGCAGCATTTCGCAGGTCGTCGTACCGACCCTGCCTGCGGCGGCGCCTGTTACAGCCCCTGTTCCGGCTGCACCCGCGGCGGCAGCGGCACCTGCTCCGGCAGCGGCCCCCGTTCCCGCGGCTCCTGCTCCCGCGGCAGCTCCGGCACCTGCGGCTTCTCCCGCTCCGGCCGGCGCCGGAACGATCACCTCGCCCCTTGCCGGCAAGGTCCTGAAGATCAATATTACGCCGGGACAGAGCGTAAAATTCGGCGAAGTGGTTATTATTCTGGAAGCGATGAAAATGGAAACGGAGATCGTTGCGCCGGCGGACGGCAAGATCGGCGAGATCAAGGCCCGTGTCGGCGATATGGTTGAAAACGGAACCGTTTTGGCGACGATGAGCTAGGAGGAAATCAATGAACTTTTTCAGTATTCTAAAACAACTTCTGGCTGAGTCGGGTTTCGCGGCGCTCACTTGGCAGAACCTGGTCATGTTCCTGATCTCCTTCGTACTGATTTACATGGCCATCAAGAAACAGTACGAGCCGCTGCTGCTTCTGCCGATTTCCTTCGGCATGCTGCTTGCGAACCTTCCGCTGGCAGGCCTGATGGAAGAAGCGGATCCGTGGTACAATTCCGGCGTTATCCAGATCATTTACAAGGGCGACAAATCCAACCTGTTTCCCTGCCTGATCTTTATGGCAATCGGCGCGATGACGGACTTCGGTCCTCTTATTGCGAACCCGGTCAGCCTACTGCTCGGCGCGGCAGCTCAGTTCGGCATATACGTCGCATTCGGCCTGGCAAACGCCTCCGGCCTGTTTACGCCTGCCCAGGCGGCTGCCATCGGCATTATCGGCGGCGCGGACGGCCCGACGGCTATTTATATTGCAAACAACCTGGCACCTGAACTGATGGCCCCGATCGCCGTCGCGGCTTATTCCTACATGGCGCTGATCCCGATGATCCAGCCGCCGATCATGAAAGCCCTGACGACCGAGACGGAGCGCAAGACCAGGATGACGCAGCTCCGGGAAGTCAGTAAAGTCGAGAAAATCGTTTTCCCGATTTTCGTCGTCGTCTTTACATCGCTCCTTCTGCCTTCGGTCGCACCGCTGCTCGGCATGCTGATGCTCGGCAACCTGTTTAAGGAATCCGGTGTTGTGGAACGTCTGACCGATACGGCTTCCAACGCGATGTGCAATATCGTTACAATCCTGCTCGGCCTTTCAGTCGGCGCTACTGCAAACGGCGAACTGTTCCTGCGCGTTCAGACGCTCGCGATCGTTGGCCTCGGCCTGATCGCGTTCTCGTTCGCGACGTTCGGCGGGATTCTTTTAGGAAAACTGCTTTATATCGTTACCCGCGGAAAGGTCAATCCGCTGATCGGCTCGGCGGGCGTTTCCGCGGTTCCGATGGCAGCCCGCGTATCCCAGAAGGTCGGTTCCCAGGAAGACCCGACCAACTTCCTGCTGATGCACGCTATGGGCCCGAACGTGGCCGGCGTTATCGGCTCTGCCGTCGCGGCAGGTTTCTTCATGCTGGTGTTCGGCAAATAATAATCCGGAATGATTTGGCAATCCGTATTGCCTTTCAGTAACAGATAAACAGAATGATTCATTTTTAATAAAAGGAGGCTTCACAGTGGGGAACGAAGTATTATCAAAAGTTTGTTCGTTGCATGATGCAGTCGCGAAGTATGTCGAAAACGGCGATCAGATCTCCTTCGGCGGTTTTACGACCAATAAAAAACCGCACGCGGCAGTCCGCGAGATCCTTCGCCAGGGCCAGAAAGATTTTATCGTATGGGCAGGACCTGCCGGTGCCGACTGGGATATGCTGATCGGCGAGGACAGGGTTAAAGCCTATATCAACTGCTATACCGCCGATTCCGGCGTCACCAATGTTTCCAGGCGTTTCCGCAAAAAAATTGAAGCCGGCGAGCTGATCTATGAAGACTATTCCCAGGATGCCATCATGCTGATGCTGCATGCCGCGTCCCTCGGGCTTCCGTACCTGCCGGTCCGCCTGATGCTGGGCTCCGGCCTGGTCGATGAGTGGGGCATTTCCAAGGAAGTGCGCAAGACCATCCCCGGCCTGACGGAAGATAAATTCGTTTATGTCGACAACCCGTTCAACCCCGGTGAAAAACTGGTTGCGCTGCCTGTTCCGAAGCTGGATACCGCGATCATCCATGTCCAGAAGGCTTCCCCGGACGGGACCTGCGTCATCCTGGGCGATGAATTCCACGACGTGGATATTGCCGTTGCGGCAAGAAAGACCATCGTGACCTGCGAAGAACTGGTCAGCGATGAAGAAATCCGCAAAGATCCCACCAAGACCAGGATTCCCGGTTTCTGCGTGGACGCGGTCTGCGAGGTTCCTTACGGCGCATATCCGACCCAGTGCTATGACTATTATGACTATGACAACGCATGGCTGAAAGCTTACGGCGAAGCCAGCAAGACCGAGGAAACCTTCAAGGCGTTCCTGAAGGAATGGGTCTATGACGTAAAAGACCAGGCAGAATTCCTTGAAAAAGTCGGTGTGAACAGACTGCTGAACCTGAGGATAACAGAAGGATTCGGTTATCATGCAAAAGTCGTGAAGGAGGTTAAGTGATGGCTGACTATACGAATTATACCAATAAAGAAATGCAGGCGATCACGCTTGCCAAGTGTATTCATGACGGACAGGTCGCCATTGTCGGTACCGGCCTTCCGCTGATCGGCGCCTCCGTTGCGAAACGCCTGTTTGCGCCCAAGTGCAACCTGATCGTGGAGAGCGGCCTG
>JAEEGL015312887.1_pt1 | contig 12523 bp, 8 predicted proteins | sample 9134231 | NCBI WGS metagenome assembly JAEEGL01 (sample SAMN16246548, study PRJNA631951) | gut metagenome | biome: gut microbiome; feature: rumen; material: fiber-attached | host: Bos | place: Iran: Karaj | collected 2018-10
CACGACATGGCGATGAGAGGCGCGGAGATGGTGGACGAGGCTTTCGAACTGGCCCACGCCGCCAGGGCGGAGATAAACATGATACGCGGCCTGCGCTGCGCCGGCAAGGAGATAGAAGGCCACGCCGGAATATACAAGCTGGATGAGACGCGTCTTACGATAAGCGCCGCGGAGATAGGCATCACAGGCTTCGCGCTTAAGAAGATGCTCTTCGAGGAATACAACGTGGACGTGGAACTTGCGGACTACCGCAACGCTCTGGCGATAGTTACCTTCGCCAACCGCAGGGAGGATCTGGACCGCCTGGTAGCTTCCCTTACGGACATCGCAGCCACCTACAAGGACGGCACGCCACTGCCCAAGGCAAACCCGCTTCCGCCGCAGCCGGAGTACGTGCTGTCGCCCCGCGAGGCTTACTTCGGAGAGACCAAGCCCATCTGGTGGGAAGACGCGGTAGGCCACATCTCCGGAGAGATGATAGCCCCCTACCCGCCGGGAATACCGGTCATCTACCCGGGCGAGCGCATGTCGCAGGAAGTCTGGGACTACCTGGAGGAAGTGCGTCTGCGCAAAGGCCACCTGCACGGCCCCGCCGACCCGGACCTGAACACACTGCAGATAATAGAGTAAAAAACGGCCCCGCGGAAAACGCGGGGCTTTGCTTAACTCAAAACAAAACCGGCCTGCCGGACAGGTCGGTCTTTTATTGCTTTATCGATTGCCGGATGCTGCTTTGAGGATCAGATCAATCTTCGATCTTTACCAGCTTGCCGAGCGCTATGAAGCGCCTGGTATCCTCGGACTTTACGCAGGTGGACAGCGTTACCACATGGTCTTCCGGTCCTACCTTTACGTCGGTCTTAACATACGAGTGTCTTACCGCGTTGTTTAACCACTCCGTAAACTTGGCGTCGGATTCGAAAGTTCTCTTGTAAGCGTTGGACGTGGCCTCGGTAATGTATGCCGAGAATATTTGAAGCTCGTACTTGCCGTCCGGGGTTATCAGGTACATTACCGGATGCTCGTCGTAATACTCCTGCTTGTTATATTTGGCTATGCTGGAGAGCATCGCGCCGTTTTTCATCCTGTGGCCGTAGATTATGGTGTTCTGATCGGTGAATCCGTCCGAATTGCGATAGTCCACGAAGAAGCAGCCGTTGGCGTTGGACGTGCCGTCGATCAGGTGCGTAAGGTAGTAGTCGTTGTTGTTCGTCTTGGCCACCGGATAATTGATGACGGTGCCCGGACTGTAGAGCCAGCCCACGGCTTTGTCGCTTATCTGCTTAAGAGCAACGAAATCCACGTTCGGGATAAGGCTCTCGCTGGCGTCCGGCTCGTTCGATGAGTCGTGTCCGGACGGAATGAAAGCAACTTCTTCCACTTCGCTGTATGTGTCTGAGCCCTTCTTGTATTCCCTGAAGATCCCGATCAGCTTTATCGCGCTGAAGATGGCAACTCCGAAGCAGATCACGAAGATCGCCATCCTAAGTACGTTTATCCTGTACTTCTTTTTTTTCTTCGGAGCAGGCTGTTCGGCGACGGTGGTATCGGTCGTTTCTTCTGTGTTGAGTTTTTCTTCGGTATAGAGTTTTTCTTCGGTAATTTCGGTCATCTTGAGTAAGTCAGCAGAGATCTGCCCTCCATATCCTCCGGAACGTCCAGCTGCATAAGACGCAGCAGCGTGGGAGCTAGGTCGCAGAGAGCGCCGTCCATCAGCCCCACAAGGCTTCTGTCCGCGTTGGTCGGTCCGTTGAAGAGGATCACCGGAACGGGGTTGGTGGAGTGGGCGGTAACTATGTTGCCCTCCGCGTCCAGCATCTCGTCCGCGTTGCCGTGATCCGCAGTTATTATCAATATGCCGTCCGCCTTCTTTATGGCTTTGGCTATCTTTCCTACGCACTCGTCCACCGCTTCCACGGCTGCCACCGCCGCGTCGAAAACGCCTGTGTGGCCTACCATGTCGCAGTTGGCGAGGTTCATTATTATCAGGTCCAGCTCGCCGCTTTTTATGCGCTCCACGGCCTTTTCCGTAACTTCATAGGCGCTCATCTCCGGCTTAAGATCGTAAGTGGCGACCTTTGGGGAAGGCACCAGAATGCGCTCCTCGCCTTCGTAGGGCTGCTCCACGCCGCCGTTGAAGAAGAACGTTACGTGCGCGTACTTTTCCGTCTCGGCTATGCGCAGCTGCTTAAGTCCGAGCCCGGAAATGTATTCGCCCATGGTGTTATGCAGGGTCTGCGGCTTGAACGCTATGGAAACGTTGGGGATGGTGGCGTCGTAAGTGGTGAAGCATACGTAGCACAGGTCCTTAAGCACTACTTTCCTTGCGAATCCGTCGAAGTCCGGATCCACGAAGCAGCGGGTTATCTCCCTTGCCCTGTCCGGCCTGAAGTTGAAGAATATTATGGAATCGCCGTCGTGTACGGTGTGGCGGTGTATGCTGCAGCTGTCCTCCCTGCCGCCTTCGCAGGTGCCGCACTCGGCAACGATGCCGGGCTTTACGAACTCGTCGTTCTCGCCGTCTTTTCTGGCCCTCTCCATAAGGGCTTCCGGTGTGGCTTCCTTGTAGCCTTCGCCCAGGGTGTAGAGGTCGTAGGAGGCTTCCACGCGGTCCCAGCGCTTGTCTCTGTCCATGGTGTAGAAGCGTCCGGCTATGGTAGCGATCTCGCCCGTGCCGTACTCCTTGAACTTCTCCTGAAGCTCGGCTATGTACTTCTCCGCGCAGGCCGGGGGAACGTCTCTTCCGTCCAGTATGCAGTGCACGTACACTTCCTTAAGACCGCGCTCCGCGGCCATCTTTATGAGGGCGTAGAGGTGCTCGTTGTGGGAGTGGACGCCTCCGTCGGACAGAAGGCCCATAAGGTGCAGGGCGTGTCCGTCCGCGGCGTTGTCCATGGCCTTTACAAGCTCTTCGTTCTTAAAGAAACTGCCGTCGTCCACGGCGTTGCTTATCCTGGAGAGCTCCTGCCATACCACGCGTCCGGCGCCGATGTTGGTGTGGCCTACCTCGGAGTTGCCCATCTGGCCCTCCGGAAGACCTACGGCCCTGCCGCTGGCCTGAAGCTCGGCGTGCGGCCACTCGGAACGCAGTTTGCGTATGTTGGGCATCTTGGCGGCTTCTATGGCGTTGCCTGGCCCTGCGGGGGCTATTCCGAAACCGTCCAGTATAAGAAGCATTACAGGTCTGCGTGCGCTCACAGTTTTACCTCCGTAAAATCAGGCTCCGCCCAGTCGAAGCTGAGCACCTGAGTAAATCTCGTCTTTTCTTTCTGAAGTTCTTTTTCGTCGATCTCCTTCGCGGGAATGTCCGCGAAAAGCTCGTCCAGATCCAGCGGTGTGTAGTCCACGACGTCCGCCTCCGGAACGGCGACGTTCTCGATCTGGGAAATGACTTCTTCCCTGTCCACCTTGACGTTCTCCGAAGCAAGGTCCAGTTTTGGAAGTTCCACGGCTGGCAGCTCCACTTCCGGAGCCTTCTCTATCTCTTCCAGATTCACCGCGGCTATCTTTATGTCGGCAGAAGCTTCCTTCATCTCGCGGAGCTCTATCTCTTCCGGCTTTTCCAGTTCCACCTTTACGGTGGGGATCTCCTTGGGCAGTTTCAGGCTGACCTTGGCTGCAGCTTCCGCCGCTGCCGTAAGTATGGCGGACTCCGATACCACGATCGGAACGGAATCCTCGGACTTGGCGGTCTTCGGCTCCGCCGCGGTAACGGCGGCTGCCTGCTTGGCGGCTGCAAGAACTGCCGCGTCTGCCTTAAGCTGCTCGGCCGGAGCCTGGCTGACTATGTTCTCGACGTCGGACTTGGAGACCATTACGGTAAGGCCGGACTCCAGAGCTTCGGCGGCCTTCTTCGCCTTGCGGGCTTCCTTCTTCGCCCTCTTTTCCGCTTCCTTGCTCGCGTAGAGCATGCGCTGGTCCTCCAGCTTCTTTGCCTTCGCGGCGGCGCGCTCTTCGGCGGACATGGCCTTGAGAGCCGCTTTCTCCTGCTTCGCGGCCTTCTTGAGCTGCCTTCTGGCCTCGGCCCTTTCCCTTGCGGAGAGCTCCGTGCCGGAAGCCTCGGCGTCCTTCCTGCGCATGAACATGGCGTATACCAGCATGCTCAGGCCGTTCAGGACGAAGGCCCCGCCGACAAGCATCAGCGGCATTATGGTGCTTACAAGGCTGGGCATCATCATTACTATGCCCAGCATCGCGGCGACTATGCCCAGAGGCATTACCCTTGCCCAGTGCTTTCTGTCGAAGCGGCTTATGTACAGAGACTGCGACACGCGGGTTATTCCGCACAGCGTAAGCCAGGTCCCGAAGAACATGATCAGAATGTTGTCGTTTACCTGGTTGTTCATGACGGCGAATCCGTACATGAACGTTACCAGTCCTTCGACCAGCGCCGTGTCGGTAAGTCTTCTTTCACCCCTGCCGGATATCAGATACGATATCGAAAGCATTATTCCGGCGAGCATCATGATCAGGCCCAGCAGGAAAGCCACGTCCGAGAACGGGTTTATGTAGACCGCGAAACAGAACACTCCGGAAAGGGTGATCAATATTCCTGATATAACTGTAAGTAATCTCATAGCAACCTATTATACTTTCTGAGAGGATCTAAAGCAAGCAAAGGCAGCCTTACAGGAGAATGTCGCAGATCCTCTGGTACTCCAGATGGCTGTCCTTCTCCATCGCCAGAGCCACCGCAAGCGGATAATCCACAACGGTGTCGCCCTTTATTCCTACCGCAGCGTTGTTTACGCCTTCGCGGATCAGCTCTATGCAGCGCACTCCGGTACGGCTGGCCAGTATCCTGTCGCGCGCGGTGGGGCTTCCTCCGCGCTGGATGTATCCAAGGATGACGACCTTGACTTCAACGCCGCCCATGCGCTCGGCAAGGACCTTGGCAAGATCTTCGGCGCTTATGTCCACGCCCTCCGCCTTTATGATTATGGAGTGACGCTTGCCTCTTTCGCGTCCGGCCTGCAGCTTCCTGACTATGGCGTCCAGATCGTAGGACTTTTCCGGGACCATTATGGTCTCGGCTCCGCCGGCAAGCCCCGCGTGCAGAGCTATGTCTCCGCACTGACGGCCCATTACCTCTATTATTGTGGTCCTGCCGTGTGAACTTGACGTGTCGCGAATGTTACCGATCGCTGAAAGGACCGTGTTGACCGACGTATCGAAACCTATGGTGAAGTCCGTGTAGGCCAGGTCGTTGTCTATGGTGCCGGGCAGTCCGAACACGCGCATTCCGGTAAGCTCGTTGAGCCTCTGCGCGCCGGTAAGGGTACCGTCTCCGCCTATTACGACCAGCGCGTCTATCTTATGCTTCTGCAGCTGTTCGTAAGCCTTCTTTATGCCTGCGTCCTCCATGAACGCTATGCTTCTGGCTGTCTGCAGAATGGTGCCGCCCCTGTGGATAATGTCGGCGACGGACGCCGTGCTCATCTGCACGAACTCGCCGTTTATAAGGCCTTCGTAGCCCTGCTGTATCCCGAAGATCTCCATGCCGTAGTAAAGACCGCCTCTTACGACCGCCCTTATGCATGCGTTCATTCCCGGGGCGTCTCCGCCGCTGGTAAGTATTCCTACTCTCATTTATTCCTCCTATCTGAGACAGTTCTCGCCGAACGCCTCGTGCAGTTTTTCGTAGAACTCGTCGCACGGATCGACCCACAGGTCGTAGTCCGGCTTGAACTTATGTCCTGTATCCGTAACAAGTATCGCCACGGGCATGTCGCCCAGATGCTGCCTTGCTATGCTCCTGAATCTGTTAAGTCCGTCCTGGTCCGTGTAGCCGGCCGGGATGACTATCTTTACCATGGCAGTCTTTGTAACGGCCTGCTCCAGCTTCAGAACGGATTCCGCCAGCAGTTTGGGCGCTCCTTCCTCCGCCAGGTCCAGCTTGCCGCGGATCACCACTATCCTGTCCTCTTCCAGGTTCTGCCTGTAGGCCTCGAACACCTTGGGGAAGACTACTACTTCCAGCTGTCCGTAGAGGTCCTCCACCGACAGGAACGCCATCTGCGAGCCCTTCTTGGTGATCAGTTTCTTGATGCCCGTGATCAGGCCGGCCATGGTGACTATGCTGCCGTTCTTAACGTTTACGACCTTGTCCGGGTTGGTCAGGATCTCCGTGTCCATGTTTATGACCTGGAGTATCGTCTCCCTGACGTCGTTCAGCGGGTGGTCCGTAAGGTATATGCCCAGCATCTCCTTTTCCATGCGCATCAGGTCCTCGCGGAGGAACTCCGACATGGGGGTCATGGTCCTCTTAAGGCTGATGCCCGGCGTGGAATCGTCCATGGAGAAGAGGCTTATCTGCCCCTCGAGCGTTTTCTTTGCCGTTGTCTGGGCGCTGTCTATCAGGTCCCCGACGGTAACCAGCTTCTGGGCTCTGTTTCCGGGGAAGCAGTCCAGCGCGCCTGCTTTTATGAGCGCTTCCATGGCCTGCCTGTTTACCTGCTTAACGTCCAGCCCGTCTATGAATTCGAAGATGTCCGAAGGCATCTTTACGTTTCTGGCGCGTATTATCTCGTCCACTATGGCTTCGCCCACGTGCTTAATTCCGAGCAGTCCGTAGCGTATGGATCCGTTCTCGGACTCGAAGTGCTTCTGGCTCCTGTTGACGTCCGGGGGCAGCACCTTGATGCCCATGTCGTTCGCGTTGCGGATGAGGCCCGCCACCGCGTCGTTGCCCGCCGGGTAGGTCATGAGGCTTGCCATGAACTGCGCAGGATAGTAAGTCTTGAGCCACGCGGTCTGGTACGCGACCACAGCGTATGCCGCCGCGTGCGACTTGTTGAACGCGTAGGCCGCGAAGCTAGTCATTTCGTCGAAGATGGTGTTCGCCGCCTTCTCCGGTATGCCGTTCCTGATGCAGCCGGGAACGTCTATGCTGCCGTCTTCGTTGAGCTTGCCGTTGACGAAGTACTCCCTTTCCTTGGCCATTACGTCTGCTTTTTTCTTCGACATGGCCCTGCGCACAAGGTCCGCTCTGCCGTAGGAGTAGCCGGCGAGCGCGCGCACTATATCCATTACCTGCTCCTGGTACACTATGCAGCCGTAGGTCGGCGACAGTATGGGCTTTAGCTCCGGAACAAGGTATTTTACTTTCTTTGGGTTCTTCTTGCACTCCACATAGGTGGGTATGGAGTCCATGGGACCGGGTCTGTAGAGCGATATTCCCGCTATGAGGTCTTCCAGGCAGTCCGGCTGGAGGTCCTTCATGAAGCTTGTCATTCCGCCGGATTCAAGCTGGAATATGCCTACCGTGTTGCCGTCCGCTATGGTCTTGTAGACCTTGGGGTCGTCGTAGGGTATCTTCTGCAGATCCACGTCCACGCCGGTGTCCTTCTTCACCATGCGCAGGCAGTCCTGGATGGCGGTAAGGTTGCGCAGGCCCAGGAAGTCCATCTTAAGAAGACCCAGGTGCTCTATCTCCGTCATCGTGTACTGGGTGGCGAAGCCCTTGTCGGAAGCCACCAGCGGTACTACGTCGTCCACGGGCTCGGAGGATATTACGACTCCGGCGGCGTGGGTGCCGACGTTCCTGGAAAGGCCTTCCAGTATCCTGGCGGAGTCCACTATCTGGTGGACCAGCGGATCCGAGTCGTAGGCGGCGCGGAAGTCCGGGCTGCCGTCCAGAGCCTTGTCCAGTGTTATCTTAAGGTCGTCCGGAATGGTCTTGGAGATCTCCAGCGACCTGTTGAACGGAAGCTCGTAGACGCGGGCTACGTCCTTGAAGGCGGCCCTTGCCTTAAGCGTTCCGAAGGTAGATATCTGCGATACGTTGTCCTCGCCGTAGCGGCGCTTTACGTAGTCGATGACCTCGCCGCGGCGCTCTATGCAGAAGTCCATGTCGATATCCGGCATGGATACTCGCTCGCTGTTAAGGAAGCGCTCGAAGATGAGGCTGAATCTAATGGGATCTATGTCCGTTATCTCCAGCGTGTAGGAGACGATTGAACCTGCGGCGGAGCCTCTTCCGGGGCCCACCATTATGCCGTTGCCCTTGGCGTAGTTTACGAAGTCCCATACGATAAGGAAGTAGCCTACGTAGCCCATCTTCTCTATGGTGCGGATCTCGTAGCGCATGCGTTCCTTAAGTTCCTCGGATACCGTAGGAGCAAGAGACTCCATGTCCTGCGGGGGGACCGGCGGGTATCCTCTGGAAGCGGAAGGTCTGTCCTCCTTGCTTCCGTAGCGGTATTCCAGACCGGACCAGCAGAGATACTCGAAGTAGCTGTGCTCCGTGTAGCCTTCCGGGACCTTGAATTTAGGGATGTGGTACTTGCCGAACTCGAACTGGAAATTGCACTTGTCCACGATCTCCTGAGTGTTGTCTATGGCCTCCGGGACCTCGCTGAAGATGCGGCGCATCTCGTCCTCGGACTTCAGGTAGAACTGGTCGTTGGGGAAGGTCATGCGGTCGTCTTCGGACAGGAAGTTCTTGGTGCCTATGCAGAGCAGTACGTCGTGCGCCTTGGCGTCCTCCTGGTGGATGTAGTGGACGTCGTTGGTGGCGACCATCTTTATGCCGAGCTCCGCGGAGAGCCTGCGCAGACCCTCGTTGACGCCTATCTCCTCTTCCAGACCCTGGTCCTGAAGCTCCAGGTAGTAGTCGTCGCCGAAGAGATTCTTGAAGAAGAGCGCTTCTTCCTTAGCGGCCTCGTAGTTGCCTTCCAGAAGTTCGTGCTGCACCTTGCCAGCAAGACAGGCGGACAGGCAGACCAGACCCTCGTGATGCTTTTCCAGCAGTTCGTGGTCTATGCGCGGCTTGTAGTAATAGCCTTCCTTGTAGCCCAGGGAGACCATCTTTATAAGGTTTTTGTAGCCGGTCTCGTCCTTGGCAAGGAGCACCAGGTGGTGCTGGTGACGGTCCTTCTGCGGGTCCTTGTCGAAGCGCGTGCGGGGCGCCACGTAGCATTCGCAGCCTATGATAGGCTTGATGCCGGCGCTCTTAGCTTCCTCAAAGAAGCGCACCGCGCCGAACATTACGCCGTGGTCCGTTATGGCTATCGAATCCATGCCAAGCTCGCGGGCCCTGGCCATCAGTTTGTCTATGCGGCAGGCTCCGTCGAGAAGGCTGTATTCGGTATGTACGTGAAGGTGCGTAAAAGCCATATATCTATGATTCAGTTCCGCATGTTATAAGCGCTTACGGACACGCTCGCGCTTACGGGGCCCCTCCCAGCGGTACTAAGCTCCGTCTTCGCCTAAGGCTCGCCGATCGCTAAGCACCGGGTTCCCCGATAGTCCGCGCAGCACTGATAACATGTTGATCAATAATATCTATAATACGTTAGACGTAATATTATATCATAAATATTATATTTAAGATAGAAGGATATGCGCTAGAGTTCCAGCTGGCCGAACTCCTTAAGGACGGTCAGGAAACCGTCGTAGATGCGCTGAACTCCGCCGGGGACGTTGCTCTCTACGTTCATGGGCATGACAGGGTCGTGCAGAGACTTGCGGATCAGCAGCCAGCCGTCGCCGTGCTCCTTGTCGAAGTTGATACGCACTCCTTCGTAGTTGGGCAGCTCCAGCGACGTTCCGAGAAGCTCGCCTTTTTCCACTGCGTCGCGCGCGCGGTCCAGAACTGTCTGGGCGTAGTCCGCGAAATTCTCCGCCTTGATCGCGAAGCGGTATTCCTTTGCCTCCAGAGGATCCTCCAGTTTCTCCAGGACGCTGGATATTCCAAGGCCTTTCGCCTTCAGCTGCGCAGCCTTTATCACTATGCGCGTGGCCAGGTAGGCGCCGTCGTCCAGGAAATAGTTCTCCTTCATGGCGGCGTGGCCGGAGGTCTCTATGGCAAGCTGGCAGTCGGTGCCCGCGGCGTTCAGTTCCAGACCCTTGTTGATGACGTTCTTGTATCCCCTCTTGAAGCGCAGGTGCTTAAGCCCCAGTTCTTCCTTCAGGAAGACGCCGAGCTGCGTACTGGTGATGCTGTCCGTAACTATCGTGGTGCCCGGGTGGCCTTCGCTCGCCAGAGCCGCTGCCAGGGCAACTATGCGGTTGCGCGCTATCTCGCGTCCGTGCTCGTCCACTGCCGCGGAGCGGTCCACGTCCGTATCGAATATTATTCCCAGGTCCGCGCCGGAGGCCTTTACGGCGGCGCAGATGCTTTCCATCGCTTCTTTGTTTTCCGGGTTGGGTATGTGGTTCGGGAACGTTCCGTCCGGATCCAGGAACTGGCTGCCCGCGCAGTCCGCGCCCAGCGGCTCCAGCACGTCGGAAACATAGAATCCGCCGGCTCCGTTGCCCGCGTCCACCGCTATCTTAAGACCTGCAAGCGGCTTTCCGAAGACTTCCGCGCCGGTCTTTTTATCTATACCGGGTTCCGCGTCCAGACCCTTGCAGATGATGCGCTTAAGGTGGGTGGAGTAGAACTTCATTAGGTCGTATTCATAGACCTCTCCGAAGGGCTGATCGCAGCAGCAGTCGTCCCCGGGAGCGCAGCAAAAGCCGGTTGCGGACTCGCTCTCCGCGATCCTGATGATCTCCGCTATGTCCTTCTTATCCAGGCCGCCGTCGCGGGTGAAGAACTTAAGGCCGTTCCTCTCATTCGGCAGGTGGCTGGCGGTTATCATGACGGCGCCTTCCGGCGTTATCTCGTCGTTTACGGTCGCCATGAACATGGCGGGCGTGGTGGCCATGCCGCAGTTCAGCACGGAAAAGCCCTGAGCCGCCATCGCCGCGCAGAATACCTGCTGAAGGAACTCTCCGGTAAGTCTGGAATCTCTTCCCACAGCCACGCTGAAGGAGCCCGGGTCCTTGTCCGGGTATTTTGCGCGCAGCCATTCCGCAAATCCCCGGGCAAGGTCCGTTACCGCCTCGTCCGTTAAGTTTACGGGCTTTCCGCCCTCTGTTCTCATGGCCACTCCGCGAATGTCGGAGCCGTTCTGCAGCGCTTTGTAATTCTTCATCGTATCCTCCCGGCACCCCGGTGCCGCATCACTTTTTCCCATTATAATTGTAGTCTTTTTATCTGTTTAAGGCAATAAAAAACCGGCCCGCGGACGCGGGCCGGGATCGCCAGAACTCATTCTTTTTTCTCGAACAGAGCAAAGTCTATCAGACCGTCTTTCGTTATCTCCGAATGACCGCAATGATTAAAAAACAAATATCAGTGGGTGCCTCTTACCGCCTTTACGCCGTGCTCCTGAAGATAATCAAGAGCTTCGGTAATGACGGGGCATTCCTTACCAAGGTCTTTGCGCACGGTACATACGCCTACATGGCACACCTCCGTGCCTATGGATATTATGCGGTCCAGCTTTTCCTTAAAGCCTTCGTCGATCCCGGCCTCGCAACCGTTGCAGCGGGCCATGGCAACAAGCTCCAGGTCCGTCCCCGCATACTGTTCAAAATGCTTCGTTCTGCCGTTGAACGCCTTAAGGCAGCCCGCGCCCGTACAGACATCATTGGCCTTAAGGCAGTTTATCATTGCTATCTTCATTGCCTAAGCCTCCTTCAGATTAGAGAAGAACGTTACGTGCAGCTTGCCGCTCCTGGGGTGTCTTTCGACAGAGCACTCCACCTCGTATACGTTCCTTATAAGCTCCTCGGTGATTATCTCCTCGGTAGGTCCGTGAGCCACTATGCAGCCGTCCTTCAGAACGTAAACATAATTGCAATACATAAGCGTAAGATTGAGGTCGTGAAGCGCTGCAAGCACTCCCACTCCCAGAGACTTCACCACATCCATTATCTGGATCTGATACTTTATGTCCAGGTGGTTGGTGGGTTCGTCGAGTATCAGCATCTCCACCTGCTGGGCAAGTGTCCTTGCAAGTATTATCCTCTGCTTCTCTCCCCCTGAAAGCGTCAGAAAGCTCCTGTCCTTAAAGTCCATCATGTCAACTTTGCGAAGCGCCTCATGAGCAATGGCATAGTCCTCTTCGGTATCCTTTTCGAAGGCTTTCTTGTGAGGGGCCCTTCCCATGAGGACCATGTCCTCGACTGTAAAATCGAAGGCCAGGTTGTTGAACTGGCTGACTACGCCCATGCGCTTTGCGGTCTGTCTGTAGTCCAGGCGGCTGATGTCGGCATCATCAAGATAGATATATCCCGCGGAAGGCTTAAGGACCCTGTATATGCTTTTCAGGAGCGTGGTCTTGCCGCTTCCGTTGGGACCGAGAAGACCCACGAAATCGTTGTTCTTCACCTGCAGGGAGACTTTCTTTACGATGTCTTTCCTTGACAGGGTTACGACGACGTCCTTGGTTTCAAGCTTCATCTGTCGCCACCCCCGAATCCGTAGGACTTCTTGATCATCATGTAGACGAAGATCGGGGCGCCTATCGCGGAGGTTATGACGCCTATCGGTATCTCCGAGTTGGGCATCACCACCCTTGCCAGCACGTCTGTCCATATCAGGAATATTCCGCCGGAAAGAGCCGCTATCGGAAGAAGGAACCTGTGGTCGGATCCTACGAAGCCCCTTACGATATGCGGCACCATAAGGCCGACAAAGCCCACTATGCCGCAGGTGCATACCGCAACGGCCGAGAGCAGCGAGGTTATG
>JAEEGL015518077.1_pt1 | contig 12523 bp, 10 predicted proteins | sample 9134231 | NCBI WGS metagenome assembly JAEEGL01 (sample SAMN16246548, study PRJNA631951) | gut metagenome | biome: gut microbiome; feature: rumen; material: fiber-attached | host: Bos | place: Iran: Karaj | collected 2018-10
ACCGTTCTTTGTATCAGCATCTATCATCAGAGATTATCGGAGTCCCGTAAGACCGAACATCTGGAGGAAACCAATGCCAGCCTCCATCATATGGCCATCACCGATGACCTGACCCAGATCCACAACATGACCTATTTCGTCATGGAAACCGGACAGAAGATGCGGGAACTGGGAGACAAGCTTTCGGATTACGTATTCCTGTTTATCAACGTTCACGGTTTCAGCAATTACAACGAAAAAAACGGCCATGAGGAAGGCAATAAGATCCTTAAGATGTTAGCGAAACGTCTGGAGGAAGAAGCAGGAGAAGATGGCGTGGTTGCCCGTCAGGCAGACGATCATTTCGTTGCCTTTGTCCGCAGAGAAGTGATCGAGCAGTATACGAAAGTCCATGAGGAACTCAGGGCGATGGATCCGGAAGTTCGCATGGGCTTAAAGATTGGTATCTATCAGCCCGCAGATCCTGACATGAATCCCACCAGATGCTGCGACAGAGCCAGATATGCCTGCAGTACCCTGCGGAAATATTTTGAGCGGTTTTCCTGCGAATACGATTCGGAAATGGAACGGGCCTATCGCCAGAAGCGTTATATCATCAATCATCTGGACGAGGCCATTGCAAACGGCTATATCAGACCCTACTATCAGCCGGTGGTATGGTCGGATTCCCGGAAACTATGCGGTTTTGAAGCCTTAGCCCGCTGGGTGGATCCTCAGTACGGTTTCCTTAGCCCCGGCGCCTTCGTTCCGACTTTGGAGGAATACCGGGAGATCCACAAGCTGGACCGCTATATCGTGGAATGTGTCTGCCGGGACCTGGCCCAGTGCATAAAGGACGGCCGGACACCCATACCGGTTTCCATCAATTTCTCCCGTCTGGACTTTGAACTGGGAGACTGCATCGGACACCTGCTGGAAACCATGGATAAGTACGGCGTTACACCGGAGATGATCCATGTGGAGATCACGGAAAGTACCCTGTCGGAGTTCCATGACCTTTTGGAAGAAGCCATGGCAAAGCTTCACAAGATGGGATTTTCCCTGTGGCTGGACGATTTCGGCAGCGGTTATTCCGCCCTTAACGTATTAAAGGATTATGATTTTGACGTGCTGAAGATCGACATGGTCTTCCTGTCCAACTTCGGCACCAACGATAAGAGCCGCCCCATCCTAAGGAGTGTCGTTGCCATGGCGGAGGAGATCGGCATCAAGACCCTGACGGAGGGCGTGGAAACGGAGGATGAAGCCAACTACCTCCACGAGATCGGATGCGGTCGCTTACAGGGTTATTATTACGGCAAGCCGCAGCCCTTTGAGGAAGTCTGGGAGCGGATCAACAACGGGGAGCTGACCATTGCGGAAAAACTCTGAAAAACCTGAGAAATCCGGGCAGCCATGAAGTCCTTCATGGCTGCCTGTTTTTATTCTCTTCCCGCATTTTTTATGGATATTTAATTGGTTGCTACCGCAAAGTGATGTATGATGAAACAGTAATCGTATAGTTTTGAAAGAGGTTTATTATGTCTGAATACGAAGAATACTGCTCCCTGTGTCACAGGCCGGAGAGCAAGGTGGGGAAGATGTTCCATTTCCCCAATCATATGAATGTCTGCAATGATTGTATGCATCGGACCATGGAGATGATCGAAAAAATGGATCCCGATGTTTTTAAAAATATGCCCGGATTTGGTATGGATCCTTCCTTTATGGGAGCCTATGCCAATCTTTTTGCGGGAGGAAATGCCGGGCAAGGTGCCGGAGAAAGTGATCCGAAGATTGCGGATAGCGTAAGTACCGGAAAAACGGAAGGAAGTTCTGCTTCCGAAAATGTTCAGAGAGTAAACGGAGAAGCCGGGGCAGATCCAGATGAAGATCCTGCTTCCAATCCCAATGAAAATCCTGACACCAACCCGGAAAATCCGGATGCTCCCGGAGAAACGCCTGAGGAGCCGGAAGAGCCGAAAAAGTCCGGCCAGCCCCAGAGCTTTCCTCTTGGCAGTATCTTTGGCGGCATTCCCAACATCAGCTTTGTGAACCTGTCGGATTTTAACGGAGAAGGCAGTATCCCCGGCCGCAGCAAAGTCCGGAAAAAGAAAAAGTCCGATAAGCCGCCCATTGACCTTAAGAAGATCCCCCATCCTCATGAGATCAAGGCCATGCTGGATGAGTATGTTATCGGACAGGAGCATGCGAAAAAGGCTTTGTCCGTAGCGGTTTATAACCACTATAAGCGCATCGCCACCAATACCATGAATTCCATCCAGATCGAGAAGAGTAACGTGCTGCTCATCGGCCCTACCGGTAGCGGTAAGACCTATCTGGTGCAGACCCTTGCGAAGATCCTGGATGTGCCCCTTGCCATCACCGATGCCACCAGCTTAACGGAAGCGGGTTATATCGGCGATGATATCGAAAGCGTTGTTTCCAAGCTCCTTGCAGCCGCTGACAACGACATCGAGCGGGCGGAGATGGGTATCGTCTTTATCGATGAGATCGATAAGATCGCGAAAAAGAAAAATACCACCTCCCGTGATGTTTCCGGTGAATCCGTTCAGCAGGGTCTGTTAAAGATTCTGGAAGGCAGCGAAGTGGAGGTCCCTGTAGGAGCCAACTCCAAGAATGCCATGGTGCCGCTTACTACGGTCAACACCCGCAACATCCTGTTTATCTGCGGTGGTGCGTTCCCGGGACTGGATGAGATCATCAAGCAGCGTCTGTCCAAGGAGACCGGCATCGGTTTCGGGGCAGATCTTAAGGATAAATTCGATAAGGAAAAGAATCTGCAGCTGCAGGCAACGGTAGAGGATGTTAAGAAGTTCGGTATGATCCCCGAGTTTGTGGGACGTCTTCCGGTACTGTGTGCGCTGGAATCTCTTACCAAAGAGATGCTCATCGCCATCCTGACGGAGCCGAAAAATGCTATTTTACGCCAGTATGAAAAGCTGCTGGAATTAGACGAAGTAAAACTGGAATTTGACGAAAGCGCGCTGGATGCTATTGCGGAAAAAGCCATGAAGCGGGATACCGGTGCCAGAGCCCTGCGGGCAGTCATCGAAGAGTTCATGCTGGATATCATGTATGAGATCCCCAAGGACGATAACATCGGCCGGGTGACCATTACCGGTGACTATATCAACGGAACCGGCGGCCCCATCATCGACATTCGGAAAAATATACCGGAAGCCATAGAAGCGGCTCCGGAACCCATGCGTCTGGAAGACCATGCTGTAAAGGGAGACGATCATGAAGCTTCCTGAAAAAGTGCGAAAATTGCTGGGCTTTTTGCCTCTGATCGGAACGGTGTTTACCGTAGATCAGATGACCAAGCGTTATGTAGAGGAAGATACCAGACTTTCTGCACCTACCAATGAAGTGCATATGGCAGACGGCCATATCGGCCTCATGCGTTATCACAATCCGGGGATGATGTTAACCCTTGGAAAGCATAAGCAGAACCTGGTAAAGCTGCTATCCGCCAGTATCACGGTTGTGTGCTGTCTGATCTTTGTATTTACCCTGGGGAATCACGGTAAAAAGCTGTTACAGGCATCCCTGGCGCTCTTACTTGGAGGAGCCTTCAGCAACACCTACGACCGGATGGCCAGAGGACATGTGGTGGACTATGTACGTTTTCCCCATGCACCGGGGAAGTTAAAGCAGGTGGTCTTTAATATCGCTGATTTTGCCATAATACTGGGAGCTTTCGGCGCAGTATGCGCGGAGATTGCCGATGGACAGGGGTGATGACCCTTGTAAGGATCATTCCGGAAACGCTGAGAGGACCCCACAGGTAGAAAAATCCACAAAAAACAGAGAACTGTCCGCAGAAAATCCCGGACAAATGTGATAAGATAAGAAAGTGGCCCGGCCACAATCTTGTAAAACAATCGAGGGTTACTATGAGCACAGGAAAACGAGCAGTGGTGTCCTTGGGACACGATGCACTGGGTAATACCACATTAGAGCAGATGGACCGTGTAAAACCGGCAGCAAAAGCGCTTGCCGATCTGGTGGAAGCAGGCTACGAACTGGCCATCACCCACAGCAACGGCCCTCAGGTTTCCATGATCCATAAAGCCATGACGGAGCTTCGTCGTGTGTACATCGATTACACGCCGGCACCTATGTGTGTGTGCTCTGCCATGAGTCAGGGCTATGTAGGGTATGATATCCAGAATTCCCTGCGCAGTGAGCTTCTCGGAAGAGGGATTCCCAAACCGGTGAGCACCATCTTAACCCAGGTGACCGTAGATCCCTATGATGAAGCTTTTTATGAGCCCAACAAGAAGATCGGCCGTTACATGTCCAAAGAGGATGCGGACGTGGAGATCAATAAGGGCAATTATGTTACCGAAGAAGAGGGCAAAGGATTCCTGCGTGTGGTTGCAGCTCCCAAGCCCATGGATATCGTGGAGATCGAATCCATCCGTACGCTGATGGATGCCGGTCAGGTGGTCATCGCCTGCGGCGGCGGCGGTATTCCCGTTATCGAGCAGAATCACGTATTAAAGGGCGCTTCCGCTGTTATTGAAAAGGATGCCGTAGCCGGCAAACTGGCAGCAGATCTTAAAGTGGATACCCTGATCATCTTAACCAGCGTTCCCAATGTCTATAAGAATTTCGGAAAAGCAGATCAGGAAGCCATCACCAGTGCCAAACTGGATGAAATGCTGAAAATGGCTGAGGAAGGGCAGTTCGGAGAAGGTACCATGAAGCCCAAGATCGAAGCGGCAGCTGCATACCTTGAGAAGGTGCCGGACGGTCTGGTGATCATCACCTCCATGGACCGGGTACAGGATGCTCTGAAGGAAAAAGCCGGAACCCGTATCACGGCTTGATGATGTTTGCAAAAAGCTCCGTTTTCCTTACCGAAAGCGGAGTTTTTTTAACTTATGAAAAGTGTACGGACAGACCGGATACTTTGCTCTATGAAATAAGGAGGTAGCAGATGATCGAAGATGTACTAAGGGGTAGTACAAGCCTGTTTGCAGACGGTGCACAGACCGTTCTGCGTGGGCAGGAAAATCGCAGTCGTCGCGTGACGATCTTAAAGGGAAACCTGGTGGCCAATGCCAGAAGCGAAAGCAGGGGCGTCAATGCCAGGGTATTTCAAAACGGAGTGTACGGGTTTGCTTCCGAAGCCACTTATTCGGAAGAAGCAGCAAAGGCAGTTTTAAAGGCAGCTACGGAGAATGCAAAGTTTTTAGGGCAGCATGCGCCCAGAGATGTGAAGCCTTTTCCTGCAGCACCGGTTCGGGAGATCGCTTTAAACCGGGCCATCGTGGACTTTGAACAGAAGCGGATCATCGATCTGTGCAAGGAGATCGATGCCTATATCGAGAAAAATCTGGAGCATCTGGTAAGCCGTACCGTGGTTTATTCCGAGGATTCCATGGATAAGATCATTTATTCTTCCGATGCATCCTGCGGCCATGTGACTGTTCCCAGATGTTATATCTATGTATTCCTCTCAGCGGAAACATCCGCTGGTCAGCCCGTTGAGCTCTTTGAAGCCTTCGGCGGTCTGGGCAGTTTTGAGGATGTTTTCTCCGATCCTTCCTTTATCTACGAAGGACTGCGGGATCTGCACAAACAGCTGATGGATAAGCGGGAGGGCGTTTATGCTAAGGCCGGCGTAAAGACCGTTGTATTAGGCGGTCTGGTTTCCGGTATGATCGCTCATGAAGCCGTTGGGCACACAGTAGAGGCAGACCTGGTACTGGGCGGCTCTGTTGCAGGCCCCAACCTGGGCAAACAGGTGGCAAGCGATCTGATCTCCATGGTGGACTATGCAAGCGTGACGATTGACGGCGCCGCAAAGCTTCCCATCTATCTGGACGATGAGGGAATCCCCGCAACGGATGCGGTACTGATCGAGAACGGTATCCTGAAGGGATATATGAATAACCGGGAGTCTGCCGCACGCTTCGGCGTAGCGCCTGCCGGCAATGCCAGAGCATGGTCCTTTAGCGACGAGCCCATTATCCGTATGCGTAATACCGCGGTTCTTCCCGGCAGGGACAAGCTTTCGGATATCATCGCTTCCGTGGATGACGGTTACTATCTGGTACGTACCGGCAACGGCCAGGCGGATCTTACCGGTGAGTTCATGTTTGGCGTAACCTTGGGCTATGAGATCAAAAACGGTAAACTGGGCAAGGCCATCCTGGATACTACCGTATCCGGCGTTGCCTTTGACATGTTAAAAACAGTGGATATGGTATCCGACGAATTAACCTGGTCTTCTTCCGGATTCTGCGGTAAGAAGCAGATGATCCCGGTATCCATGGGCGGACCCCAGATGCGCTGCAAGATGGCCATCGGCGGCAGATAAAAGGAGGCGGATGACATGCAGGATATCAGAGAATGTGCAACCTACGCCCTTGAGGGCGTATTATCCGGCGGCGCCGAGAAAGCCAGCGTAGCCGTATATGAAACGCAGCAGAGAGAATTTAACGCAGAAGCAGGACAGCTTAACCTCCTTCGTACGGTCTTCGGAAAAACCATTTCCGTAAAGGCCATCAAGGATCAGAAGCTGGGGAGCGTATCCGGAAACGATGTTTCCAAAGAAGGGATCGATAAGGTGGTAGCCGATGTCCTTGCAGGGGCGGAGTCTGCTGCGCAGGATCCCAACTATGACATCGCGGAAAAGCAGGAAAACCGTGTTTATGAGCTTCCCTGCTATGAGCCGGATATGGACCTGTTCTTTAAGCGGATCCGGGAGCTTTTAGAGGATGTAAAAAAGGAATATCCCAAGATCAACGTGCTTCTTGGGCTTTGTTCGCATTATAAGAACCACAACGTATATAAAAACAGTAACGGAACCGAGTTTGAAGTAAAGGAAGGCATGTACAATGTTTTCCTGGAATTTTCCGCCATCGAAGGGGAGCGCTCCACCGGTATCAACGGCGGCGGTTTTTCTACCACGAACCTGGAAGTTCCCTTCTTACAGCAGCCGGCCCTCAGGCTCCACTTAGAGGAGTCCATGGGGCAGCTGAATCTGGTTCCCTTAACCGGTAAGCAGGAAGGGACCGTGATCTTTACCCCGGACTGTGCTGCCAGCATGATGTATTCCCTTCTGGGGAACTATGCTTCCGGCTCCGGCGTACTGGACGGAACGGCCCAGTGGAAGGACAAGATCGGGCAGCAGGTAGTGGATCCCCGGATCACTGTGAAGGTCGATCCTTATGATGAGCGCATCGTCTGCGGTCATCGCTATACCGGCGACGGCTATATCACCGAGCCTGTGACCATCCTGGAAAAAGGCGTCCTTAGGTGCCATACGCTGGATCTGTATCAGGCCAACAAGCTGGGAAAGAAAGTCACTAAACTTGCAGGCAACGGATATATACTGGAAAAAGGTGATAAAACGGTGGAAGAGCTCATTAAGGGCGTATCCTACGGTCTGATCGTAGGCGGTTTCTCCGGTGGTTCTCCCAATGCCAGCGGTGAAATATCCGGCGTTGCCAAGAACAGCTTCCTCATTGAAAACGGGGAAATAAAGGGCGCGGTCATGGAGACCATGATCAGCGGTAACCTTGGCGAAATGTTCAACCACATTGTAGGCATCTCCTCCGAGACCGTGGAGGATGGCAACATGTCCGTGCCTTACCTGGCCGTTTCCGGAATCACCATTTCCGGCAAGTAAGAATTTGTTCCGTGCAGGATATGTCTCTTTCTGGTGCTGCACATTTACATGAGCAGACCGTATGGCACCATCGGTCCTTAGCGCGGTTTTTTCGAGCTTAGGACCGCTATGAGGGACATCCGAGCGAAAGCGTGTCTGCGTTGTAAAGTGCAGTGGCAGGGGAGACGAAACCCTGCACGGAAGCTGCATACTGCAGCTGAAATATTTTTTACATCAGATAGTCCTCTTAGCAATCGTAAAAGCGAAAATGCTACATTTAAGGACTGATGGAATAAAAAACAACAAAGGAACGAATAACATGAAATTTGTAAAGATTCTCGGTGCATGGCTGGTGATCGCTTTCATCATTGCCTGCCTGTTTTCCATGAATGATTTTGCCCTGGAGCCGGTTGATCCCAATGCCGTTTCAGAAGAGGGCGTAGAGCCGGAGAAGCAGATGAAACAGGTATTTATCTTTGTTTCGCTGGGTATCTCCTTTGTCCTTACCTTAGGCGGGATCCTGGTGATGGAAAATAACAGGATCCAGAAGATCAAAGCACGGATCCCTTCGCTGGAAGGAGATGTGGCAGCCTTAAATGAACGGCGGACGCATCAGCTGGAGCAGGCGAACAAGGTGCTGGATAAATACCTGGCCCATGAAAGCTCTATCCAGACTGCCATGGCCGGTGCCCGTGTGGACAACGGTTCCAAATTCAAGGCCATCATCGAGAGTTATCCGGAACTGTCCGGTAATCAGGCGGTACATACCCTGATGGATCAGATCACCCAGGTGGAAAAAGAACTGGTAAACAGGAAATACCAGTTAAATGATTGCATTTCCGTCTATAATGGAGCAATCAACTCCTTCCCCATTTCCCTGTTCCGTAAGCTGTTCGGTTTAGAGGAATATGTGATCAAACAGGAAAATGCTTCCGAGGCAGTGCAGGATGCGATCTCGGATGAGGAGCTGGGTATCTGAAACGCTACGGAATCACCGAACATTTGCTATTACGGAGCTAGACTTATGCAAGGAAGATCCATGACAGAGGGGGCACCCTGGAAACACGTGCTGCGCTTCGCCCTGCCGGTGCTGGCAGGGAGTCTTTTGCAGCAGCTTTACAGTACGGTAGACACCATTATTGTAGGCAACTTTTCCGGTGAAGATGCCCTTTCTGCTGTGGGGACGACCAACAGCTTCACTTTTTTATTTCTGGCTGTGGCCATCGGCTTTTCTTCAGGAAACAGTGTGGTGGTGGCACAGCACTACGGTGCCGGTGATGAGAAAAAGGTGCGCCAGACCGCATCCACCGGTATCCTTCTGATCATGGGCTTAGCCGTTATCGCAACGCTTCTTGGCATTGCGGTTTCCAGGCCTGCCTATACCTATCTCATTGCCGTACCGGAGGATTTTCTGGAACTGACACTGGTATATTTCCGGATCTATGCTCTGGGTTTGATCTTCCAGTTCGGCTACAATATCTTTTCCTCCATCCTTCGGGCTGTGGGGGATTCTGCAGCGACGCTGTATTTTCTGCTGATCGCGTCGGTACTCAATATCTTTCTGGACCTTTTGTTTGTAGCCGGTTTTCACTGGGGCGTAGCGGGGGCAGCCCTTGCGACGGATCTTGCCCAGGCGGCTTCTTTTGTTGCGGCTTATATCTACATGAGCCGAAAATATCCGATTTTCCGTTTTCATTTGAAGGAACTTAAGTGGTATCCGGAAGATGCCCGAAAGACCGTGATCGTGGGCTTTCCCATAGCCATGCAGCTGATCATTGTTTCCGTGGGACTTACCTTTATCCAGAGAGCGGTCAACGGCTTCGGAAAAGCCATGACAGCATCCTTTACAGTGGGACACCGGATCGAGATGTACTTAAATCTCCCCTGTAATGCTTTCCAGACGACTCTTGCCACCTACACCGGCCAGAATATCGGCGCTGGAAAAATGGACCGGGTAAAGAAGGGTGTTCGCCAGACGATTCTGATTTCCCTGATCCTGACGGTACTGATCGGAGCGGTCATTTGGCTTGGTGCCGATCAGATGATCACGTTGTTTGCCTTAAGCGATCAGTCGGCGGAGTATTGCCTTTCGCACCTTCGGACCATCGCCCTGATCAATGTGATCTTATCGGTGTATATCCCGCTGTTTGGCGTATTTCAGGGTTCCAACCACAGCAGTATCCCTACGCTGGTTGCAACCGGCGCGCTGGGCATCCGGGTGATCATTGTATATCTCCTGCGGTACAGCCCCTTTTATGGCTATACCATCATCTGGTGGAACGGACTGTTTGGCTTTGGGACCGGCTTTCTGATCTCCTGGAGCTACTACTTAAGCGGCAAATGGCAGAAGAATGCCAGGATCTCCGGCAGTGGCGAGCAAAGTAACCGGAAAAACTAAAGAAAGAAGCAGACAGTGATGTTGTACTTAAAGGAAGCCAATCTGGAAGATGCAGAAAAAGAATATGAGCTTTTAAGCACTATGCCGGAGGATGAAAACGGCCTGACTAATCCGGATGCAGGCTGTTCTTTTGAAACGTTCAAAGAAAGCGTTTTGCCGCGCATTATAAAATACAGCAGGGGCGAGGATATGCCGGAAGGCTGGGTTGCGGAAACCCAGTATTTTCTCTGGGATGATGACCGTATCGTGGGACTGTTTCGTCTGCGGCATTACCTGAATGATTTCCTGCGGCAGTATCACGGGCATATCGGATACTCTGTCCGAAAAGACCTTCGTGGGAAGGGCTACGGCTCTAGGGGCCTTAAACTGCTTTTAGAGAAGGCAAGAGCGATCGTTCCGGAAGAGGAGATCTATCTGTCGGTGCACAAGGATAATCCGGCATCTTTGCAGGTCCAGATGAAGAACGGAGCCCGGATCGTACGGGAAGATGATGTTAATTACTACACCAGGATACCGAAGTAGGGCCTGGTGAGAATTATATGAGAAGAGGAAAACGAAGATGAATCTGGGAAACGGAAGACCGGAGGATATTTCCGGCAGACTGGATAGAGAGAAAAGGACCTACGACCTGTTGGATCAGCTGAACATCCCGTATCAAAGAGCGGATCATGAGCCGACAGATACCATGGAAGCCTGCATAGCCGTTGGTGAAGCCCTTCAGATAGTGATATGCAAGAATCTGTTTCTTTGTAATCGCCAGAAAACGGCATTCTATCTGCTGATGATGCCGGGCGATAAGAAGTTTAAGACCAAAGAGCTATCCAGTCAGATCGGCTCCGCCCGCCTGTCCTTTGCAGAGCCGGAGGATATGGAGAAATATCTGGATATCCTGCCCGGTTCCGTAAGTGTCATGGGGCTTATGAATGATAAGGAACATCAGGTGCAGCTTCTCATTGATGAGGATGTATTAAAAGACGAGTATGTGGGGTGCCACCCCTGCGTCAACACCTCCAGCCTCAAACTGCGTACAGAGGATCTGATCCGCATTTTCCTGCCGGCGGTAGGGCATGAATATAAGACCGTAAAACTGGTGGGGGAAGATTAGACCAGGGAGGAACCATGAAACTACCCAAGTTTTTTTCTGCACATTCTAAGGAAGATGATCTGAAAAGCCGGATTCCCTTTGATCCGGAAATACAGGAAGCGGTTATACGAAGTTCGATATGTACCGGTGAAAAGGTGGCTGGGTTTCTGAATAAAACAGATGGCCATTTTACGGAAGTGATGCTGATAAGGGATGCGGAAGATGAGAAAAGCTTCCGGGAGATGTATGGCCTTGATAGCATTCGAGTCATATATTAAACACAGTGACGACGTACTGAGCGGACGGGATGCACTTATCTCTGAATCCACAGAGAAGCAGGAGGTTCTATGGAAGCATGAACGGAAAACAGATCTGGATCAAAGACGAAAACCGCATAAACACCTGGATGTGCCTGGTGAAGAATGTGGAGATTACCGGCAAGGAGCTGGATTCCATAGGAAAGCGAGCTCTTTTAAAGGTGGCAGCAGACAGCAAATACCGTCTGTATGTAAACGGAACCGAAGTGATCTTTGAAGGCGGCTTAAAGAGAGGTCCTGCTCCGGACGCCACCTATGTGGACGAAGTGGATATTGCTTCGTACCTGAAAGAGGGCACTAACCGGATCGCGTTCCTTGTCTGGTTTTACGGAGATGACGGATTCTCCCATATTTCCGGCGGGAAGGGTGGCTTGCTGGTGGAATCGGAGCTACTGGTATCCGATGCATCCTGGAAAGTAAAAAAACATCCCGCTTTCTTTACCCCGGAGGATGATACCCCTTCCAATTTCCGTCTGTCAGAGTCCAACGAATACTTTGATGCGTCAAAAGATGTGGGCAGATGGATGGATCCGGAGTACGATATTTCTTCCTGGCAGAATGCGGATGAGATCCTTCCGGGCTCTTTTGGAGACCTGGTGCCCAGACCCATTCCCTTTTTTAAGGACTATGGACGCAAAGCGTTTGTAAACAGTGCAGATTACCGGGAATATATTACAACGCAGGATACGATCCTTGCCATGAAGCTGCCCTATAATGCTCAGATCATGCCTTATCTGTGCGTTACGGCCCCTGCAGGTAAGAAGATTACCATCAAGGCAGACAATTACGAAGACAACCTCTATGACACCAAGGGCGTCATGATGGGCTATCATACCCGGGAAGGCCGACAGGAATATGAGTTTTTCAGCTGGTTAAACGGAGAGACCATGTTTTATGAGATTCCCGCAGGGGTTACCATCCATGTCCTTGGCTACCGGGAAACAGGCTATGATACAGCCTTTTCCAAGGTGCCGGACCTTAAGGATGATTTCCTTAAGAAACTGTGGGAAAAATCCCAGCGTACCCTTTATATCACCATGCGGGATAATTTCATGGATTGCCCGGACAGAGAGCGTGCCCAGTGGTGGGGGGATGTA
>JAEEGL010242673.1_pt1 | contig 12522 bp, 10 predicted proteins | sample 9134231 | NCBI WGS metagenome assembly JAEEGL01 (sample SAMN16246548, study PRJNA631951) | gut metagenome | biome: gut microbiome; feature: rumen; material: fiber-attached | host: Bos | place: Iran: Karaj | collected 2018-10
CGACATGCTAATTACCACAGAAGGGCCAAAAGTCCTCGAAATCAACCGCGGAGTCTACACCGACGTATTCTCAAAAAGCGTCCCTGGTGGTCGCGAAATTGCCAAGAATATCTACCGCAAGGCAATTGCCAAACTTTTTGATATTCCCTCTTAATATGCTACAATTACTCTATAAATAAGTGAGGTAATATGCAAGAAAAATTCGACGTCTTCCTGTGGGCGAATGAAATCGACGAAATCAAGAACAATGTTAGCGCAGAGCTATTTTTATTTAACAAAAATTATACACCTTTCAAAATTAAGTACTCAGACCAGCTAACAAATAGTGTCAAAAATTTGTTCATGCAAAACGCCGCCAAGTTCGTTATTGAAGGCGCCGACAAAGGCCTCGAGTGCCGCGAATACGAAAAAGCCGATGGCGAAGACAATGTCATTTATCATACTAGCCTTGATAAGGTTGGTCGCGCTGAAACTCTCATTCACCTCATCGAAAACGAATATAAAGATATTAACTACTTCTCCGAAAACGAATACGAATTTAAGAAGATCAAAGGCATTATTGCGAAATTCACCTACCCAGGTGGTGACGATGGCACCAAAACCTTCTACATTGCCAAGGCTATTTCCGCTTCAAGCGCACTCAAAGGCGCTTCATCCTGGGAAATCAACGGTGAAAGCTTTGAACCGTTCTCTGCCGAAGTTGCCCTTAAAATGCCAGACGACAACCAAGTTGCCATTATTGACGGCACAATCGTAGTCTTTAACCAGTCCAAATTCGAAAATCTCTTCCAATATGATTACAAATCTCAAGTCATCGCCGAAGAAAAAGCCAAAGAACTCAGCGAGAAGTATAAGTTATCCTTCGCTGAAGGCCTCACGCTTAATTCCCTGCTTCAGGACAAAAAGCCAGTCTTAAAAAAGCTCCAGGCCATGGATATCGCCGAAGAAATGTCCCAAAAGGACCTTATTAATTATGCGGACGAAATGCAGCTAGACCTCATGACGGACGATGACGGCTCGATTATCATTATGGATGACAAAGATTTAACCACCTTTGTAAATCTTTTGAACGAAGATTATTATGTATCACCAGTCAACGGTCGCCGCTACGAGATTAAGTCCAAAAAACTACTCGGCGAACCAGATGGCGAACCACCGCGCGGTTAAGCATCAAAAATCCGCTAGCTGCCTAGCGGATTTTTTGTTTAATATTCAGAATAAGCAAGCTCGGTAATGTTCTTCTCGCCAAATGAAGCGAACATTCTGCGTAAATCTTCCCTAACATCTTCGGCCGAATCGGTGTCTGAAAGTACGGACTCCATCTTGGCATAGCTGCCATCGTGGCCCTCGACTACATCAAGATAAATCACGTTTTGGTCATTCATCTGAATTTCCTGGCGCTGACGCGAGATTTCAGTTTGCTGCTTAAAGCCAAGCTGTAAAATAATATTCACCATCTCGACATAATTCATAACCGGCGTAGCCTCAACCATGTCAATGCCAGAATCTTCGATGTGGCGGCGCAAGATTAAAGTATATTTTGCCGGCATATCGGTAGCACGCACTTCAGTGCGCATAATAAGGCGCGGAAAATTTGCACCATGCTTATAGCCACGTGGCACGTAGATTCGATCGTGTTGCCAGTAAACTGGCGAAAAATCACGACCAATTTCGGATAATTTGTCTTCAAATCGCTCACGATCTGCAAGCTTACATTTCACAATCACTTTCTTCATGGCCTAAGTATACCATGCTGGTGGCTCAAATTCCAGTGATGTCCGACTGCGCTAAGGCCAATTTGGTTGAATAATCTCAAGCCTATCGCTGAAGTATTGGTGATTTGTCACATTCGACACATTCCAGCCACTAATGTTTACTGAGAGGCTGCTGGCGTTTTTGCCCATTCCATAAAGCATATAACTCATATTTTGAACATTAGAAGTATCGAAACCGCTAAGATTAAGCGAGAAACTAGTTGCGTTCTTACCAGCGCCCTCAAACATATGTGACATATTGAGAACCGCACTTGTGTCTAAGCTACTAAGATCAATGGCTACATTCTTGGTTATCTCCCAATAATTGCCCTCATAATATTCAATTGCTTTAAACATATAAGACATATCTGTCACTTTTCGTGTATCCCAATTCGAGAAATCGTAATTCCAAACGTCAGGATCAGTACAGAAGCCCTTAAACATGTACGACATCGATTCGACATTGTGCGTATCAAGGTTCGCGATACCGTCAACAATTTCTCGGAAACCATAATAATTACCGTAATCAACAATGCTAGTCGAAGACGAGAACATATTATCCATATGAACTACGTTCGAAGTATCCCATCCAGAAAGATTAATATGGAATATGTCAAAGCCTACTGTCGTACCACCAGAATAACTTCGAGGCGAAGCAACCATGCCGCCAAACAGCCAACTCATGTCGCTAACTCCTCTCACGTCCCAGTTACTTAAGTTTACATAGATTTGCCCGCTATAATCATCGTTCCAATCCGAATGAATATTGCCAAACATCGAATAAATATTAGAAAGCGAAGATGTATCCCAGTTAGATAAATCGATTACGCCACCACCTAGGATCATGATTCCATCAAACATCCTGGACATATCACTAACCTTCGAGACACTCCAATTGGTAAAATCTACGTTTGCGGCGATACTTTCATTAAAGTAGCTCTTTCCGAAAGATGAGTTCCTAAACATGCTGGCCATAGACTCAGCTTTGGCCGGATTCCATCCTTCAATACTATCAAGTAATCTTTCGCTGAGCGGACTATTCTCAAACATGGAAGACATATCGAGTACGTTGGAGACATCCCAGCCTGTCAGACTGAAATTAGCTCTAGAATTATAAGTATCATTATGGTAATAAGTATTATAATCGTTCTCGTCTCGCACGCCACCATAAAAGGCCATTTTCATATTTGTCACATTATGAGTATTCCACGCTTCAATACCGACAACATTTTTTAGAGAGCTATAGCTAAAAATACCTTCCATATTCGTGACACTGCCAACGTTCCACCCGCTTACGTCAAGATTATCAATAATGTAGTTGTTAGAAAACGCATACGACAAAACAGTAACACCGCTCACATCCCAGCCGCTCACATTCAACGACAGAATGCTACCTATACCATTAAAGGTATATCTTAGATTATCTCTGTTGACGTTAGAAATATCCCAATTTCTCGCATCAATGCTTACGGAATGTAGCTTTGCATCAGATACGGAATATGACCCAAAAGTAGCACTCCCACTGCTAAAGAAATTCGACTGAGAGCCCATAGACCAATTTCTTAAGCTCACAGTCAAAGAACTCTTCATAGAATTGTAATAGCTATAATAATGTGGCCCACCAGCACGATTAAACAGGTTTGTTGCATCAACCACGCTATCTAATTTCCAGTTGTTTGCAATAATGGTCGTGTCGTTACCACAGCTAGAGAACAAGTTCGAAATATCAGTAACATTCCGAACATCCCAACCATCCACATTGATCAAGACCGTACTCATATAAGTTGTATTGTAATAAGCACTAGCAAACATACCTTCCATGTTTGTCACGTTGCCAACATCCCATTTATGCAAATCCAACCTTCCAGCACGATAGTTCCGATCGCTGTCGGTCTCGCTTATGTTGAAGCTGCCTCCGTCATATGAATATAAGCCAGTAAACATATAGGACATATTTCGTACGTTACTCGTATCCCAATCACCAATATCGCCAATGTAATGATAGCTCTGGTTGTAGCTACCAAACATATCAAACATATGACTCATGTTCTCAACGTTAGACACATCCCAATGCCCAATGGACAATATTTCTCCACTATGACTGTCATTGGAAGTATTGTAATGGTAAGAATCACCATGCTGCCCAACATAAGCGAACATGTATGACATATCAACTACATTGCTAACATCAAGTTTACTAATTTCCTTTAATCCAGGTGCGCTACTATTAGATTTGAATGTCCCATAAAACATATACGACATATCACTAACACGGCTAGTATTTAACGACTCAATTCCATTGATGCTCGTTAAGTTAGAAAGCGAGTAAAACCAAGCTTTTGTGCTGATTGGTTTGAAGAACTCAAAAGAAGACTCAAAATCGACAGAAGTAATCAAAGAATCATTGTTTAGCCATGGCAAACTACCATACCAATCGTCTGTTGGGAAAAGCGGAATATTATCATAAACCTCGTCAATAGTCATACTCGTATAGGAATTGATGTAAGGGTCGCCCACTTCATAGTTTTCATTATCATAAACGAATACCAAATGCCCGGTATTACCAAGAAGAGCTTTTGCGCGCGTTTCGGAAGGCTCAGGAATGTCTTGGACGTTTGCAACGGCCGTAATCAATATCACATTATTGTAAACGCCAGCTGGCTGAACGTCGTCGATTTTGACACCGAATTTAAAGTTTGTGACAGAAGAAGTGCCCGGTTGGTCGGAAGACAAAGTAAAGCGATTGACGTCGTCGTAAGTGGTCATACCGCGATAGTTTTCGCCATCGTCGATCGAAAAACCCCAATAACCAACTGGGAAATCTAGTTTGGTTTTAGATGTGGTAAGTGTCGGGATAAGAGCGTTTTCGCTAGTATTCACAAGGCTAGTGCGGGAAATATCGCCCTCACCAGCGCTAGGCCCATCAGCCGTAACCAATACAGTATATCCATCCTCATTGGTGGAAACACGGAGACTAGCGTCTGCAGTTTGGATGCCACCATAATGCGGCGAAGCATCTATAAAAATAAACGACGGAAAATCAACAGTCATATAAGATTTGATAGACATATCAAACTGAGTTGCGCTAACAGTATTAGAGCAAAAAACCATAGAAACGGCCATCAAAACAAAAGCAAATACGCCGCCAAACAATAACTTACGCGTATGACCTTTTACCATAAGCTAATTATAACATACAAAAAACTTTTGCTTAAAAAATCTGCAGAATTTTGCCCTCAATCGACACGTTGTTATTCCACTCATTTTTAACAAATTGCACAAGCAAGTCGCGTCGGTCACCCACTTGGATATTGAACCACTCAGACGGCGCAAAAAACGACACTAGCTTAAGCTGCTTACCACTTTTATCCTCCACTTTTAGCGCAAGGTGCTGCCCTTCAGCACCCATCAACCTAACCTCAATCACCTCCACTCCGGTTATTTTAAAAATTGGCTCCTCATTGTTGCCACCAAAAGGCTCAAGAAGCGCTAAATCATCCAGCAACTCAAGCGAAACATCCTTAAGGCCATCAATCGTTAAATCTTCCCTTTCCTTCAAAAAGTGTTCTTGGTCTTTTAGCTCTAGGCTCTTATAATATTCATTTATCGCAGTGCGAAAATCATCAATTTTGTCAGCCGCAATTTTAACACCAGCCGCCAATGCATGTCCGCCACCATTGATTATTAAATCCTTGCAAAAAACCAAACTCGAAGCCAAATTAAAATCGCCAAAACTCCGTCCTGAGCCTTTAAAAACATCGTCAGAAACTTTTGATAGCACAAAAGCTGGCCGTTGGTATTCTTCCACAATCTTTCCAGCAACGATACCAAGAATGCCTTCATGCCATTTTCCCACTTCTACCAAAACTGGATCATGTGAAACGCCGCGCTTGCGGATTTCTTCCATCGCGATTCGTTGTTCGGTTTTCCGTTTCGTATTCAATTCTTCAAGCCGCTCAGCGATCTGCGCCGCTTCCGCCACGTTTTTTGCCCGAAGCAAAGCAAGCGAAAGCTCAGCCGATTCTAAACGCCCGGCTGCATTTAGCCTTGGCCCAATTTGAAAACCAATCGACTCGGCATTAAGATGTTTGACTCCGGCTTTTAGCATTAATTCCTTTAGACCAAGGCGTCGCGTCTTTTCAAGCACCTTTACACCATAATAAGTTAAAATTCGGTTATCATCTAAAACCGGCATATTGTCACAAAGCGTGCCAATTAAGACCAAATCGAGCAGCCACTTCTCCTGCCCACTTTGGATAAGATTCTCGGCAACCATCGCCTGCGCCAGCTTGAAAGCCACCCCCACACCAGCCAAATCACGAAAACCATCATAGTCACTACGCTTCGGGTTTAATACTGCAATCGCTTTCGGCAAATCACCAGATATTTCATGGTGGTCCGTAATAATTACATCGATATTTTTTTCATTAAGAGCATCAACAATCTCACTATTCGAAGAACCACAGTCTACTGTTATCACCAGCGATGCGCCTAATTCCGTGGCCTTTTTTACGACCTTCGGATTCATACCGTAACCATCCACAAAACGATCCGGCAACATAATATCAACGTCCTTTATCCCAGCCAGTCGCAGAGTTTCCTCCATTACAGTACTAGCCGTTACCCCATCCACGTCGTAATCACCATATATTAATATATGTTCGTCCTTTTCAATTGCTTGCTTAATGCGGGCCAGCGCTTTTTTGATGTCTGGAAAAAACTGCGGGTCGCTCAGGTCCTCGTATTTTGGATGTAAGAATTTTTCGTCAATTCCGCGTTTTTTTATTAACTGTTCAAAAATTTTGTTCATCAAAAACAGATTAGCCGATAGTTTTGTTTGGCCGGTTTCCCTTTTGGGTCTTAATTACAATGCTCTGAAGCTCTTTCAAAATCGGAAACTGTTTGTTGGTTTGATAAATCCGCGTGTTACCCTTTTTGGTCATGATTAAAAAGTTTCCCTCAGTCATACGGGTTAATTCGCGTTGAATATTACCTGGATCTTCTTTGATCAACTTCGCAAGCCCCCTTACATGAGTCTTAAAATCAGGGTATTTTGCAAATACCACAATTATCTTTCGGCGCACTCTTGAAGTCACGAATATGTCTAACATGTTTCCTCGCTTTTCATCGATTATACCATAACTTGAGCCTCGTCAGTAAAAAATACAACGTTTTTCCCTACCCCAGTCGTGTATAATATAAGTATGTTTTATGAGGTGATACCCGGCAAACTCTTTTCTAAGAATGCTGGCTTTTTGACCTATTCTTTTGACACCGAGCTATTGCCTGGCCAAATTGTGTCAATTCCCCTCGGCAAAACCGCAACTTATGGCATTATTTATAAAAAAGTTGCTCAACCAGATTTTCCTACCAAAAAGATTTTGCAAATTTTGTATTCAAAACCATTGCCAAGCCACGTCGTTAAAACTATCGTTTGGCTAAATCAATATTATTTAATTCCATTACCGCAGGCGCTTAATTTGTTTCTGCCAATTGGCATAACTAAAAATCGTCGAAAAACTATCGAAAAAACCGAACAAACGCCAAAATTGCCACTTATCGAGCTTAATACTGCCCAAAAAAATGCCCTTCTAGGCCTTCAGAAGGCTCCAGGACACACGAAACTGCTTCATGGTGTGACCGGTAGCGGTAAAACAAATATCTACCTAGAATTGGCTAGAAATGCCTTTAAACGGAAAAAATCAACTATACTTTTGGTGCCAGAAATCGCTTTAACTAGCCAACTTGTTCGGGTCTTTGAAGAAGCCTTCGGCCAAAACATCGTGTTAATTCACTCTGGAAAAACCGAATCAGAACGACACCAAATCTGGGAAAAACTCTTAAATAGTGAAGTGCCAAATGTCATCATTGGGCCTCGTTCTGCCCTGTTTGCACCGGTAAATGATCTTGGGCTTATTATTATCGACGAATGTCATGAATCAAGTTATTCCCAAGAAAACACCCCAAAATACTCCGCCTTACGAGTAGCCAGTTTTATCGCCAACACCCTAGAAATTGATTGTGTCGAGGGCTCCGCCACGCCATCCATCAATGATTATTATCTAGCCAAAAAGCACCAATCTCTAATTACCCTCAACGAGAAGGCCAAAAAAGAGGCTATCGCCCCTAATATTCACATTGTTGATTTTAAAAATCGTACAAACTTTGCCGAAAACCGCTATTTTTGCTCCGCTCTTCTTGCCTCTATCGAGGACAATCTGAAAAATCACCGCCAAACCTTAATCTATCACAACCGTCGCGGCTCAGCACCTCTGTCGATCTGTGAAGATTGCGGGGCGGAACTCACCTGTCCAAACTGTTATCTGCCGCTCACCCTGCACTCTGACTCTTATGAGCTTATCTGCCACACCTGCGGCCACAAAGAAAAAGTGCCAAAATGCTGCCCGGCGTGCGGCTCACCAAATATCTTGCATAAAGGCTTTGGCACCAAACTGCTTGAAACCGAGCTAAAACGCCTATTCAAAAACGCTCGCATCGCCCGCTTTGACGCCGATAACACTAAATCCGAAACGCTAAACGCAATGTACGACGAGGTTAAAGCAGGCAAAATCGATATCATTATTGGCACCCAAACCGTAGCAAAAGGCTTAGACTTGCCAAAGTTAGCCACCGTCGGCATTGTGCAAGCCGACGCCGGTCTTTCCCTGCCCGATTACACCAGCAAAGAACGCGTTTTCGAATTAATCACCCAAGTCATCGGGCGCGTTGGGCGCGGCCATATCGACAAAGCCGAGGTTTTTATTCAAACTTTTCGCCCAGATTCCGAAGTTTTAAACTATGCAATCAATAATAACTATCTTGAATTTGCTGAACAACTACTAAAAGATCGCCGCGCTTCCGGCCTACCCCCATATTATTATTTGGCCAAAATCGAAGTCGCCTATAAAACCGAGGCCCTAGCGCTAAAAAAAATCCGCAATATTAATAAAATGCTAAAATCCATACCAGACCTTTTGGTTTCAGTCCCAACACCAGCTTTCCATGAGCGTCAAAATCGCGGCTACACTTGGCAAGTCATCGTACGTGCCAAATCTCGCAAGACCCTAATTGAGGCTATGCAAAGGCTAGACGATAGCGCCCGCTTCTACCTGGACCCACCTTCGATTTTATGATATAATATTCTTATGAAAATCATCACTACACCAGATCCAAGACTCCGTGAAAAGTCGACCAAAGTCGGCGTTATTGATGATGAAGTTAAAAATATCATCGCAAATATGCGCAAACTCTCTCTCGATTGGGAGAATGAACACCCATACGAGCTCTCTGCCGCCATGGCCGCCCCACAAATGGGCGTCAACAAGCGCATCATTATCGTGCGCGATGATATGGAAGATAAAGAAAACGCCAATTTCACCGCCCTTATTAATCCAGAAGTCATCAAAACCGAAGGCAAAACCATTCGCGATTACGAAGGATGTTTGTCGGTACCAAGAATTTACGCCCTTGTAGATCGCCCAGCCAAAGCCAAGATCAAGGCAAAACTCGAGGACGGCACCGAAGTTCGTATTAAGGCCGAAAATGACCTCGCCCGCGTACTTCTTCACGAAATCGACCACCTAAACGGCATTCTTTTTATCGACCACGCAAGAAACGACAAAGACGCTTTTTATGAGATGAACGACAAAGGCGACCTCGTAAAAATCAAAGATTACGAAAAAGAAATCAAAAATAACAAACAACTCTTCCCAGACGAAGATTAAGGAGCTTTTATGGCAAAAATCATCTTTTTTGGTAATGGTCCGCTTGCCGACTACGCCTTGAATATTCTGGAAAAACAAAACGAAATCATTTTTCATGCCCGCACTAAAGAAGATCTTGAAACCGTTAAGGAAATCAAAGCCAAAAACCCTGAAGCGCACGGCGTACTTGCTTCTTTTGGCGTCATAATCAAGAAAGATATTCTCGACTTATTCGAGCCAGAAGGCATTTTAAACGTTCACCCTTCCCTTTTACCAAAGTATCGCGGTGCCTCACCAATCGAATCCGCAATCTTAAATGGTGACAGCGACTTTTCGGTCTCTGTTATGAAGCTCGTTAAAGCCATGGACGCCGGCCCACTATACTATCAAAAAACTTTTTATAATTTAGAACTAAATAAAGACCATATCTACAGAACATTAGCTGAAGCCGGTGCCGAATTTATTAATGAGAACTTGCAAGATTTGCCAGAACCATTTGCACAGAATGACTCTGACGCCACCTTCACAACCAAGCTCGACAAATCTATGTCAAATCTTACGCCGAAAAAAGACAGCGCGAGTGTCACATTTAGAAAAATCGTGGCTTTTCAAAACTTCCCTAAGCCAAAATATGATTTTTATGGCAAAGAATGCATTATTCTCGAGGCCGAAGTAAGCGACCTGGCGCCACAAAGTTCCCTAGCCATTGAGTGCACCGACGGCAAATTTATCATCATCAAAAAATTGCAACCAGCGGGCAAAAAACCGATGGATGCAAAATCTTTCTTAAACGGTTACGCTAAGAACTAAGCTAGGAGCTTAGCGCGATTCGCACGAATTTCTTCTTTCATTTCGGCAATCGTGCGAGAAACAATTTCGCGATAATCTGGACGATTAACCTCAAGCCATTTTGCGGCTTCGGTAGGATCGGTAATGGCGTCAAATTCATTGAGTTGTACCTGCGTAAGCCCGCGCGAAATGCGTTCGCCAATCCTTACTTCAAGCTCCTCTTGAACATATGCCAAAAAATCCTGCTTTTGTTCTTCTGGCATCGCCGACAGACCCATGTCAGCTAAAAACTTATCATCGAATTCCATAATTCGATTTTAACATAAGCATAAATATTTTGTAAACTTTATAAAGTTTTGCGGCGCTTTTCGCGCGTAAAGAATTTGAGGCGATCGTTAAGTTCAACAGTAATTTTGTGTTCGGTTTTAAGCGCCAAACCGCCAGTCTCGCCAGCGGCAAGCTCTTTTACATCCATCTTCTCTTTTTGAACGGAAGATACTTCGACTTCGCCAATATAGGTTTTGTCGCGAATCACACGAGCGAGCATGCCTGGGCGCACCACGCCAGTTAGCATTTCACCACCGGCGATAATAGAGGTTTTCTCAGTTCTAAAGACGCCCTTTATCTTCATTTCGCCTTGGTCTTCCTCAACGATTTCGGCATCGAGCAAGTTTTCCATCTCGTGCTTTGCGTCATCGAGAAGCTCATAAATCACCTTATAAGTTTTAATCGGCACACCGTCACGCGCTGCCATCTTGGAAATATTGATTGGTACCGAAACGTTAAAGCCATAAACTACAGTATTACCACCAGCGGCCATATAGACATCGTTTTCATTAATGTCGCCAACGCCGGTTGAAACGATATTGAGCGTTACTTCGCCCTTAGTATCAATCATTTTAAGAGAATCAACTACGGAAGTCACCGAGCCAAGCACGTCACCCTTGATAATCACATTAAAGACTTTAGAGTTGTCGGCTACATTCATCATGCGAAGAAGGTCAGAAGAAGTCACGTTGGCTGAAGCGGTTTCGTCGGCCAAAGCCTGAGCATTAAGAAGCGCCATCTTGCGCGCAGTCTTCTCGTCTGCAACTTCTACGAAACGGTCGCCAAAGTTTGGCAAATCCTTGAAACCAGTCACCGTTACCGGGACAGAAGGCGTTGCCTTGCCCTTTGGTTTACCACGGAAATCTAGCATCGTACGAATCTTAGCAAAAGTTGAGCCAGCCACAATAAACTCACCAACCTTTAGTTCCCCACCCGTCACGAGCAAGTTCACCACGGAACCACGACCAGTTTCCATATGAGATTCAATCACGAGGCCTTCGGCTGGAATATCGATATCGGCCTTGAGCTCCTCAATGTCAGCGGTAAGCAAAATCATGTCAAGCAACTGATCAAGGTTGGTACCGAGCTTAGCAGAAATTGGCACCATCGTAATATCGCCACCCCATTCTTCAGGCTGCAAACCGTGTTGGGAAAGGTCGGCCATGGTGCGTGGGATATCGGCGCCCTCACGGTCGATCTTGTTAATCGCAACAATAATCTTAGCGTTTGCACCCTGAGCAAACTTAATGGCTTCTACAGTTTGTGGCTTTACGCCATCATCCGCAGCCACCACAATCACTACGATATCAGTAAGCATGGCGCCGTGTTGGCGAATGGCAGCAAAGGCCTCATGACCAGGAGTATCAAGGAAAGTAATCCAACGGTCTTCATGCTTTAATTGATAAGCCGAAATATGCTGGGTAATACCACCAGCCTCGCCTTCGGCGGTCTTTTTGCCAAGCAAAGTATCAAGAAGTGTAGTTTTGCCATGGTCAACGTGGCCCATCACTGCCACCACTGGTGGACGGCCCACGGCTTTGTCAGATAGTTCGTGACTATAATTAGAAGTCTTGGTTGCAGTATTCTTTTTCTCGAGTTTTACGTTGGTAAGGCCGAGCTCGTCGATAATAATAGAAGCGGTCTCAAAGTCGAGGCGTTGATTAATGGTAGCCACGATGCCGTTTTTGAAGAGCTCACCAATCAAGGTCGTCACAGAAAGACCAAGGGCTTTCGCAAGCTCATCAACCGTAATTGAACCAGCAATCTGAATTGTCTTCTCTTCCATGGCGCTCCTTCTTTTGGTTTTAACGCGTTCAAAAAACGCAAAAATATCTCTCTTAATTTTACCACAAATACTAAAAATGTGCTATAATAAACCCACAATCCCCTGTAGCTCAATGGTGGAGCAAGAAGCTGTTAACTTCGAGGTTGCCAGTTCGAGTCTGGCC
>JAEEGL010536518.1_pt1 | contig 12522 bp, 9 predicted proteins | sample 9134231 | NCBI WGS metagenome assembly JAEEGL01 (sample SAMN16246548, study PRJNA631951) | gut metagenome | biome: gut microbiome; feature: rumen; material: fiber-attached | host: Bos | place: Iran: Karaj | collected 2018-10
AATAAGCAAAATGTTAAAATCAAGTATTCGATTTTGTAATCTTTATAACATTTTTTATATTTATATAAACATAACCCCAAAATAATTAAGAAACTAACTAATCCTAGTGCCCCAAACTCAATAAATATATCAAAGAATATTAAATGAGAATAAACACCTTCATTAACAAACATAAAATAACCAATTCCTCTTCCAAATAATAAATTAATTGGATTATTAAGAACATCATTCTTTATAACAGAAATTGCTTTTTTATATATTGGTATCCTACCAGAAAGTAATCTGCTAAAATCTCCCTTTAATATTTGCTTGTATTTATCTATTGAATAACTATAAGAATTCTTTTTAGTTTTTGTTGGTCCTTCAAATTGTTCATTATTATTTATTTCTTGATTTGAAATATTATCATTGGATGTAACAGTATCACTATTTGAAATATTATCATTAGATGTAACAGTATCACTATTTGAACTATTATTACCTATTCCATTATCATTATTTAATTCATTGTTATCATCTATTTCGCTTTGTTTTAAAACATCAACTGGTTCTGGCATCAATACTTTCTTAACATTTTTAGATACCATGTAATTAACGCCAAAACTAATTCCAAATATTATTATAAATATTAGTAGTCTAGAAAGCTTAGACTTATTAAAATATGAATTAAAGCAAAATGCTCTTTTATTTTTCTTAATATCTTTTAAAATAATTCTAAATGTTAATAAAACAAGAAAGCCAATTGCTAACAAACATGTCCTATTTGCACAAACAAAAATAAAAACAAAAGATACTATTAAAAGCAATATATCTAAATCCTTCTTTTCTAAAATATGATATACATATATTGCAATAAATGATGGCAACATTACTGATCCATATCCCATATAATTAGTAGTAAAATAATAATCAAGCATTGGATCAAACAAGAACATAGCTAAAACAATTTTGGATATTACTGATAAATATTTAAGAGCCTTCTTATAATCAGTAATTCTATTAAAATAGTAGCATCCTAGCACCACTTTAGCTAAAGCAAAATAAATAGATAATGTCAAAGTATTTTTCCTAAAAAGAAAATCTATAGCAAAGAAAAATATAAATATTCCAATAGCGATTAAATCCCTTTTTATGAATAACTTTTTAGACTTTAATATTGATATAAAAACAAAAAAGGCATTAATTACAACAAATACTATTTTATAAAATGTTTCACCTAAAATTACAGAAATAGGTAAAAATAAAAAAGGTAGAAAAAAATATAAACCAAAACACAATTCATATTCTCTTATCATCCAACTAAGAAATCGAATCTTACTTATATTATCAATAGTTTTTAACAATTTATGTTTCATAATAATCTCCATTAATTTAATACCACTATTTATTCTTTGCTTTCAACAATTTATTTTTCATTGAAATAATACCTTTTTTCAACATATTGATATCACTTTTATCAACAATTAAAATTTTTCTTGCCTTAATACCATATCTGCTTAAAACAATTAGGTATACTATCGCATAAAAAATGTAGGAAACTGTTGAAGTAATAGCAGCTCCATATATACCATATTTAGGTATTAAGAAAAAGTTAGCTACTAAATTTACTAATAAAACACCAAATGATATTTGCATATGAATCCTTGTTTTACCATTAGTATAAAAATATACTGAAGAAACTTTTCCTATTGCTAAAAAGGGAATACCAATCAAAAGAATAATCATAGAAAGACCTGTTTTTACATACTCCTTACCATACAATATAGTTACTAATGGTTTACAACATACACCTATTATTGAAATTAATAATGTCATATAGAAAGATAACTTGATAGTTTTTATGACAATACTTTTTTTCTCATTTTCTGTACAACTATACAATTTTCCTGTAAAAGCAGATACAACTGAATCAGGTACCATTTTAGCGAGTTCAGCTAATGTTACTGATAGGGCATAAACTCCCAATGCTGCTTCTCCTAAATATGATTTTACCATTACCTGATCAACACGATAGTTTAAATACAAAAACAATGCTGATAAATAAAGAGGAATGCCATATTTAAATTCTTCTTTCAAAATGTCCTTTTTTACAGAGAAATGATATTGAAGTTTTAAATTTCTATTCATAAGCAAAAACTTCAAAAACTCAAGAAAAGCGTAAGTGATTGATACCGTTAAAACACTAATGTTCTTTGTAAAATACAAACTAGATATTATTATTATTTTTAAAATAGTATTTAAATTTAGATACCTATTATAAATATAAACATTTTCATTAGCCATATATATATTCATATAACAATTACTAATTAGCAACGATATATAATAAATTGTCCATATTAACAAAAGAATATACCTATGATTAGCAAAAATAATATTCTTCAATAAAAACACAATGATAAAATATGATATAGCTAGCAACAATAAAACTGATAAATTATTATTAATAACGTCTTCTTCTTTAAACTTACTTTTTTTCATAAAGTAACTAATTGATGTCGTTAATCCAAAGTGGCCATAAGTAGCTAAAAGACCGAATACTAATATATAAAAAGAAAACTGACCTTGATTTGCTGCACCTAATCCTCTTGCGATTAAAATGCTAGAAACGAAGCCAAATAAAATAGACAGAATATGAACAATAAAATTGCTTATAATATTCCTTTTATATTTCAATTAAATCACCACGCTTAAGAAGTTTTTAAGAAAAGTCCCTTAAAAACTAATATCATTATATCACATTATTAATATATATATAAAAAAAATGAACGTTCTATTGTCCATTTTTTATCTATTTAAATCTCTTTCTACGGTTAAAGCCCTATCTTCCCATTTTTCATTTGTAATACTTTTCTTAATACTTTCTCTTTTTCTTTGAAGTATATTTCCATCTTTCATTAAAGATAATATACATTTTCTTATATCATCATCATCATATTTTACGACAACACCCAAATCATTCTTTTTAATAAAAGTTGCAGCTACATTTCGATCTGTAGATATTATAGGTACGCCATAAGACAAATAATCAAAAAGTTTTATTGGAATTGCAAATGAACGATAAAGATCATACGGAAAAATTAAACTGCATAAATCAGCGTTATAAAAATATTCATCTAATTCTTCACCAGATTTGTGAACAATACTAATTTGTTTATTCAAAAATGGTTTATAATCATCTTTTACTTTATACCAGTCATCTTTTCTACAACATACAGTTACTGATATATTCTTATCAATATTGACTATCGACATTAATTTAGACAAATCATATAAACTTCCAATTTTTGACACTCCACCAACATAAAAGATATTAAATCCTTTATGCTTTTTGAATTCTTTAATTTTATTCTTATCAATTCCGGGTGGCAAAGCTTTAATCTTTTTCCTATCAAAACTTTTGGGCAAATATTCACCCATTTCAATTGATGGTAAATACAATATATCAACGTATTTTTTATACATGTGTAAATCATATTTGTACATTGGAACAGAAATCATTCTTTTTAAAATTGATACATCTTTTTTATAATCATCAAATTTCCAATACATATCTCTATAAAATAGGCCTATTTTTATATTGTTTTTTTTACAAAACTTAAAGAAAGAGAAATCAAGAAATGGATATTTCGGGATATGATTTTTCTCAGTTAACAAAGTAGGCATTGTACTACTTTCAGAATATAAAAAATCATATTTAATTCCTTGCTTTATATTATTTTTGATTCTAGCAATAGATTCTTTTCTCTCTTTTCCGTATCCAGATATAAAGTCAACTTCATACCCATTATTCTTAAATGCATTTAACATTTTTAAAGGTCGTATGTGAGAGCCTGATTTTCGATTATGGTCTATAAAATTTGGTAAATGATATATACATCTCTTCATAAATTCACATACTTCCTTTCATACTTATTTTATTCTCTTTACAATATCATTTTTCAATTCATATTCTTTATTACATTTAGAACAAGTTGCTTTTCCATTAACAAATGATAGTTTTTCAGCACATTCACAAACATAATACTTAAATCTAGCAGGATTTCCGGTAACTAAAGCATAGTCCGGAATATCACGAGTTACTACGCTTCCTGCACCAACAAAGGCAAATTTGCCAATTGTATATCCACAAACAATTGTAGCATTCGCTCCAACCGTAGCACCTTCTTTAAGAACCGTTTTGCGATATTCATTTTTCCTTGGAATATAACTACGGGGATTTATAACATTTGTAAAAACACAAGACGGTCCTAAAAATACTCCATCTTCACAAGTTACACCAGTGTAAACAGAAACATTATTTTGAATTTTACAATTATTACCTATTTTTACTTCTGGCAAAACAACTACATTTTGACCAATATTACAATCATTTCCAATTTCCGAATCAGACATAATATGTGAAAAATGCCATATTTTTGTTCCATCACCTATAACAGCGCCATCATCAATATAACTTGATTCATGTGCAAAATAATTACTCATTTCCAAATTCCTCCAATGCCTTCTTTAAGGAATCACATACTTGATTTATAATATCATCATTCAAATAAGGATGCATTGGCACACTTAAAATATGAGTACTTAACTTTTCAGATACTTTTAAATCATTTAAATTAAAATCATATCCGTCATATACTTTTTGCATATGTAATGGTTTTGGATAATAAATCATTGTAGGAATTCCATTTTCTTTTAAAAAATCACGAACAAAATCCCTTTGTTCATTTGACTTGAAAACAAGTGTATATTGGGCATAACTACTAGTGAATCCTTCTGGAATAATCGGTTTAATTACATCAACATTTTCCAATACTTCATCATACTTTTTAGCCCATTTATGTCGGTAATCAACTTCGTTTTTTTCAAACGCATCAAGTTTAACCAATAATATACTAGCTTGAATTGTATCCAAACGTGAATTAAGTCCTACACGAACATTATCATATTTTTCTGAGCCTCTTCCATGAACACAAAATGACTTCATTAGCTCATAATATTTTTCATTATCTGTAAACATTGCTCCACCATCGCCATAACAACCTAATGGTTTTGCTGGAAAGAAAGACGTTGTCGAAATGTCACCAAAAGAGCAACTTCTTTTTCCATCGATAGATCCACCAAATCCTTGAGCACCATCTTCAAGCAACAATAAATTATTAGCTTTTGCAATTTTTCTTATTTCCTTAAAATTTGCTGGTAAACCATATAAATCAACAGCAATAATAGCTTTTGGGTTTAGTTTTCCATCCATTTTTACATCATCAATGGCCTTCTTTAGCTTTTTATAGTCCATATTGAATGTTCTCTCATCAACATCTACAAATATTGGTGTAGCACCTAATAAAGAAACAACTTCAGATGTTGAGAAAAAAGTTAAACTTGGAACAAATACTGCATCTCCTGGTTTAATACCAAAACACATAAGAGCAATTTGTAATGCATCAGTTCCATTAGCACATGCAACACAATATTTAACTCCAACATATTTTGCTAATCTATTTTCTAATTCATGAACTTCATCGCCCATAATATATTGACCATCTTTTAAAACTTTATTGATATTACTATTAATTTCTTTTTTTAAGACTTTATATTGCTCTTTTAAATCAATAAATTCCATAATTAAAATCTCCCCTTAAACATTAATGTATTAACTTTTTCATCAAGTGGTAGTTTAACCGGTCTATTTTCTTTTGCTGATAAATAAATTGCAAGTACTAATTCAAGAGCTCGTTTACCATCTTCAGCATTAACATATGGTTCTCTATCATTTTCAATAGCATCTATCATATCAGAATATAATGGTGTATGTCCTAAACCATATACGTTTTTATGTTCTTCTGAATACTCATTAATAGCAGTTTCTTCATCTTCACCATCAAAACGCCATACTTCAAGTTTGTTTACTGAACTTCCACCAGCCTTAGCCGTACCGTTTTCACCAAATAGATATAAAGTTTCTTCCAAATTCTTTGGATAAACATTAGTTGTTCCTTCAATCATTCCATAAGATCCATTAGAAAATTTTACTAATGCTACACCCAAATCTTCAGCATCAATATAATCATGATTTAAACGATCTGTATATGCATATACTTCATCAATATCGTTTCCCATCATCCAACGAAGTAAATCAATATCATGAATACACTGATTCATTAGGGCTCCACCATCTTGTTCCCATGTACCCCTCCAAGAAGCTTGATCATAATACTGCTTTCCTCTATTCCAGCAAATATGTGCTGTACTATGGAATAACTTTCCAAACTTGCCTTCTTCAACTGCTTTTCTAATTTTTTGAATTGCTTTATTAAATCTATTTTGATGGTTTGCGCAAACTTTAACATTATGTAATTTTGCCTCTTTTATTATTGTATTAGCATCTTTAATAGATAACGCAATAGGCTTTTCGATTATTACGTTAATTCCTGCTTTTATGCAATCTATTGCAATTCTAGCATGCTCACCACTTTCAGTAGCAATTGCGACCAATTCTGGTTTTTCCTTTTTAATCATTTCCTTATAATCAAGATATTCTGGAACATCTTTTACTTGGGGAAATAATTCTTTTTTCTCTTTTATTCTCTCTAATAGTAAATCACATAAACCTACTATTTCCAAATTATTGTTTATTGCAGATTGAATATGATTTACTGATATTCTTCCACAACCTATTAATGCATATCTCATTTTTAATTCTCCTTGATCTTTTCTATCATTTATTAATTAAATCTACTTCTTTTTTTATTGTATTGACTGAATAATATTTATCATTTTTGCTATATGGAAGATTAGAAATCAATTTTTTTAATACTGAATCTAATTTATCTTTACCATCATTACTAATTAATGCAACATTTACAAAACCATCAAATATTTCTCGACATACTTCAATGTTAGAAGTAATAGTTGGCATACCAAAAGTAGCCATTTCACAAGTCATAACGCCTTGTGTATCTTGTCTTGTTGGCAATAATGCACATTTTGATTTATTTAAATAATCGATCATTTCTTCATGTTTCAAATAGCCATTAATAAATTCAATATTCTTTGGCTTTTCAACATGATTATAGAATTCACCTTTACCAACAACCAAAAATTTCATTTTAGGATTATTTCTTGCTAATTCAGTAACAATATCTATTCCATATTTGCCTTTATCTAATGCACTACCACGAATTGTAATAAAATCATATTTTTTCTCTTTTTTATAGTCATACGATTCTTTTTCAAAAGTTTCACCAACAGAATTATTAATTATATGTACATGATTATCCAATATTATTGGGTTAATATGTACATAATATAGAAAACGGTGATAAATCCAATTACTTACAAACACTAATTCCGATTTATACATTATTTTCTTTAATTTCTTACGCCATACCCAAAACTTAAAATTATCATACGCATCTCTTAATTTTGTTTTTATATATGATTTTTTAATCCAAAAATAATCTTTTGGATATACTTCACTAAGTTTTAATATTTCATGCCCATGATAAAAGAAAATAATCTTTTTGAATCTTTTCTCAAATTTATTAATAAATCTATAATGATGTTTCAAATTCGATGCATGAGAAACTAAAACATCAAAGTTATAATCACTCTTATTATAAGAATCTAGACTTATAACTTTGATTCCATCATATTCATAATCTTCCTTAGAACGGAAATTTAATACCATTACATCAATTTTATTCTTAATATAAAATTTATTTCTAACATGAACGTACATCATTTCATGTCCTGACTTTGAGGGATAATCTTCAACTAAAACCAATACTTTCATGTTTTCTCCTAATCCGTACTCTTTTCTCTAACTGTTCTATTAACTATATAATTAAACACATTAGTAATTGTGTAAAAAAATGATTTAACTGGATTGAACCTATTAACTTCATGATGAACTTTATAATGATATTTCAATAATTTTACTTTACTACCACTTGATAATGAATTTGAATTAGTATTTTTGCGATACTTAGCTAATATTTCATCATATTTATAACCAATTTTTACTTTTTTTAAAATCAAACACCATAATGCATAATCATTTCTTTTCTTTAACTCAGGAATACTAATTCTACCAACTTCAATCGAATCATAAATAACAGTTAAGCATCCAACAGAATCACCCAATAGCATGCGATGATATGTAACCTTTCCGGGACACTTGCGCATCTTATTCAAAGGTTTGCTATTTTCATCAATATATTCATAATCTGTATAAGTAAAATAATAATTATTATCTTGCATATATTTTATTTGTTTTTCAAGTTTTTCTGGATACCATAAATCATCGCCATCAAGGAAGGCTATATACTTTCCTTTAGCTTTTGATAAGGCATAATTTCTTGCTGCACTTGCTCCACCTTTTTTAGGTAATAAATAATAATTAATTCTTTTGTCATTTTTTGCATATTTATCAACAACTTTCTTAGTATCATCTGTCGATAAATCATCAACGATAATCATTTCAAAATCATTAAATGTTTGTGCCAAAACAGATTCAATTGTTTCTGAAATTGTATTTTCTCCATTATAAACTGGAGTAATTACACTAACTAATGGTTTCAAAATAATCACCTCTTTTCTAATTACTATTTTCTTCTGTTTTATCTATACTTTCTTTTTTTACTTCTTCTCTAGCAATAAATGCCTTTATTCTTTCACTATTAGCTTTAACTGACTCTAAATCTTGTTTCATTACATACAAGTTCATTTTAGGCATAGAATAGCAACTTCCCATTCCATCTTTTCCTACTAAATTTTGTCTTTCTGTTGTCCAGCCCGTCATATTATTAAGTTGAGTATTAACGATTTTTTTTATACTTTTCTCATCTAAATTAGTTGCAAAACTCTTGCTTATTGCACTTAATAATTCCATATAGTTTTTAACTAATGTTTCTGATGAACTTATTTTCTTGATAATTGCATCAATAACTGCTTGTTGATTTTTAACTCTTTGAACATCTCCATCACTAAATGCATGACGCTCTCTAGCAAAAGCAAGAGCTTGGTTGCCATTTAAATGGTTGATACCTTTTTTGTAATGATAATGCTTTCGTGGATATGACGAATCTTCTGTGAATGATTTTTCACTATATACATCAATACCACCTAATGCATCAACCAAATCTATAATTGTTGAAAAATTAACTTTAGCATAGTAGTTTATCTCTATTCCTAAAAGATTTTCTACTGCTTTAATACTTTCATTAATACCATAGTATCCTGCATGAGTTAATTTATCATATGCATTAGCTCCCTTACTTGGAAGAACTACATAATAATCTCTTGGAATTGATGTAAATAACATCTTATGGTTTTTAACATCAACAGAAATCACCATATTAACATCTGTATTCATAACTTTTTTAATAGAACCTTTAGCGTCGCCTCCAGCTATATAGATATTAAATGGTGTATTAGTTACATCTACTACTTTAACGATTTCTTTTGTATCACCTTTAACTGGTACTGCTACTGTTCCAATATCTTTAAGTTTTAAATCCATTGCTTTAAATTCATCTGTTTCAAGCAAGTTTTCAATAGTACCATTAATTAGTACTGCATCTATTTTGCCTTCTTGTAGATCGTCAAACATTTTAACAACGTCATCATATTCAACGACTTCAATTGTCTTTTTTAATGTTGATTTTAAATTCTTAACGACATCATCAAAACTATCGTTTTTATAGATACCTATTTTTTTATCTTTGATTGTTTCTAAAGTTAAATTTGATGTTTCTAGTACTTTTAAATTATAATCTTCTGTTTGAACTAATTCTTTTGTGATCTCACCAAAGAATTCAATAGTCTTATCCGCATATTTAATTCCAAAGAAAGATACAAGTCCAAAGATTACAAAGAATACTGCTGCTACTCCTTTAATCTTTGATTTAACTTTTCTTGGTAATACGATTGCCAAAAGAATTGCATATATTAATCCAATACCAACATAAATAAGTGTTAAATACTTTGTTGGTAATACTCCAAGTTTATAAATATACATGCAAAAAATTAGCATTATAACAATTGATATAAATGCTATTAATTTGAATAGTATATTTGTTATTAATTTATTCTTTTTATTAACTTTTTTTGCCATAATTTGATTTTTTCCCCTCACTTAATTGCAGATTCATAAAAATTATATCAAAAATATAATAATCATTCAACTTTTAAAGTAAAAAAGACGAGAAAAAGCACAATAAAAGAGGTTTATTTGATAAAACCTCTTGTATTTTACTTCACTTCTTTATCATAAGTTGGATCAATTTGTTTTAATTCTGTAAATGTATCAATTTCAATTATATCGCCTTCATGACATTCTCTAACTGTAATTTGATAGTTTTTTTTACAAATATCTAAGAATACTTGTTCCCAGTATTTTTCTTTACCACCTGGTGAATTAAAAACCATTTCCAAATCTTTTTTCATTTGATCTGCATACTTAGCTTCATAATAAGATATTCCTAACATTTGATAACAGTTATATCCACCAACTTTTTCTTTTACAATGATTCCGTTTTTAGTCTCTAAACACCAATCATCTGTTACTGAAACATATTTTCCTAAGAAATTTGATTGATATTCATATTTTCTAATTAAATTTTTATTATATAAAACTAAGTCAGATTCTAAAACATAGGCATTTGCAAATTTATCTCTTATTAAATAAGCTGATGAAATATTATTAGTTTCATTGTATTTTTCATTATATATAAACTTAATTTGTGGATATTTTTTTAATAAAAGTTCAAATTGTTCTGATAAATAACCTGTAACGATTATTATTTCTTCTATTCCAGCTTCAACTACTGCATCTAAAAGTGTTTCAATAATTCTTTTACCATTTACTATTACCATTGGTTTTGGTGTATTAAGGGTAATTGGTACCATTCTTGATCCAAAGCCCGCTGCAAGAAAAATAGCTCTTTTAACACGGAAGGGCTCTAGTTCCTTAAGACCTTCTTTAGTGATTAAATTATCTTCACTAATTAATTTTTTATCTAAAAGTATTTTAATTACTTTATTAACAGTTCCCAAAGATAATCCTGTTAATTCTGATAATTTTCTTTGTGAATAACTTTCTTTATATTTTTCTATTGTTGTTAATACTAAAAATTCATTATAAGTTAACTTCATGTAATACACTCCTTTCAACTTCTTTTCTATTTAAAAAGTACACAATTAGTTTTACAAAAAGATTAATTGCTAATATTATAAGTGAAATAATAGCGGCTTCTCCAAGAAGAAAATCTTCTTCATATTTACTTATTAAAAGTGACATTGGTAACGTTTTAGTATTGAATAAGAAAGCAACTGCTGATATTGTGACCATCGAATTTACAAAAAAATACGCAAACATTTCTCTTATTGTTTTCTTTGTACATGGAACAATTACATCTTTTATTATTTTAAAAGATGAAATTTTACATGTTTTAGCAACTAGTTCATAATTAGGATTAACTTTTAATAAGGCATTATAGGCCATCAAATAAGGTGATGCTATAAAATGCACAATATTAACTATAATCAAAATTAAATATGTATTATAGATAGGTGTATTTCTAAAACCTATTGTATAAGATAAACCTAAGACAATTCCTGGTATCGCAAGAGAAATAATAGTTAAAATATGAGCTATCTTAGATAATTTACCTTTTATTCTTGCAGTATAATAGGCAACCATATATGAAATAATCGTTCCTATTATAGATGTAATAACAGCAATTATTAAAGAATTTGTTAATACCATCCATAATTTATCTTTTAAAACATAATCGAAATGCTTAAAAGATAATGATTTATTTAATGCAGGATTATCTACAAACGCATAATAGATAAATGATGAAATTATTACGACTACAAAAATAAGGATTAAGTATAAGAATATCTTTAATAAAACATCTCTTACTTTATTTGTTTCTATTTTATATTTTTTACTGTAATCACCAATTGAATAATCTTTTGATAAATTATCGAATAAAAAAGATATAAAAGCTGGTATTAATAAAAACAAACCTATCATCGTTCCTCTTGAAAAATCTAATAAACCAATTACTTGCTTATACAAGAATACTGGTAATGTCGTAAATTTACCTCCTACAGCAAGAGGAACACCATAATCAGTAAATATTAATGTAAATGTTGCAAATACGGATGAGAAAAAAGGTTTCTTCAAGTAACAAAAGGTTACTTTTTTAAATGTTTGCCATTTATTCATACCTAGTATTTTTGCACTATCATACATTGTATTATCAACATAATTAAATCCGTCACTTAACATTAAAAATGCTACAGGGAATGAATAAAGTATTGATCCTATTACAATACCTACACCACCAACTATATTGAAATTAAATATTTTAGATATTATACCATTAGCCCCAAAGAGGTTAATTAGACCAATACCATGTGATATTGATGGAATTAACATTGGTAATGTTAAAAGAACTTTTAAGATTCCTTTATGCTTTATTTTAGTTCTATTAATTGTATACGCTAATA
>JAEEGL011115672.1_pt1 | contig 12522 bp, 9 predicted proteins | sample 9134231 | NCBI WGS metagenome assembly JAEEGL01 (sample SAMN16246548, study PRJNA631951) | gut metagenome | biome: gut microbiome; feature: rumen; material: fiber-attached | host: Bos | place: Iran: Karaj | collected 2018-10
AGCCGAGGAGAAGAAGGCGGAGGAGGGAGAGAAGGCGGACCGGCTGCTGCGGGACAAGGTCACCGACAGCGAGATCGCCGACGTGGTCTCCCGCTGGACCGGCATCCCCGTCACCCGGCTGGTGGAGAGCGAGAGGGAGAAACTGCTGCGGCTGCCCGAGGTGCTCCATGAGCGGGTCATCGGGCAGGACGAGGCGGTCACCAAGGTGTCCGAAGCCATCCTGCGCTCCCGGGCCGGCATCCGGGACGAGAGAAGGCCCATCGGTTCCTTCCTGTTCCTCGGACCTACCGGCGTGGGCAAGACCGAGCTCGCCAAGGCGGTGGCCCAGGCCCTCTTCGACGACGAGAAGAACATCGTGCGCATCGACATGAGCGAATACATGGAGAAGTTCTCGGTATCCAGGCTCATCGGAGCGCCTCCCGGATACGTGGGATACGACGAAGGCGGCCAGCTCACCGAGGCGGTGCGGAGGAAGCCCTACTGCGTGGTCCTGTTCGACGAGATCGAGAAGGCCCACCCGGACGTCTTCAACGTGCTGCTGCAGGTGCTGGACGACGGACGCATCACCGACAGCCAGGGGCATACGGTGGACTTCAAGAACACCATCCTCATCATGACCAGCAACCTGGGGAGCGACATCCTGCTGGACGGCATCCGGAACGACGAGATCACTCCGGAAGCCCGGGCCCAGGTGAACGCCCTGCTGAAGCGGAGCTTCCGCCCCGAGTTCCTCAACCGGATCGACGAGACCGTGTTCTACAAGCCCCTCACCCGGGAGGAGATCGGCCGGATCGCCGGGCTGCAGCTGAGATACCTGGCCGCCAGGCTGGAGGAGAAGCAGCTGAAGCTGGAGGTCTCCGACGCTGCGAAGGAACTCATCGCCGAGGAAGGGTACGACCCGGTGTACGGCGCCAGGCCCCTCAAGAGATACATCCAGCAGGCGGTGGAGACCGAGATCGCCAAGTGCATCCTGCGGGACGACCCCGCGCCGGAGAGCACGCTCTTGGTGGACGCGGAATACGGGAGCATCACCGTTTCCGTGAAGGAATAAGCACGCGACCGAAAGAACGGATCGCCGCGTCAGCGGCGATCCGTTTTCCTTATGCGGCGAATATCTCAGCCGAAGAGCTTCTCCGCCAGCGTCCTTCCCCAGAGTTCCGGCTCTTCCTTGATGGGGGAGTGGGCGGACTCGTGGAAGGGGACGTACTCCTTGTACGGGCATTCCAGGGAATCGAACCAGGCCTTCGCCAGCACGGTGGGAGTGTTCTGGTCGTGGTCCCCCTGAAAGAGGTAGAAGGGCACGTCCAGCCTGTGCACGTCCCGGTCGAACTGCAGGCTCACCACCTCCGGCCACAGTTCCTTCAGGCAGAAGAAGGTGCCCTTGGCGTACCGGTACAGGTCCGGGATCACGTGATACTCTCCCCCCGTGAGGAAGGGGACCAGCACCGACTTGAAGATGTTCTCCTTTTCCTTGTAGGAGCCTCCGCCGAACTTGGTCATGTAGTTCCTCTGGACCATCAGGGCGTCCAGACCTCCGGCGTATTCCCCGTTCACCGGCTCCCCGATCCTTTCCAGGTCCCGCAGCGCCTTCCTGTCCCCGTGCGCCTTCGCGTACTCCACCGTGAAGTCGTAGCTCATCTTCTCGTTCCGCGGGCCGTTGACGAACTGTCCCATCCCCACGTAGGCGGAGATGGTCTCCGGGTACTTCTGCAGATAGCAGACGCCCAGGATGCTGCCCCAGGAGTGGCCCACGAAGCTGATCTTCTCCTTGTGAAAGCGGTCCCTCAGATAATCCACCACCGCCTTCATGTCCTCCACCTGCTGGGCGATGGTCATGGGGTTCCCGGTGTTCCTGCTGCGGTAGTTCTTGCCCGCCATCCGCTGGTCCCAGCAGACCATGACGCACCTGTCCGCAAGATACCTGCTCTGCCTGGGCATGACCCAGCTTCGGTCGCAGACACCGGGCCCGCCGTGGACGAACAGGAGCACTTCCCCGTCCGGGACGTTGCTGCGGATGTGGACGTGCTGCCGGTCGCCGTTCACGTCGACGTAGAGTCTCTCGTCCAGCGCGTACTTCATGACTGTCCCTCCGTTTGATTCATTTTCCCTATGATATCAGCAGGCCTGCCCCCGCGCAATACCGCGCGGGGGCAGGCCGTTCCGTCTTTTCAGGATCAGTTCATCACGTGGGTCCCGGGGGTGGGAGCCGCGAACACGGCAAACTCCATGTCCCCGTCCCTGCCGTAGGAGGTGTCCGCCTGCAGGGCGGGCAGGTTGATCGAATCCACCGCCTCGTCCCCTTTCCACAGCACCAGGGAACAGCCGGAGGAGGAGATGCCGAATTCCACGACGGCGTAGCCCTGGAGGATGCGGACGGTATCCCTGTCCGCGAAGACGACCACCGTCCCGCCGGGGGCCAGCATACCTTCGCCGACGGGATGACGGACGCCGTCCCCGTTCTTGCTCACGGCATACAGGGACAGATCCGCCGCCTCGCTGCCGGCGTTATGGATCTCGAACCAGTCGTGGGGTGTGCCGTAGGGGCCCAGGAGATAGCTGCGGTTCCAGCTCATGGCCTCGCTGATCACCAGGTCCCAGCTGCGGGAGGAGAGGTATTCCTTTCTCCCCTCTTCCGTATTGGGGTATCCGGGGGTGGGGCGCTCCAGCAGCCCCTCCCTCCCCTGGGAAACGTCGGGCATGGCGTCCAGCACCTTCAGGCTGTCGCAGATCCGGCCGTCCTCCAAGGACAGCCACACCGTCTCGCCGCCGTTGAGGCCGAAGGTCTTTCCCCGGCTCCGGTCTCCCAGGTCCGCCAGCAGCACCTCGCCCGGCTTCAGGGAGCCCGCAGGGATGCGGATCTTGAACAGGTTGTTCCGCTCATCCGAGAGGTACAGGTCCGGGAAGGAGACGGAAGACGTGCCGCCGTTGGCGATCTCGATCCAGTCCCCGCCGTCCGTGAGGGACAGGCTGTCCTGGCACAGTTCATTGATCCCGATGCCCAGGTCCGCCTTCAGGAACGCTTCATAGGCTGCCTTCCCTGCCGCGTCGTTGAGGTAGCCGGGAGAAGGCGAATCGGTGAGGACGTAGCCCTCCCCTGTCCTCTCCAGCACCGTGTTCTTGGCGATGCCTTCCAGATCGTAGGTGAAGAAGACGCTGCCGTTCCGGTCGAAGAGGGTGAGGACCTCCCCCGCCTTCAGCCCGAAATCGAAGCCGCCGGTGCCGAGGGGGATCACCTTCACGGCGCCGGGCGCCAGCCGGACGCCGGTGGGCACCGTGCCCCGGGGGGAGGAGGAGCCGTCGCTGATGCCCAGACCGCCCAGGCTGATGGGCCGGTCGGTGGGGTTGTAAAGCTCGATGTAGTCGTGGATGCCTTCCCCGGTGGCGACGCAGTTGTTCCTGGCGCAGATCTCGCTGACCACCACGTCGGTCAGGGGGGACTGGGGTCCCAGGAAGGCGCCGGACTGGAACAGGCGGATGAGGATGAGGCACAGGATCAGGAAGCCCGCGAACAGCGCCCAGGCGTATCTTCTCAGGTTGTATCGGCCCATGCCGCCTTTCCTCCTTTCCGGATGATCAGAAAACGCCGCTCACGGCTTGAAGCCGTATTCCTGCATCTGGGCGTCCGAGAAGCCCCAGTAGGACTTGATGAACCCGTAGAGCTGGGAATGCCGCTCGTTGGCGAAGGTGCGGATCCAGTCCACTTCGGATTCCCACCAGGAGTAGGACCAGTTCCACCGGTCGCATTCCCGCTGCATCTCGGGCTGCAGTTTCGCGTAGAACTCGTTCAGGTACTTATTGATGTTCTCCTCGTTCCACACCTCGTTGAGCATCCAGGCGAACTTCTTGAAGAAGTGTTCCTTATAGTCCGGATTCTTCAGCAGGCACTTGATGAGGGTGGGCGAGTAGACGACGTTGCCGGTCATGAGCTCCACGATGGAGTTCCGGTGCAGGAAGTACATGGACCAGTCGATGTCGTACAGGATCCATGTCCACTTCCCGTCCATGTAGCCCGGGGTGGAGAAGTACCTCACGTTGCCGATGTCGAAGTTGCCGGACCACATCTCGGTGATGAGGTAGTCCTCATAGCTCTCGATGTTGATCCTGGAGGCCAGGTAGTCGAAGTTCTCCTGGACCGACATGTCGTGGTTCTGGGCCCAGGTGAGCAGGTCCAGATAGCTCTTGCTGGCCCAACCGGTCTGCATCAGGATGGTGACCGAATCCTCCGGCACGTTGCAGTTGCCGGCGATGTAATGCTCGTTGATCTTCTCCCGGAAGAAGTAGACGCCCCAGTACTCCCCGTTGAGGTACAGCACCACCGGCCGGCATTTCTGGGTGAACGCGGTCCCCAGCAGGTCGCGGAACATGGTGGTGGTGAGGGCGTCCCTCATGTGGGCGTAGTAGCAGTCCTGGCCGGTGGAGCGGATGACGAAGCTCTCATAGGAGTCCAGCCCCTCCGGTCCGAACAGTTCGTAGTCCAGCTGGGGATATCCGTAGCTGCCCCGGAAGAACACCGCCAGGGACTTCTGGGCCAGGCTGCGGGAATAGCCGCCGAAGATGCGGATGCCGCAGGGCAGGTCGAAGCCTTCCCCTTCCGAGGGATAGAAGGCGATGTTGGCCGAGCGCTCCCACCGCTGCCAGTAGTTGGCGCCGTAGTGGGGAGATTCCTCCGCCGCGCCGGGTCCGGCCATGTAGATGCCGCTGTAGTAGTCGAACAGGCCGCTGGGCTCGCTGACCAGGCAGGCGACCTCCAGGGAGTGGTGTTCGTTGATGACGTAGGTGGCGGCGAAGACGTCGCTGGAGACGTATCCGTCCCGGAAGCACCTGGCCCGGATGACCGAGGTCTTGGTCAGGTCGATGGGTCCGGTGTAGAGGGGATCGTTCTCGGTGGGAGTGGTGCTGTCCAGCGTGTAGTGGATCTTCCCCTCGCCGGAGAGCTCCACCGTCACCTTGTCCACGTTCTCGAACACGCCGCCGGCCACCGAAGCCTCGGGCATGAGGCACTTCCTGGCCGCGGAGGAGTTCTGTTCGCCGATGGTGACCGAACTGAGGACGGCGTAGTCGCCGCCGGAGGACAGCCCGTAGGACTGGTCCCTGGCCAGAGCCGGGATCTGCAGGCACTGGGTCACCTTCTCCCCGTCGCTGAGGATGACCGCGTCGCCGGAGGAGGAGAGCCCCAGGCAGACGGTGGCGTAGCCGCTGGGGGGGACGACGTCGTCCCGGGAAGCGAGGAAGGTGCGGTATCCGTAGGGGGCGATGGTGCCGCTGAGCTGGGCCTTGCGCACGTCGGATCCGTCGTCCGACAGCCACCAGCCGCTCAGGTCCACCTCTTCCCCGGTGCGGTTGTACAGTTCGATGACGTCGAAATAGTCCCAGTTGGGTCCATGGAGGTAGCTCCGGTTGCTGGTGAGCACCTCGGAGATGACGACGCCGGGCAGGGGATGCTCCGCCCGGTAGGCGGCGATCCCCTTCTCATCGTTGGGGTATCCGACGCTCACGGTGCCGCTGAGCCCGTATTCCCCGTCTTCCAGCAGCTGGATGGACCAGTCGTCCGGGCAGTCCGCGGGAAGAGAGGAAGCCAGGAATCCCCTGGCGTCGCTGAGATTGATGTTCTCGGAACGGCCGAAGCGGAAGGAGGCGTCCGCCTCCTCCGTGCCGAAGCGGAAGACCCGCAGTTCCCCGGGGGCCAGTTTCTCTTCGGGCAGGCGGAAACGGAAGAGTTCCACGTCGTCGTCCGAGAGATAGTAATCGGAAAGGAGGACCTCCTCCGTTCCGCGGTTGATCAGTTCCACCAGCTGTTCGCCGCCCGCGGTGACGGTCAGGTTGCCGGTCACGGCCTCGTTCACGGCCAGGGGGGACTCTTCCCTCAGGCGGGACTCCACGTAGGCTTCCCTGCCTTCTTCGGTGTTGGGATAGCCCGGGCTGATCTCCCGCGTCACCACGTATTCGGTGCCGTTCCACATCATGGCCTGGTTTCCCTGCAGGCCCACCGTCTCCACGCTGCAGATCTCCTGCCCCCAGCGGTCCAGCAGGCGGAGATTCTCCCCCCCGTCCTTCCGCAGCGCGAAGGGGAAGGTGCCGGAGCAGAAGATGAGCTTCGTCTCCCCGGGTCCCAGCTTCCCGCCCTCGAAGCGGAACAGGGCCCGTCCCCGGCGGTCGGTGAGGCCGACGCCGTTGAGGGAGGCGGTCTCTTCCCCGGTGTTGGTGATCTCGATGAGGTCGGCAAAGGCGCCGTCCTCGTCGCAGACGGCGCTGACGTTCCGGGTGATCACCTCGCTGATCACCAGGCCGGCGGCCGTCCCCGCGTTCATGAACACGGCGCAGAAGAGGCTCCACAGCCCGATGACGGCGCACAAAACCAGCATCAGCACGGCAACGGTCCGCCTCAGGGCGAAGTCCGGCTTTGCGGATGCGGTTTCCTTTTCGGTCGCGGAATATTTGGTTTTGGGGGTCTGCTCCTTCGCCGGAGTCTTTTTCTCCGACATGAGCACTTTCTTCTGTTCCATCCGGTATCCCGCACGTACGATATTCAGGGAAAGTATACCCTCTTTCACCGACGCAGTCAAACCGGAGGACCGCCCCGGGGTGGCGCGGGCCGGTCCCGGGAGGTATAATGCAGACAGACAGAACACAGGAGGAGACCATGCTCCACAGGATCGCCGAAGGCATCTACTACACCCCCTGCAGCGAACGCACCGACCGTCCCAACCTGGGCTACGTGCGGGGTTCCAGGCTCAGCATCATGGTGGACGCGGGCAACAGCCCGTCCCACGCGGCCTGGTACATGAGTTCCCTGAAGGAGGCGGGGCTTCCCCGCCCCGATTTCGTGTTCCTCACCCACCATCACTGGGACCACACCTTCGGGCTCGCCGCCCTGGGGGACGTGAAGTCCATCGCGGGCAGCCGTACCAACGGCATCCTCCGGGAGATGTCCGGCTACGCCTGGAGCCGGGAGGACCTGGACCGGTACGTGGAGGAGGGCAGGATCCCTCTCTTCTGCAAGCCCCACATCCTGCTGGAATATCCCCTGCCCGAGAAGATCTCCGTCCGGCCGGCGGACATCTCCTTCGAGGGGGAACTGCGGCTGGACCTGGGCGGGGAGACAGTGCGGATGAAGCGGATCTCCTCCAGCCACACCGACGAGTGCTATTACCTCCTGTGCGAGAAGGCGAAGGTGCTGTTCCTGGGAGACGGGAAATGCGAGGAGTGCGTGGGCACCGACTGGATCGACCGGAAGGAGGAACTGGTCAAGTGCATCGACGAACTGGAGGCCGTCGACTTCCGCGTCTGTCTCACGGGCCATTTCCCTCCCGAGACGAAGGAAGCGCTGCTGGAGGACCTCCGGCAGCGACTGGCGAATCTCTGATATGAAACGGCGAAAGAAAAAGCTCTCCGGGGAGGAGAGCTTTTCCGTTACGTACCGATGCTGTTGTTCTTGAGGTATTCCAGCACGTTGTGCCGGGTGACGATCCCGATGAAGGCGTTCCTGGCGTCCACCACCGGGACGAAGTTCTGGTTCATGATCCTCTCAAGGAGCTGCTCCAGGGAGGAAGTGACGCTGACCGCGGGATAGGTCCCCTTCTTCATGATGTCCCGTACCCGGACACCCTTCACCCGCTTGGTGGCCACGTTTCCGTTCTCGTCCACTTCGCCGTCGTACATGTACCACAGAAAGTCCGAAGTGCTGACCGCCCCCACATAGAGGTTGTCCCTGGTGGTCACGGGGATGACGGTGTAGCGCCCGTCCTGCATGACCTCCAGTCCCTTGCGGAAGGTATTGTCATCGAATAGCGTCCTTACGTCAGCCTTCGGCGTCAAAAAGTACGCGATGTTCACAGCTTTCCCCCAACGTTCGGTATTTCCATCTCACAGATGGACGAACTGCTCGACGTCCACCACGAAGACGGTGGCTCCGCCGACGGTAACCTCATAGCCGGACCGTACCCTGTAGGAGAACATTCCCTCGGACATGCCGATGCTGTCGGGAATCTGGATCTTGCGCTGGCGGCAGGTGGAGCGGATGATGTCCATCATCTCGTCTACGTCCTTATCCTCGACGCCGATGAGCAGGGTGGTGTTTCCGTTGCGCAGCAGGCCTCCGGAGGAGGACAGCTTGGTGGCGCTGTGCCCGCTCTCGACGATCGCCTCAAGCAGCGCCGTCACGTCGTCGTTCTGCACAATGGTAATAAGAAGCTTCATGTTCGTTCCTCCTTGTTACACTTTTGTCAGAATTATATTAACACAACAACCGCGCCGAATAAAGCAGTTTTTTGTGAACTCTGACGGAGCCTTTCCGTTTTCGCCGCCGCCGGCTCCCCTGCCCCTCTTCCTTGCGCCGCCCGTCCGCCGGTTATATACTGTAGATGCCGCTACGGACGGCGTTCCCATTCCAGGACAGGAGGAGTCAGAACTTGAAGAAACACGCATCGGGAGGCCTGCTCTCTTTCCTGCTGACCATGGTCTCCTTCGCGGCGACCATTCCCTTCATCGGCCCTGCGATGGCGCGGCTGAAAGCCGAGGGAGTCAGCCTTCCGACCATGCTGCTGATCTTCTATGCTTCCGCCGCGGTGGCGTTCGTCATCGGCATCATCCTTCATGAAGGCGGTCACTGGCTGGCGGGGCGCGCCACCGGATACCGGCTGGTATCGTTCCGGGTGGGACCGCTGATGTTCATCCCGAAGGAGAAAGGCACCGAGATCAAGAGTCTCCGGATCGCCGGCACGGCCGGCCAGTGCCTCATGTCTCCTCCCGACATGGCGGAAGGAAGGATCCCGGTGACCCTGTACAATCTCGGCGGCGCTCTGGCGAACCTCCTCACCGCCATCGTCTGCGCCGTCCTCTTCTCTCTGACCTCTTCCGGTCTCCCGCAGCTCTTCCTGGCGTCCGGCATCCTGGTCAACGTGGCCCTCGCCCTCACCAACGGCATCCCCCTCCGGGCGGGCGGGATCAACAACGACGGGATGAACGCCCTGGAACTGGGGAAGGACCCGGAAGCGATGAGAGCCTTCTGGATCCAGCTCAAGGCCAACGCGCTGCTGGCGGAAGGCGCCCGTCTCTCGGATCTGCCGGAAGAATGGTTCGAGATGCCCGCGGAGGAACGGATGAACAACTCCCTCTGCGCCTCCCTGGCCTACCTGCGGGAGAGCATGTTCATGGACCGCCATGAATACGCCGGCGCCCTGGCTCTTTCCGACCGCCTCCTCACCACCCCCAATGCGGTCTCACAGCTCCAGAAGAACATGATGGAGTGCGACCGTGTCACGGCCTCCCTTCTTCTGGGGAATCATGATCACGCCACGAAGATGGAAGACCCGGCCTTCTCCAAGTTCCTGATCTCGATGAAGGAATCCCCCGGCGTCATCTGCACCCAGTACTGTTACCTCCTTCTCCACAGAAGAGAGGAAGAAGTGGCGCGGCGGATCCGCCAGCGTTTCGAGGAACGCGCCTCCAGCTACCCGTATCCGTGCGACATCCTGTACGGCAGGGAGATCATGGACGCCGCCGAGAGCCTCTTCCTCTCCAACAGGGAATAAGGGCTCCCATCCGCGGGAACTGCGGGCTTCCCCGTTCACTATTTGTAGTATTCCATTAGTATTATACGGAGAGTTGTTATGTACACCTACGACTACCGCATCTATTACACCGGTCCCGAGAAATATGAGAAGAACGGTCTGGCCAAGCTGAAGCTGATGAAAGCGGAAGCGGAGCGATGGGGCTTCACCTTCGTGAACGACCTCACCTATCTGGAGAACGGATACAGGGACTATGAGCACATCGGACGCGATTTCCTGGACGACGCGGATATCGTCATCGGCAACGTGAACGGATTCCGGGGCGGCGAACCGGACGGAGGCGTCTGCTTCGACCTGGGCGTCGGCTTCGCCAAGAAGAAGAAACTGTACACCTTCGTACAGGACCGCAGGGACTACGTCCACCGCTATCCCCATTTCCACTTCGAGGACGGAAGGGTGCTGGACGAGAACGGGCACGGTCCCGGAGAAGCCTTCACCCTGGGAAACCTGATGTACATGATCCCCAGCAAGATGGTGGAGGGCGGATTCTCCAAGGCGCTGGAGATCCTGCGGTACGACCTGGACGAAGAGGCGAAGGACCTGGGCCAGCGGGTGCTGCCGAAGCAGGACCTGAGGGACCAGTGCACCTGGCCGGTGGAGGAAGGGAAATACCGCGCCTACCTGGCCGGGTTCGAGTGCTTCATGCTGAACAACCGGGAAGTGGGAGACTACATGAAGGAGACCTGCCTGAAGTACAACTTCGAGGGCATCTTCCCTCCCGACGACGCGCCCGGCGTTCCCATGATCTCCAGAGAACTCTTTTCCAACGTGTTCGCCCGCAGCGCCTTCTTCTTCGACCGGGACCAACAGCATATCCGAAACAGCAACATGGTGCTGGCCAACTTCAACCCGTACCACGGGCAGGAACCGGACAGCGGCACTGCCTTCGAGGCGGGCATGTGCTTCGGTCTGGGATATCCCTGTTACTACTTCATGAGCGACAGCAGGCCCCTGATCGAACGGATCGACTGCCGTCTGGAAGAGGACGGCGTCTACCGGGACGTGGAAGGACACATGGTGGAGAACTTCGGCTTCTCCCTCTGCTCCCGCCTTGCCTCCAACATGAAGGCCATCTACCATGAGTACCCGGACGCCCCCAAGTATGCGGCGATGGATCTGGGCATCTATTCCGAGTGACGGGACCGGACAGACGGCGGACTATCGAAAACTGATCCTTGACATTCCTTCTTCGCGTGATATAATTATTGGGCTGAAGGAAATATCGCGGAGTGGAGCAGTCGGTAGCTCGCCAGGCTCATAACCTGGAGGTCGTGGGTTCAAGTCCCTCCTCCGCAACCAAATGAAAAACTGCTTGTTTTAAGTAAAAACTTAAGACAAGTAGTTTTCTTTTGTTCATGTGTTTTAGTGCTGTGAAATATGATTTTACCACAGTTTTTCCACAGTTCGCGTGAATTCCTGTCTTTTCCCAGTGTTCAGAGCATATTCGCCAAGCGAGTAGTTATGAGGTAGTAGTGGAGGTTATAGCGAGGCAATAGCGAGGTAGTAAAGAGGTAGCAGAGAAGAAGCAGTGAGGTTCTCCATAAATAGCCGTGGGATAGCCGTGAAGAAGCACCGAAGAAGCAACGAAGGGAAGGATCTGATGACCCTTCCCTTTCTTGTTAATTGGCCAGCATCTCTTCCAGTACGCTTCTAATTACGTCTCGCTTTTTATCTTCAGCATGTGTGTAATAATTCAGCGTTGTGGTGATGTCTGCGTGTCCGAGAATCTTTGATATAGAAGCAATATCCACGCCTTCAGCCACCAGCAATGACGCGAAGCTATGCCGAAATGCATGTGGATGCAGATGTGGCAAGTCGGGGTGCTTTTTACTGAATTTGCCTAGATACTGTGTAGAACTATCAGGATGGAGATAGCCTCCTTAAGAATTGGCACTTGTTCGGAAAATGTTCCTGATTAGAAGTAACGCGCCCCAGACTGTAGATGTAAAAGTCTCCGGTCTGGGGCTTTAATATTTGCATATCGGTTTACATTACTCTTTCTCTTTTCGCATTTTAACCCCCCTGCACATATTTTACCCCCCCCAGGCTCCAAAGGGCAAAATTTAACCCCCCTTGCGGGAGGCTCTCAAATTGTATCAGTTTGCGCGTTTAGATATCCGCATAGATTCCTACGAATTCCCAATCCGGTTTACCCTGTATATAGTTGGTGTAATACTCGATCTGGGCTTCATAGCTGTTCTGCTGAGCATCCTGCTCCGTGGAGACACGTGCGTATGCAGCTACCCGCTTTTTACGCATAGAGGCAACGCTATAGACTTTTTCCTCAACCTTTTCCGGGTCGAGAATAACCGTTGTCTCTCTGCGGTGTTCTTTGGTTGGTGCCTTTAGTGTCATTTCAGCAAAGATGGTTTTTCTCATCTCTCTACCTCTAGTCGTTGTTTTCTTTCCTCAGAATCGCCTTCCAACCACTTATCGAAGCTTTCCCTTAAAATGCGAATCGTGTTATTAAACTTGATAGAAATGAACGGGCAACTCTTAATCAGCGCGTATGCGGTAGGTTTGCTGATTCTAAGAATCTGGCAAATCTCATCAACTGTATATGTAGTTTTCTCAAGATGAAGAGCAATTCAACAGAGTTGCTTATTTTCTTCGGCTCAGAATGAGGGTATTAGGGATACTCCCTAACATGCGTGGTTATACTCCTGATCAGGAGTATAAACGCACTGCTTGCTACCGTTATTACTCTATTGCCAGAGGCAGGAGTAATAAGGGTCTGCTTGCTACCTATTACAAAAGAATTTGTCTGGCACGTCAGTTGTAAATAATGTTTCCCTGTCAACGAAGAAGCAACGACGCAGACGGGGACTTGATTTCCCTCTTGAAGCCGTCATAATGAGTAATAACAGAAGGAGGCTGACACATGGAGAGTTTTTTCGAATCAATTGCCTGGATGATGGAGCCCTGGAAAGCCTACGGCCCCCAGCATCTGGCC